>Ga0209537_1004125_pt1 | contig 12674 bp, 12 predicted proteins | sample BioPla4DNA1_FD_187698 | JGI IMG/M metagenome (GOLD analysis project Ga0209537, IMG submission 187698) | Biogas fermentation microbial communities from Germany - Plant 4 DNA1 (SPAdes) (version 2) | ecosystem: Engineered > Bioreactor > Anaerobic > Digestate | place: Bielefeld, North...
CCTGGTATAATAGGAAAAGGATTCACAGTGCAATCAACTATATGACTCCACAGCAAGTATATGAAGCTGCACTTGCGGTGGCATAAATAGTTAAACTTTTAATGTCCATCCTATTGACATAGGTCCAATAGTACTTATTTTGAGTAAAAATAAATGAATATAAGTTCTATCATTATTTAACTCGGAAAATAGGTTATGCTATACAATTAATAGTATTATTATCCCATGCGCCTTGTTGGCTATGTAAATAATTGTTCAGTTTACTCTATAAGCATACATTCTTTCTGTTAAATTCTATTTGATATCTTATGTCCATCAATTTCATTTTTCTGCTTGGTTATATAAGTCCTGACTATTTCAATATATTAAAAAAAGATATTTCTGGTATAATATAAATTATTACAATAATTCTTTAGGGGGTATAACATTGGATGATAAGGCAAAAAAACTAGCAAGATGGTTTTGCGTAAAGATGTATTTACAAGAGAAATATGAAAATAATAATTTTAGAAATTGGTTTACAGTAAGAGGAGATATATATACTTGTCACTTTGGAGAAAACATCGGTGATGAAAAATGTGGACTTGGTAGGCCTGTGCTAATTGTATCTGCAGATAATATTAATAAAAAAAGTGGTAATGTAATTGTTGTCACATTAAGTAAAAATATTAAGTGGAAAGACCCTCAAACAAAACGAAACCTTAAGTATAGTACACATTATGTACTTAAAAAAAGTAAGTATCCACAGTTGGCTTGTGATTCTGTTGTTCAATGTGAGGATATTAGAGTTGTAAGCAAAGCACGACTAGGTCAATACATTTGTTCTGTAGACCTATCAACAGATATGAAACAAATTAGAAAAAGGTTAAAATCTGCTTTGCAAATATAAAATTAGAGGTTGACAATTCTTAATATGTATAATAAAATTTAGTTACAACGTAATATATATATCGTTCGTCTCTAGCAATTTAAATTGCTGGTTGCTCACGAACTGATGAATCATTTTAATGTCGGGAATCTTGCTCATTCCCAGATGTAAAATTTTATATTAATTATTGAGAAAAGGACAAGTTAATAATTGTCCTTTTTTTGCACATAATTTCTAGAATTCTACATATAATAGTACATAAACATATATGTTCATTTCTATGAACAAACTTCAATGACTGTCGGAGACCTTGTTCGTCTCCAGATGAATATTTTTATTTAATATCTTCTTAGTACATACTAAGAAGATATTATTTTACAATTCTCGTTACCTAATAATAAACTTCATCGTTGTTTACGAATACTTACCTCTATATTGAAAATATTAATTATTTCGGTACTTATACTATGCGATTTATCAACTTTATTTTTATTGGCACCTATAATGTGTGATAAAGGTTTTTGGCACTTATACTGTGAGGGTAAGCATTTTTGGCACCTATTTTGTGCGATTCTATTTGTGGTAAGGGGCATTATTAATGATACGGTAAGCCCTATAAATTTGCTCATAGATAATAATCAGCAATATATTAATATCAATATCCATCCGAGAAATAGATAATACACAATCTGCTTCTATATTATCAGCACCTAAAAGTATGGTAATATGACTTTTCCCACTTACGCCCAACTGTTCAATTTTTTCCGCTAATTGCTCTGAAGAAAGTTCCTCACCCTCTTTATTAATTTTAATTACATATGATTTAAAAGATATTTCTTTGGCTGGATTTTTAGTTTCCACATATTCAACTTTGCAGTAGGCACTTAAACGTTTAGTGTATTCCTCTAAAGCCTCTTTAACATACTTATCTCTTATTTTTTCTGTGTTAATTATTTTAATTCTCATATTCTCATCCTATCTATTTTTTATTAACATTACAATTATATCATTCCCAATCTAATGAGTAAGAGAACTTTAAACTTTTACAAACTTATTCCTGTTTTTTTATGAAAAATTTAAAAAAGTAAAGAGTTGTCTTACCCATTTTTAAAAAACAAAAAATAAGGACTGTTTTATACAATCCTTAAACTTATTTGGCTAATTCTTTTAGAGCCTTTATATTTTCAGTAATCACATTATTCATAAGTTTTCTGATTTCTTCCTGTTCTTTTATTTCTACACATTTACCAAAGTCGCATGATTTCTTTGTTTGTTCAAATTCTTTTTTCTTCTCTGTCAAAAGAACACCCCTTAAGTATTTATAATAGAAACTGTTTTTAAAAGAATAGATTAGATAAAACCATTTCTATCTTAAATATTTAATTTCAAGTCTGTTTCTCTATGTTATAAGTGGGTAAAAGGTTCATTTCTCATTTATTTTTCTTTTTATATTTTCTATTAAGAAGAATGATTCTAAAATCACTTTAACTTACTATTTAAATAATTTTTGTTTCTCTATACTCTGTCAGTCAAAAAACCTTTTTCGACAACCTACTTTCTATCTGCATTTATTAAACATTTCTTAATAAATTCTTGATGGGATAAATCTGTTAGCACGCAGGGTATCCTCGGTATATTAAATAATTTTGCTGTAATTAGCCGTGTAATTCCTGCAGTTAAAGAATATTTACCATTCACCAAGGTTTTAATTGCAACAGGATACTGAATCTCATGAGATTCTGCCACATTACGAAATAATGTTCCGAAATTTAAACTATTACAACTCAAATGAACATCCTCTGTAATTATTATATCATCAGGGTCAACATATATTAATTCATCTTTGGCTTTATTATACCAGTCAAAGTCTTTTTCTTTTTTTGTAAATTCCCAGGGTTTTTGTCTATTTAATATCTCTTCTAACTCTTTATTACTATTGGTAATCAATATACCATTATCTTCAAAATTCTTACCGTTTTTTCTTTCCATAATATGCAGACTATTTTTGTTACAAAATTGTATTTTTCTCGCATAATTTGCGTATCTGTGAACAATTTTATTTCTGCTATTCTTATCTGTTACTTTGCTAAAATGTATTTTGTCCTCAAAACATTTCACTAAACATGAAAGTTCAAACCATTCTTTTGCACATCTTATTACTGTCTTTCCATTCTCCTTTTTCCATAGGGTTAAATCCCACATCTTATATTTTTGATTATTAAAAACTTCCACTATAGAAATTTCATCGGTTGCTACGTCTATAAAAACATCTTTGTAACACATTCTATGCTTAACAAATATTTTAATGCATGTGTTATAGCCAGCAATTCGGACTGTATAGACTTTCTACATTTTAAATTTGTATATGCAAGAATGTCATTTTTATCTGGGAAATTTATTAGGAAACTGATTCCTGCTTTATTTTTCTTAAAAGAACCATCCGTATATATTTTTATTTCTCTCATATGTTCATCTTATCCTTCAAATAATAGTTAGTGGATAACTGCTTTATATTCCAAATTAATATCATAGGTGTTAAAAAACTTATTAATTAGTTGATTAAAAACTAATCTTACCATATTTCCTTCTTTATCTAATTTTTCTACATTAATTTCAAAGAAACTTTTTTCCTGATTAATTGAAAAAAACTTGCCATCTAAAATTTCATCAATAATCAGATAATTTTCCTTTTCGGAACAATTTATTATTCCATTAATATTACATAATAGTTGTCTCAGCCTAAAGTCTAAATTATTAAATTGTGTTTTCATCTGATTATGATATAATTCCCGTTCATTTTCTTTTATCTTTGCAATTGTATAGTCTGAATTCAAATAGGAATTTGCCATAAAATCTTTAACACTATCGTGTAAATCTATTTTCATTAAATTCTTATATTTATCTATCCCCTGAACCCAAGAACGCATAACTTCTTTTTCTTTTTTATACACATAAAACGGAATACCTATTAATTTACAGGTTAATAACTCTATGTCACTTTTATTAGTATTTTCATTATATGTATTTTGAAAAATCCCGTTTAAATTGCAAATTAGTTTTCTTTTTTCATACGATAAATTATTAAATTCCTTTATCACACTCTGGCAATCTATTTTCTTGTAAATCATAATTTGTAATTCCTTTCTCTTATTGAACTATTTAATAAAATAATAACATTAATTTTGTCCAAATTCAATCATATTATGATATATTCTTAATATATCTGTGTTTTTCTTCATATTTCTTAAAATAACACGCTATAACATGATTTTTTGTTTGTGAATAGCACATCAGAATATTTAAAGAACTCTATTATTACCAAATAAGTCGCCTTCCTTAAATAAAACAGGATATTTACTATTATATACTAATATATCTACTTGATTAGAACATACTTTACCATTATGAATAAAACCACTAGCAATTTTAAAATTTTAATATGTTCAGGAGCATATTTTCTTATAACATGACGTAATAGCGATTCTTTTAATTCACCGTCTGTTGGGAAATGAGTGTCATGCATCAAAAGTCTTATTCTATCTTTCGTCTTAGATTCCTCTGGATATTGGATGCAGTTAAAATTTTTTAAAATATTTGGCCTAAAAATTTGAATCTCAGAAGATGATATGTAAAATTACCTCCAAATCTCTAAAAAGATTAGAGAGAGGAGGTGAACACACATGGTATCCGCAGACACAATTCGAGCATACACATATACCAATATTAATATAAATTACCTTATAAAAAATGGATGGAAAAAATGGATAAATAGAAAGGATGGCGCCATTTCTTATTTTAAGAAGGATAAGCATCTACTATTTTGGTACTTCCCTCAGGGAATACTGTTGATTAAATTTAGTATTCCAAAATTCTATTATGGGACAAACGCTAAAGTATTTGATTTGAACAATGCTAGTCTAATTATTAAGTTGGTAAACCATAGAATTAAAAGGCTTTTTCCCTCAAGCAGTAGTATAGTTCCATTTGAAAATTGGACTTGCTCAGAGATTCATCCTTTTATTCATTTACATGCAGATAATGTAAAAGATAAAATAACTTACCTGGAATGTCTCAAGAAATTATACTATCCTAGATTGAAAAAACATACGTATGCAATGGGAATACAGGCTAGAAACAAAAGCCGTTCAATAAATATTTATAGCAAATCCGATGAAATAAAATTTAGGGCTGATAATAAGCCTTCAGCAATATCACTTCAGGATTTATCGATAAATAATATTGAAAATGTCATAAGGTTTGAATATCAACTCAAAAAACACTCAGTAAAATACCACTTTAAAAATAACAGAAAAGTAAAAGATGTCCTGAGAAAAGATTTCTGCAAAAATATACTTGTAGCAGTTATGAAAACCATTGGTCTTGATAATCCCTTTTTGTATAAAACAGAAACCATAAGTAAAATAAAAAAAGAATTTGGTAAAGTAAAGGCTAGAAACTTAATCGAATTCATTACTGATTTAAACGAAAACTCTGAATGTGTCATTAATACAAAATATTCAAAAAGAACACAAAATAATTATCTAAGGATATTAAAGAAAAAGAGAATTAACCCTATATTCCTTTCAGATAAAGTAAATAGAAAAATTAATTTTACAAATTTTGAACAACCAACTAAATCAACCTTCCAATTTTTTCTTTTAAAGATATTTTTACTAATAACTATTTTAAAATTGTGTAATGTACCTCTAAAAAATTATTATATAAAACCTATAGCATTGACCTCAGTATTTACCGCAGAAGCATATTTTCATGAAGATGGAGGTGGATAGCGTTTATATAGTCTGTATATATATATCATAGGGAAAATTAATCCCTATTTAAAATAACTATAACTACAACTATCACCTAAAATAACCATATAATAACCTTTAACACGTGTTAAACTCAAATTAATATACACAAATCAAGGCCATTATGTATCTTTTCAAAATGAAATACACAATGGTCTATTTGTGCTTGTATCTTTATACCAGCATATTATGTCTTTCTAATTTTTCCAGCATAGTTTTTTGCTGTGAAGAAGTAAACTGAAAATAGCAAAGTGTAGAGTTCACAGATTTATGTGAAAGCCAAAATTTAACTTCTTTAATATCCAAGTCAGATTCTGCAAGGTGTACCGCAATTGAATGCTTCAAGCAGTGAAAGTGCCATTTATTCTTATCTTTTATTTTTGCCATTTTGCAGTATCGCTTCATCAAGTAATCCAGTGTTTTCCTTGATATTGGCTTTTGTTCCTGACTTTTAAAAAGAAACTCTACTTCTTGCTTTATTCCATATTCTTTTATATACCTATTTAAAACTTTGGAAGTTTCTTTGTCTAGGGCTATTGTATTATTCCAACTGCCTTTTAGTCGCTTACAGTATAATTCACCTTTTGATTTATTGTAGTATTCCAATTTTAATAGTCCGACTTCTGACGCTCGAAGTCCACACCGATATGCTACTCTAAATATACACAAGTTGCGGAGTGCATGTCTATCATTGGATTTTTGTATTGTTTTAAACAGCCTTTTTAACTCATCTTGAGTAAAATATTTTATCGTAGTATCCATAAAACCCTCCTAAACTTAGACAATATATTCATAACGTCCAACTTTAAATGTTCTATAACCCTTGGTATCTCTAGGTTTACAGTATTATTACTAAAATCAAATAAAATGTTGGACATTACTTAACTATTTATCAGTAGTGCAAGCAACCATTGCTTACTTTTTATTAAATACTCCTAAACTTAATATAGCGCATAATGTCCAAGTTGTAAGGTCCTTTTCTTCAAAATTTCTATTCTTCTAAATAAACTAAGCAAAAAGACTTTCAGGCTTACCCGAAAGTCTTTTTGCTATGCTTCCTTAAATGCTTCTTGTAAAACAGATTGCATTAATAATTCACTATCTTTTTTTGATTGTTCAATATTCTTTTCAAGTTCATCACATAAAGTCATTAATTGGTCTACCTTTTCTACAATGCGCTTTTGTTCGTTTAGTGGGGGTAGAGGAAATAGAATTTTAGCAACTGCTGAACCTGATATTTCTTTAAAAGTGGTTCCAGATGCTTGGTCATTTATTATATTTGCTGAATAAGTCAAATAATAATAGATATATTCATTCATTTGCATTACATATGGAATGCAAGACTTAAATCCTTGGTTTGTTGATAACGGATTACTTGCTATGGCCGTATACCCTATAGGTGCGCGACTAGAAAATAATACTGTCCCCTTAGGCATCAATCGTGCTGAACTTTTCTCTAATCCTAATTTGGTAATATTTCGTCTTCCTTTAGCAATATATTTACTTCTTAGATTATTTAAATCTGCTGGTGTCAACCAAGGAATATCACCATTTTCCCAATAGTCTTTTATATTTGTCTTCGGTGTTCCTCCACCTACTATAGCACCTATCTCCCCTAATCTCACCCACTCCCATCCCTTTGGCAACTCATATGGAATTTCATTTTCTGTAATGGGGGGAAGAGATTTTTGTTTTTTTATTTTCTTCTCCTTTATTAGCCGTTCTTTTTCTTCTTTTATTCTTTCTAAAAGGACACTTGCTGGTTCATCATCAGGGTCTTGTGGTACTAGTTTACCCTGTACGGCTTCTTGAAGGATGCTTTGACGAAGTTTAGTAAATAAATCCTGCTGATATCTTAATTCTATCATAATAGTATCATATTTTTGCTTTATATTTTTAAAATATTCCATAAAGGCACATTGTTCATCGATAGAAGGTAAACTGATTACAAAATTTAAAAATTTGTTTTCATCTAGATATCTTCTATTTGTAGTACCTGAACTTGCCCTATCACAAATATCTATAAACTCAGGAGAAGATACAAATAAATTAAACCATTCTATATTCAATAATTCATGATTAACTTCATATGTCCAAAAATTCCCTGTAATAATTGCTCCATCCAATTCATTTGGGACTATACCAAAGGCCCCATTTCTTGCATCAATTTTTGACAGTAAAAACTGACCTGCATGTATGATAAACTGCTTTTTAGTACCTATATTCCTGCCAAATTCTATATTTCTTAAATAAACACCTTTATTATTAGTTTTTATTGTAACTCTTTTATACTGTTTATCATCTTCTATATCTATAGATTCTTTTATACGTGTTAATAAATCTCCAATTTTAACTTTATTCACGATTTATCTCCTTTTCTAATAATTTTATGTTCTCAATAACTTTCTGATACGAAACATAAAATTTTTCTAATATTTCTCTTGGAGATTTATTAACACCATTATCCACTTGACTATTAGGGTTCTTTATATCCAGATTATAATTTCTGCTATTTATCTCATCTATACTAACCTTCCAAGCATATTCATTTTCTTCTCTGTTATTCCACCACTGTTTTTCCAGTTTAAACTCTTCAATTCTAATAGGTTTTGTTTTTGTATAGTTCTTATATCCCTCTGGAAGTGGATGTTCAAAGTACCATATTTCTTTAGTTGACTTACCTTTTTCGAGGAATAATAAGTTAGTATTTATATCTGTATAGGGTGAAAAAACACCTTTTGGTAGTCTTACTATTGTATGCAGATTAAACTCCTTAAGCAATTTCTCTTTTATAGTAGTCTTTACGCCTTCACCAAAAAGAAATCCATCAGGCAATACAATTGCAGCCCTTCCATTATCCTTTAATAAATACATTAAAAGCACCATAAACAGGTCAGCAGTTTCCTTTGTTTGAAATTGGTGAGGAAAGTTAACTTGTATACCATCTTCCTCAATACCCCCAAAAGGTGGATTTGTTACAATGATATCTACTTTATCTATAGGTTTATAATCTCTTACATTACGAGTCAAAGAGTTATCATGTTTTATCTTGGGAGTATCTATATCATGTAAAATTAAATTGGTTACACCCAACATATAGGGTAAAGGTTTCTTTTCAATACCCAGTATAGTTTCCTGTAATGTCTTTTCATCCTCAATATTCTTTACTTGCTTTTTCAAATGTTCTAATGCACATACTAAAAATCCACCTGTACCACAAGCAAAGTCTAAAACTTTTTCTCCCAATTGTGGATTAACCATATCTACCATAAATTGGGTTACAGCCCTTGGAGTGTAGTATTCCCCTGCATTCCCTGCACTTTGCAAATCCCGTAGTATGTTCTCGTAAATATCATTAAATAAATGCCTGTCTTTTTGTGTTGTAAAATCTATCTCATTTAATTTATTGATTACCTGCCTCATTAAAGTTCCAGACTTCATATAATTATAAGAATCTTCAAATACAGCCTTTACTATAAATGCTTTTGGGTCGCTTTTTTCATTTAATTCCATTTCTTTTAATTCTTTAAAAAGTTTGTTGTTTACAAAATCTAATAGTTCATCTCCTGTAATACCTTCATCATTTGCAGCCCAATCCCTCCAGCGCAATCCTTCTGGAATAATTGGAGTATAATTATCATCCATAAGTTCCCATTCTTCTTCTTTTGCATCAAACACCTTCAAAAATATCATCCAAACAAGTTGAGAGATTCTTTGTGCATCTCCATCTACGCCAGCGTCTTGGCGCATAATATCCTGAACTGCTTTAATTGTTGCAGATATAGACATTTGTGTATCACCTTCCTAATCTATGCAGTATATATTTCGCTTTCTAATTCTTTAATTGCTTCTAAGTATTTTTTCTTCCCGCCAAATCGTTTAACTATTTCGATAGGAGAACCAAATTTTTTAAAGTCAGGAATTTTAAGTATTTCTAAGTTTTCAAGATTTTCAATTCCTTCATCAGCGTATTTTTCCAAAAGTGCCTCCAGCACTTCTCTTGCACTCTCTCCATACTTTGTAAAGTAATTTCTTTTCTTTACATTATTAGCCCTTTCTTTTCTTGTGAGAGGAGGCATATCAAAGGCTACATGACAAATCAGGTCAAAGGGGTCTAGGTCCTTTCTTACTTCATCTTTAAGTTCTTCAATGAATACCCCTCTCTCTTCTAACTCTTTTATGATGGCTTCCTTTCTCTCCGCTTTCTTCCATTTTGTTAGAAACTCATCAAGAGTTTTAAATTCATTTTTAATATTTTTCTTAGTATAAGAAATCAATGATTCAGTTATCAGTTTGCCGTCCTTATCATAGTAATAAACTCTTTCGTGTATTACCTTTACAGGGACATCATTTACATAGTATTTGGCTGGAGTTTTATTAATATCTCCGCCATCTATAATTTCAGGAGGAATACCTTCTCCATAGTCTTCTTCAGGCTCATATTCACCACCTAATTCTCCTTCACCACCTACAACATCTTCCTCTTCTTCAGTAGGGATGTCTCCTTCAGTAGTTTTAACGATTACAGGGTCTCCATCAAAGTCTGGGTCAGCAAATAATTTAGTAACTCCTCTAAAGTCAATGATAGTAAAATATTGTTTTCCATAATCTTCTCTTATTCTTGTACCTCTTCCTATGATTTGTTTGAATTCAATCATGCTATTTATATTAGCATCTAAAATGATAAATTCACAAGTTTGAGCATCTACCCCTGTAGTCATTAATTTGCTAGTTGTAACTAAAACAGGATATTTACTCGCAGGGTCAATAAAGTTATCCAATTCAGCCTTTCCTTCTTCATTATCCCCAGTAATTCGCATAACATATTTAGGATTTTCTGTTACTAAATCTGCATTTTCATTGACAAGTGCCTGTCTCATTCTTTCGGCATGTTCAATATCTACACAGAAAAATATAGATTTTGCAAATCTTGAATTATTCTTCTTTAAGTAGTCTGATACTTTTTTAGCAACAATCTTTGTTCGGTTTTCAAGTACTAAGTTTTTATCATAATCTTTTATATTATACTCTCTGTCTTCAATTTCAAAGCCGTACTTGTCCCTTTTTCCTTTTTCTGGTCTATAACCTTCTATATCTCTATCTAACAATACCCTAATGACTTTGTATGGAGCAAGAAAACCATCTTCAATTCCCTGCTTTAATGAGTAAGTGTAAATAGGTTTACCAAAATATTCTATATTCGAAACATCCTTTGTTTCTTTTGGAGTAGCGGTAAGTCCTATCTGAGTAGCAGGATGAAAGTATTCTAATATTTCTCTCCATGCAGAATCTTCTTTTGCACTTCCCCTATGACATTCATCAATGATGACTAAATCAAAAAAGTCTTGTGAAAACTGCTTATATACGTTTTTAAATTCTTCTGCACCTGAAATTCCTTGATATAGGGCTAGATAAATTTCATGGGCTTTATCTATTTTTCTATTGGTTATTTTTGTCATCTTATCCCCAAAATATTTAAAATCATTTGCCATAGTCTGGTCTACTAATATATTCCTGTCGGCTAAAAATAAGATTCTTTTTTTAGCCCTAGACTTCCAAAGCCTATAGATAATTTGGAAGGCTGTATAGGTTTTCCCTGTACCAGTTGCCATAACAAGTAAAATTCGATTTTGTCCTTTTGCAATTGCTTCTATGGTTCTATTTATAGCAATACGCTGATAATATCTTGGAGTTTTTCCATCTTGCTCAAAGTAGTATTCCTGTGCAACAATTGCTTCTTCTCTCTCATTAATTCCTTTGGCTTTTTTATATCTATTCCATAATTCTTCAGGTGACGGGAACTGATTAAGTGGTATTTCTTTTTCTTTTATCCCTTCAATAGTCATCCTATCATGTTCTAAAAATGCATCTCCATTGCTTGAAAATGCAAAAGGTATATCTAATATTTCTGCATAATTTAATGCTTGCTGCATTCCTGCTCCCACTGAATGTTTATTATCTTTTGCTTCTATAATAGCAAGAGGTATATTAGATTTATAATAGAGTATATAGTCCGCTCTTTTCCTTTCTCCTCTTGTAACTAATTTTTTTCTAACTATAATTCTACCATCAGTAAAAGAGACTTCTTCTCTAATTTGTCTTTCTAAATCCCATCCTGCTTTTATCAAAGATGGTGTTATGTACTTGGAACATATATCCCTTTCAGATAAATCTTTCTTATTCACCAATTTCACCCCGTTCCCAATGTTTCAATCATAATCATGGATGTCACATTTATTAAAATTATATCACAAATGTCCAAGAATTAGAAATTGGAATAGTATGTTGAATTGAAATTGTAAAAAGGCATTATAAAAATGCCTTTTTACAATAAATACCTTATTTGATTTTATATAGTTATTAATTCTTAATGGAGGTAATAATAAAGTAATAAATTATAAGTTATTATTTCAAGCCTTTTAATAATATTTTTACTTTATAATTTTCAGTATATAAGTCATTTTTACTATTAATCAACATTTGGAAATATTATTATAGTATATAAACTTTTTACAAGATTATAGTTTAATAACACCTTATTCTTATTTATATAAATTCTAATCAGACCTGATTAAGCATCAATATCTTTTAGTTATCAATTGATTATAACTAAAAAGGTTCATTATCTACTGCTATATATTATAGAATAATTGTAGAGTCGGCTCTCGGAGAACACTATCGATTTCAACCCTCTACTTTTAATTAAAGCAAATATCATTCATTAGTTTTTAAGAACCTTTTCATTTTGCAGTACTTTTTTTAAGAAATACTTGAACTTAAATTCCTCATATGTTTTATCAAAGTTTTTGATTATTTCATCCAGCGTCATATTTTCTGATACTTGCTCAGTTTCCTCTAAACATTCATTAATAAGTTCTTCAATGAATTCATCATTACTCTTATCTCTGGTAGCATCCAATTCTTTTATATAATTCCGAAACCTGCTGCTCACATGACTTGATTCTATATCCTTTAGGTATTCTTCTACATCGCCA
>Ga0209537_1004127_pt1 | contig 12664 bp, 13 predicted proteins | sample BioPla4DNA1_FD_187698 | JGI IMG/M metagenome (GOLD analysis project Ga0209537, IMG submission 187698) | Biogas fermentation microbial communities from Germany - Plant 4 DNA1 (SPAdes) (version 2) | ecosystem: Engineered > Bioreactor > Anaerobic > Digestate | place: Bielefeld, North...
AAAAGATTACATAAAAAACTGATGTATTTTGTCTTTTTGTGAAGAGTGATTTTACTATTATGTTATAGTAATTATTAATATAATTTAGTAAAATAGTAGAGTATATAAACCTAAATTATATAAATATTGGAGATGAATATGGAGTATATTTATTTTGATGCACAGGATATAAAGTTAGATAATGGATTAAGGATAATAACTGTAAAAAGAGATACTAGTATAGCTTCTTTACAATGCGGTATAAAAATAGGTGCCTTATATGAAGGACCAGAGGAAAGAGGCATATCCCATTTTATAGAACATATGATTTTTAAAGGCACTAAAAATAGAAGCAACCAAGTGTTAAATCAGGAACTGGAATTTTTAGGAGGAGAGTATAATGCTTATACCGATTATACCAACACAGTGTATAGTATAACTGTCCTAGAGGAAGAGGTTGAAAATGCAGCAACTTTATTAGCGGATATGCTTATTAATTCTACTTTCCCAGAGGAGGAGATCATTAAGGAAAAGGGAGTTATACTAGCAGAGTATAATTCTATTAGTGATGATATAGAAGATTATAGCTTTAGAATGACAAATTATTATGGCTTTAAGGAAAGTCCCTTAAAGCATGATGTAATAGGTACAGCAGAAGCTATAAATAGCTTTACTAGAGAGCAGTTAGTAGATTTTTATTCTAAGCATTATGTACCCAATAATTGTGTTATAACCTTAGTTTCCTCTATGGAACATGAGGTTGCATTAGAAATGCTTAAAGGGCTTTTTGGTCATTGGAAAAGTATTAATATTGAACCAGTAAAGCCTGTTATAGAGAAAAATATCAATGTGAAGAAAACAACCTATAAAAGTAATATTGAGCAAGGCACTATAACATATTTATATACATTTCATAATTTGGATAAGCAAAAGGAACTAGCATTAAGAATTTTAAATCATAGGCTAGGTGAAAGTGCAAATTCTATATTATTTAGAGAGTTAAGAGAAAAGAGAGGCTTAGCTTATGATGTATATACTCACCTTGACACAACTAAGGCTGTAAAAACTCTCTATATATACACAGCGGTTCAGGAATCACTGATAAAGGAAACTATAAAGGTTATAGATAATTGTATAGAACAAATAAAAATGGGCAATATGGTGAATGATGACAATATGTTTGTCCTGATAAAAAAGGTGATGAAAACCTCAGTGGCATCTACCTTAGAGGATTCTACAGATTTGGCTAATTATATTTTGCATCAATGCTTAGATGGAGAAAGTATATATGAATTTATAGAAGATATGAAGAATATAGAACAGCTTAATAAGGAAGAAATATATCAGGTTGCTAAAGAGGTTTTCAACAAACCAACTATACATATTTTAAAACCCAAAAAGTGAAGAAGGTATCAATATGGAAAATATTATTACGAAGGTTGAGGTTCAGAAAAACAATAAAAATAGAGTTAATGTATATGTTGATGATGAATATGTCTTTAGTTGTGATGCAGAGCTTGTTTATAAGTATGATTTAAAAAAGCAAAAGTCTATCCAGCTGGAGGAACTTAAAGAAATTATTGCTGATGATAATTATATTAAGGCTAAAAATATGGCCTTAAGGTATATAGAGAGAGCCTATAAAACAGAAAAAGAAATGAAGGATAAATTGATTAACAAAGGATATGATGAAGCAACTATAAAGAGGGTAATTAGCTTTTTGAAGGAGTATAATTTTATAGATGACAGAAAATATGCTGACATGTATATAAAAGCTAAGCAAAAAAACTCAGGAAAAAATAAAATAAAGTATGATTTGCTAAAAAGAGGCATAAATCAAAGTATAGTGGACAGTGTAACTGAAAGCTTGACAAGTGAATGTGAAGAGGATAGTGCCAGAGTGTTAGCTGAGAAAAAATATAAAGCAATCATAAAAAGAGAAGTAGATAGAAGAAAAATCTATGAGAAGCTGCTTAGATTTTTAGTTAGTAAAGGCTATACCTGGGAACTATCCAAATCTGTTATAGAAAAGGTAATAGATTATTCTCTAGATGATTGATGAAAGAGGTTAGCTTATGGAGATAAATATCATATCCCTAATCCTTATTATTTCTTTTATATACCCTATTTTTTTAGGGCTTTTCAAAAGGTTTTCTAGTGTAGAGCTTAAAAAAAATATAACTTCAACGGAAGCAGATATAGGTGTTATTGTAGCACTAATTTTAGGACTCTTTTTCTTAAAAAGAATTTTTTTTCAACATGATTTTGGGCTATACAAAAAAATATATGAAGTCTTACCAGAAGGCTTCATTACTTATATAGAGGCCAAGCCTTATTTATTGTATTTAATAGTTTTACCAATCATGGCTTTGGTATTTTATGAATTAATAAAAAGCTTCTTTAGTTTGTTAAATATTGCTATAATTTTTCCAGTGTTGGACGGTCTGGATAGGTCATTGCAGAGTAAAAGTAATCATTTGAAAAGATTTTTGTCTGCAGTGTTTCAAATTCCCAAAGCTATATGTTATGTAATTGTATTATCAGTTATTTTTAATATATTGGTCTATACTAACATAAATAGTAAGTTTAATGACTATCTATCAAACTCTAAAATATATAATTATATTTGTAAGGATATTATTGTTCCTATTGCTAACTCTAAGGTTGCAAGGCAAATTCCAAATATAATTAATGATTCTATGAAAATAGAAGTGAAAGAGGCTTCTAGAAATATTGCTGGCATAGATACTGTGGTGTATTATAATGGCGTAACTTTAGAGGAAGGTGTTCGGTCAAATGACACTATAGATAATTTTGCTAGAAAATTAGTAAGTAAAGCTAAAAATGACGATGAAAAAGCAAAAATATTATATGAATGGATTGGAAGAAATATTGAATATGATGATGAAAAGGCAAAAAGAATTCTAAATAATGATTTTAAAGTAAAATCAGGGGCTATTGTAGCTTTTAATGAAAGAAAAGGTATATGCTTTGACTATTCTTGTTTATATATAGCTATGTGTAGGGCAGTGGGGTTAGATGTAAGACTCATTACTGGTGAAGGTTTTAATGGTATAAGCTGGGTTAGTCATGCATGGAATCAAGTATATGTGAACAATCAATGGATTAATGTGGATACTACCTTTTATAAAGGTGGAAATTATTATAACAGTAGTAGATTTAATATGGATCATAGAAATGCTTCTGTAGAAGCTGAATGGAAATAATCCCTTTAACGGGGATTTTTTTTATACCCATCTATTATTAGTTTGATAGCTTTTTCACAATCCTTATCTGCATTATCTAAGCTCCAAGCAGTGTTAAAATATATCAAAGCTTTTTTTGAATTTTTTAGCATAGCATAACAGTAGGCTAAATTAAAGAAATACTTGCTGTCACGCTTTAATTGAATGGCCTTTTTTAAAAATGCTATGGCTTTTTCATATTCTTTTAATTTTATAAAGCATACCCCTGCGTTATAAAAGGATGCAGATTCATTTTCTTTATATTCAATAGCTTTTTCATATAATTCAATAGCTCTTTTATAGTTTTTGGTGTTATAGTATTGGTTAGCTTTTTCGAAATAACTCATAAAAATCCTCCTTAAAACATCTCCAGTACTACTTTATTAATATATTCCTTAAATGAAATCATATTACATTTAGATTATTGTCTAAGTTAAAAAAGAATATACTTCAAAACTGCAATAATTTATGTAAAAGTAAAAGAAATCGATAAAAATTAAAATATTCCACGTAAAATAAGAAACATTGACTTTTGAATATTTATAAAAAAGGAATAGACTAATTATATTAAATTTAGTAAAGGCAAGGATTACGTACTTTAGAGTTATTATTTTTTAAAACTCTAACTGTTAGGGGTGGCTTTATGGAAGAAAGAATAAAAAAAATTATAGCAATTGATAAGGAAGCAATTAATTATCAAAGGATAAAAAAGGATTTGATAAAAAGTAAGAAGCAGGATATAGAAAGGGAAATAAAAGAAACTATAAAAGAGAATAAACGATTAATTGAAGATGAAAAACAGAAAATTCGCGAAGAAGAAATGGCTTCTGCTAGGGAAGAAGCAGCCAGAATTAAAGAACGGGCTGAGAAAAGGTTACAGGAAGATAGGGACTTGTTTTCAAAAATAAAAGAGGAGTTGGAAGTCTCCGTCTTTAAAAAATTAATAGAAGATTTCCAGGAAGTATGATATGGGTAGAGTTGTTGATTTTACAGCTATTAATGCAAAAATAAAAGCTATGGAGGGATTTTGGCTAAAAAAATCCCAATATAAAGAGCTAATAGAGTGTAATAATTTTAGAGAAGCCCTAATTTATCTTCGCGATAAAACAAAATACGGAGACACGTTAAAGGAATATAATGTTGAGGAACTACATAGAGGACAGTTAGAAGTAATATTAAAGAGGAAATATATCAGTAATTTTACCAAGCTTTCTCATTTTTTAAGAGATGATTATAGAAAACTGCTAAAGGTTATTTTTACTCGTTTCGAAGTGGATGATATTAAAGTTATTATACGAGGAAAGTATATAGGTAAACGAACAGAGGACTTGGAGCAGAGAATTTCTTATAAATGTTCTATGAGTACAATAAACTACGATGAACTGTTGCAGGCGGATAATGTAGAACAGGTAGTAGATAAGTTAAAGGGTACAATTTACTATAAGTATATCTATAATTTAGTAGATAGTATTGAAGATGATGGACTATTTAGAATAGAAATGGCTTTAGACTCTGTTTATTTTATACTATTAAAAAGGTTTATAAAGAAGCTTCCTAAGGAAGATAAAGAAGTTGTTGAAAAAATCAATGGAATTCAAGCAGATCTATTAAATATTCAGATGATTTACCGGGGATTAAAATACTATCAATTGCCATCTGAAATTTTGTTTAATTATGCAGTACAGGATGGTTGTAAGCTTAAAAAAGACGATTTAAAGAGACTGTGTTATAGTAAGAATATTGATGACTTCTTGAATAAAATTAAGACCACAGCTTACAAGGAAATCTTTAATATAAGTGAATTTGAGGATTATTTGCTTGAAAAAGAAATGATGGCTTTTCTTCAAAAATTATACACTCGATATAAAACTGAAGCAAAAATGAATATTTCTGTTATACTTGCCTATCTTGAATTGTCTTTAATAGAATACAGAAATATAGTAAGCATAGTTGAAAATAAAAGATACAGTCAGCACAATGATGAAATTATTAAGTATATAACTACCACAATGTAATCAGAGAGGTGAGCTAATGGCAATCGAGAAAATGATAATGTTAAATATAGTTGGTCATATCGCCGATATCGACAAGGTATCTAAGTCCCTGGTTCTATCTGGTTGTGTACAGCCAGTAGATGCCATGCAGGAACTTAATACTACTGATTTTACTGTTAAAACTACAGAGGATAATTTGGATGCACTGCTTGATGTATGCTATATTAGACCTTATGCAAACTCAAGAAATCTTTCCGAATTGGAAAAGGCTATGGAGAAAATTCGCAGCCTGTGTCCTAAGAGTAAAGGTATTAAGATAAAGGCTGAAGAATTAATAAGTGATTTTTCAGAGCTTAGTGATGCTATTATGAACTTAGAGAAAACCTTGGGTCAAAAGTATGAAGTATTGCAAAATAAAGTATCAGAAAGAAATAACATACTAGAAACCCTGAAGCATTTGCAATTTCTTAAAGGGCTAGATATATCCTTTGAGGAATTAAACAATCTGAAATATATGGATTGTAGAATCATGAAAATTTCTTCTGAAAATATGAAAAAGCTAAGGAATAACTATGAAAATATACCTTCTATTGCAAGTACTATATATGAGCACAAGGATTATCATATAATAATGGCTTTTACACCATATATATTGTTGCCAGAAGCAGATAGGATTTATAATTCCTTAAATTGTGAAATCATACCTCTCTCTGTAAAGGAAAAAGGTACTCCGAAAGAGATAATAAATTCCCTGAATTCAAAGCTTAATGATATTAACAAAGAAATACAAAATCTGGAGTCGGAGCTAGATAAAGAAATCAACGATAATAAGAATCAAATTTATATTTTAGAAAAGAGCTTAGAATTAGAAGTTAAAAGTAACTTTATAAAAGATCATATGGCTTCAACCAATGAGTTCTTTTATTTCTCTGGCTGGGTGCCAAAAAGGCTAGTTGGAAAGGTTAAAAAGTCTATTGAAGATTCAAAGGATAAATTGATTATTACAGAGAAGGAAGCTCATGAAGTTAGCAGCAACATTGTGGTGCCTACAAGTTTGAGAAATAACTTTATTGTGCGACCCTTTGAAAGTATGGTCCACATGTATGCGGTACCATCCTATGGAGAATTAGACCCAACGATTTTCCTAGGATTAAGCTATATGCTACTGTTCGGAGCAATGTTTGGAGATGTTGGACAAGGTTTAATATTTACTCTAGTAGGCATCCTTTTACTTAAGAAAATGAATAGACCTAATCTTGGTGGAGTTTTGTTTAGATTAGGTATAAGCTCAACAATTTTTGGTTTTGCATATGGTAGTATTTTTGGATTTGAGGAATTTCCGCATTTTATTCAGGAAGCCTTTGGTGTAGAAGAAATGCCTCACTTTTTCATTAGACCGATGGATAATATTATGGAAACACTCATATACGGTGTTATGATAGGATGCATTTTGCTAGTTGTAAGTTATATATATAGCTTGATCAATAATTTCAGAAAGAGGGATTTGGAGAATGGCGTATTTGGAAAGGATGGATTGGTAGGCTTCATATTCTTCTTATCTCTATTAGCCTTTATTATAACTACATACTTAAAGATAAATCTATTACCGAACGGAATTTGGTTTAGTATCTTTGGAGTATCATTATTACTAATGCTATTTAAAGAGCCTTTGGCTAATTTAATTCTAGGGAAAAGACCTTTATATAGCGAAGGAAAAACAGACTATTATGTAGAAGGTGGCTTCGGTATTATTGAAACTTTGATAAGCTTATTTTCTAATACGGTTTCCTTCATAAGAGTTGGAGCCTTTGCCTTGAACCATGTAGGCTTGTTTATGGCCTTTACTGCATTGGCAAAGATGATGAATGGAATGGGCAGTGTGTTCATGTACGTGTTAGGTAATATAGTTATTCTAGGCTTAGAGGGCTTAATAGTATTTATACAAGGCCTAAGACTAGAATACTATGAGCTATTCAGCAAATACTTTGAAGGTGAAGGAGAAGTATTTGAGAGTATTAAGGTTACTGGAGTAGCATAATTATACTTATTTAGCTTAACTTAAAGTGAATAGATAGAGTTAGGCATTTATATACTATAAAAATATTAAAACAAATATATCTATGGAGGTAATATTATGTTAATTATTGCAATTTTAACTTTTATTTTGGTGGTTAGTACTATAAGCTATGGTCTTGTTCAAAAATCAAAAGAGGATATTCAAGGAAAGAAAAAGCTAAAAAAAGCTATGGGCATTAATCTATCAATCTTTATACCAGTAATGTGTGGGGCCTTAATTTTATTAGTTCCAGACATAGTTAAAGCTGCAGGTGAAGCTGGTGTTTCAAATGGATCTGGTTTAGGTTATATAGCAGCAGCTTTAAGTACTGGTCTTGCTACAATAGGTACTGGTTATGCTGTTGGTTCTGTTGGTTCAGCAGCCTTAGGTGCAGTATCCGAAGATCCTAAGATGTTAGGTAAAACTTTGATTTATGTAGGCTTAGGTGAAGGTATTGCTATTTACGGTCTAATAATATCTATTATGATTTTATCCAGCCTATAGGAGAATGTTTATGAAAAGTTTTTTAATCAGTGATAATGTTGATACAATGTTGGGTCTAAGGATTGCTGGTATTGATGGCATTGTTTTGCACAGTAAGGATGAAATAGAGTTTATACTAGATAAGCTCTTGGAGGATAAGGAGATTGGCATAATTCTTTTGACAGAAAAAGCAGCCAGTGTGGTACCTGAAAAACTGACTCAAATCAAACTGGCAAAGCAGCTTCCTCTTATCATAGAGATACCTGATAGACATGGAAATAGTAAGGATAAAGATGCCATTATGGGATATATTAGAGATTCCATAGGCCTAAAGATATGAGGTGATAGTATTGGCTACTACAATTGAAGAAAAATTAAAACTATTTACCAAGATAATATACGATAAGATAGAAGAAGAAAAGCAGGCAGAGCTTGAAAGCTTGGAGCAAGAGAGAGCTATAAAATTAGAAGAACTAAGAAAAAGCTTAGATAAAAGTAGGGAAGAAGAACTGAAAGAGTTTCGGAAGAGAACAAAGATTATGGCAAAAGATTTACTTGCTGAAGAAAAGGCTCAGCAAAAACAGAAGGAAATTGCTCTTTATCAAGATATGATAAGAGAAGTGGAAGAAGGAATAAAACAACGAATAATTGATTTTGTAAAAACTGAAGAATATAAAGAAATACTTTTAAACACAGCAAAATCTGCCTTGAAAAAGCTAGCTCAGGGAGCCTATACCATCTATTTTAAATCTAATGATTTTCAAGTAGTTAAAGAACCATTAGCTAAGTATTGTAAGGAGATTGGTCTAAATGTACAACTTCAAGAAACAGAAGTAGACATAATGGGAGGCTTCATTATAGAAGATAGCAATAGGAAATTTAGAATAGACCATACTTTAGAGAGTAAGTTCTTAGACTTAAAGGATTATGTGGGCACCAAGATACATGAGAACTTTTATAGGGGATGATAATATGGGAATGCAAACTACTGGTGATATGAAGAAAATGGGTTATATTTATAGTATAAATGGTCCTGTAGTAACAGCAGATAACATGACTGGTTTTGCCATGAGAGAGATGGTTATGGTGGGCAATAAAAAGCTTATCGGTGAAATAATCATACTTGAAGGTGACAGGGCCACTATACAGGTATATGAGGAAACTGCTGGTTTAAAAGCTGGTGAACCCATAATTTCAACTGGAAGTCCTTTAAGTGTCAAGCTTGGACCAGGCATTATGGGAAATATCTTTGATGGAATTGAAAGACCATTAAATAAAATTAATGATTTATCAGAAGGATTTATTCCTGAAGGTATAGGACTATTATCAATTGACGAGGAAAAGCTTTGGAAAACAGAAGTTTTAGTAAAGGAAGGACAATTCTTAAAGGCAGGGGATGTTTATGCTCAGGTACAGGAGACTCCTCTGATTATGCATAAAATTATGGTTCCTCCAGATGTAGAGGGAACTGTAGTCAAGGTAATGCCTAGTGGAGATTACAACATTAATACTGCTGTGGTAACCTTGGAAACCATGAACGGCAATAGGGATTTATTTTTATATCAAGAATGGCCTGTTAGAATACCAAGACCAGTGAAACGTAGAAAATCTATATCTATACCTCTAGTGACAGGTCAAAGAGTGCTTGATAGCTTTTTCCCTCTCGCAAAGGGTGGTACCGTAGCTATTCCTGGAGGTTTTGGAACCGGTAAGACTATGACTCAGCATCAGCTAGCTAAATGGTCTGATGCAGATGTAATAGTATATATAGGCTGCGGTGAAAGAGGTAATGAAATGACAGAGGTTTTGGAGGATTTTCCAAAGCTTATAGACCCAAAGACCAATTTGGCCCTTATGAATAGAACTGTATTAATTGCCAATACTTCTAATATGCCAGTTGCAGCCAGAGAAGCAAGTATTTATACAGGTATAACTATAGCAGAATACTATAGAGACATGGGACTTCATGTAGCAATCATGGCAGATTCTACCTCTAGATGGGCTGAAGCCTTAAGAGAAATTTCTGGTAGACTCGAAGAAATGCCTGCAGAAGAAGGATATCCAGCATATTTAGCATCAAGACTAGCAGAATTTTATGAAAGAGCAGGTTATGTAGAAAGTTTAAATGATTCAGAAGGTTCTATTACAGTAATTGGTGCTGTATCACCAGCTGGTGGTGACTTTTCTGAGCCTGTTACACAAAATACTAAAAGATTCGTTAGTGCCTTTTTAGGATTGGATAAGAAACTAGCCTATGCTAGACACTATCCTGCAATAAATTGGCTATCTAGCTATAGTGGATACATACCTATGCTAGAGAATTGGTATGAGGAAAATGTAGCTAAGGATATGATACCTTTAAGAAATAAAATGATGAAAATTCTCTCAGAAGAAAGCAAGCTTCAAGAAATAGTTAAGCTAGTAGGAGAAGATGTACTACCAGATGATCAAAGACTTATACTGGAGACAGCAAACATAATTAAGGTTGCTTTCTTACAGCAAAATGCTTATCATTCACAGGATACCTATGTACCATTAAATAAGCAATACAGAATGTTAAAGGTCATTGAAAAGTTTTATGAATTAGCAAATATAAGCGTTAAGAAAGGTATACCTATAGCTAAAATTAAGGATAGATCCCTATTGGAAGAGATATTAAAGATGAAATATAATGTTCCAAATAGTGATCTAACTAAATTAGATGAGTTAGAAGTGAAAATAGAGAATTATTTTGAGAAGCTTGATGCCAAGTACGAATAGGAGGGATTAGGTTGAAAAAAGAATATTTAATTTTAGACAAGGTAAAAGGCCCTCTTGTTATACTTTCTGGAATAGAAGATGCTGCTTATGATGAAATTGTAGATATAGTAGTTGAAGGGAAACATAGGAAAAAAGGTAAAGTAGTTAGTATATATGGAGATACTGTGGTAATTCAAGTTTTTGATGCAACTACAGGTATGTCTGTTGATAACTCTGCAGTAACTTTTACTGCAAGACCACTAGAAATTCCCTTAAATAAAAACATATTAGGCAGAGAGTTTAATGGTATAGGGGAACCAAGAGATGGTAATGGAAAAATATATAGCGATAAAAAATATAATGTAAATGGTAGACCTATGAATCCGGTAGCTAGAAAGTATCCAAGAAACTTTATTCAAACTGGTATTTCATCAATAGATTGCTTGACAACCTTAATTAGAGGACAAAAGCTACCTGTATTTACTGGAAATGGTATGCCCCATAATGAATTAGCTTCTCAGATTATAAGGCAGGCAACTATAAGTGAAGATGAAAATGACAATTTTGCTATAGTTTTTGCGGCAATGGGCTTGAAGCATGATGATGCAGATTATTTCAGAAAAAGCTTTCAACAAGCAGGGGTTCAGGATAGGGTAGTTACTTTCATGAATTTAGCCGATGACCCTATAGTTGAAAGAATTGCAACTCCTAGATGTGCCCTCACTGCTGCGGAATATCTTGCCTTTGAAGAAGGTATGCATATTCTAGTTATAATGAATGATTTAACAAACTATTGCGAAGCCTTAAGAGAAATTTCTTCCCTAAAGGAAGAAGTGCCTAGTAGAAAGGGCTATCCAGGTTATTTATATTCTGATTTAGCCTCCTTATATGAAAGAGCTGGCATGATGAAGAATAAAAAGGGAAGTATTACACAGATTCCTATTGTATCAATGCCTAATGATGACATTACTCATCCTATTCCTGACTTAACAGGCTTTATAACAGAAGGGCAAGTGGTTTTAAGCAGAAGTATGCAACAGCGAGATATATACCCTCCTGTTAATATATTACCTTCTTTATCTAGACTTATGAAAGATGGAATTGGTGAAGGTTATACAAGAGAAGATCATGCTGATGTTGCAAATCAGATTTTCGCAGCCTATTCTAGGGTGCAGGAGATTACTTCCTTAGCACAAGTAATTGGAGAAGATGAACTTTCAGATATAGATAAGCTATATATGAAATTTGGTGAAGAATTTGAGAATAAATTTTTAAAGCAGGACTATAATGACAATAGAACCATAGAAGAAACCTTAGATTTAGCTTGGAAAGTATTATCTATTCTTCCCAAAAACGAATTGGATAGAGTAAGTCCAGAAATTCTAGATAAATATTATTTAGAATAGTTAATTACAGAAGACATAGAAAACACTAGCTGTTTCTTGTCTTCTGTGTTAATATTTAATGGAAGGAGGCTGTGGAATGGATAATGTGGCACCAACCAAATCTAACCTTATCAGTGCAGAGAATTCCTTGCAGTTTTCTAAAATGGGTTTTGAATTGCTAGATAAGAAAAGAAATGTGCTTATTAGAGAAATGATGTCTTATGTAGATAGAGCGGAGGAGCTTCAAAACCGAGTTAGCCAAGTTTTTAGTGATGCTTACGATGCTATTAGAAAGGCAAATATAACCGTAGGTATAACTAATATTGAGGACATAGCTTTGGCCATATCTAAGGAAAAGGACTATGATATAGTATTTAAAAGTGTAATGGGGGTAGAGGTACCTCATATTATATACGATAGAAAGGATATAAAGCCTGAGTATGGTTTTTATCATAGTAACTCAGCTATGGATATAGCCTATGAGAAATTTAATGAAGTAAAATACTTAATATATGAGTTGGCAGAAGTGGAAAATGCTATATTTAGACTAGCTAAGGAAATTAAGAAAACTCAAAAAAGAGCTAATGCCTTAGAAAATATTCAAATTCCAAAGTATCAGGCCATGGTAAAGTTCATAGGGGAAGTATTAGAAGAAAAAGAAAGAGAAGACTTCTTTAGATTGAAAGTTGTAAAAAATAATAAAGATCGGAAATAGTTAAGCTTGGCAGTTTTTATTTTTTCATAGATAAAATGCTGCCTTTTATTATTAGGAACTATAATTAA
>Ga0209537_1004128_pt1 | contig 12664 bp, 12 predicted proteins | sample BioPla4DNA1_FD_187698 | JGI IMG/M metagenome (GOLD analysis project Ga0209537, IMG submission 187698) | Biogas fermentation microbial communities from Germany - Plant 4 DNA1 (SPAdes) (version 2) | ecosystem: Engineered > Bioreactor > Anaerobic > Digestate | place: Bielefeld, North...
TTCCCTGGTTTCCCAGGTACTATGCCCTCTGCTGACGCCTGCCGGTTCAACCGGGCCTCTCGACACGGCTTACCAGTATCCCTGGCCTACCCGGCAGGCCTCCCCGGGTAAGGACGCTGTCTTTCCCCCCATCTACCCGCCACATTTACCCTCGGCAGCCTTCGGTAGCAAGGACTTTGCTTTGTTATGCAAGCTTATCCAACTGCCGCTGGCCTCGTATGTGGTTCCTGTTCGTCGGGCACCAGTTTCCGCTGGCTTCCTTCAGATTCTGCGTCGCCGCAGACACCCTTGCCTTAAGCTAACGGCTACTGCTACCTTCACCGCTCGGGACTTTCACCCTAGAGACAGCGCCCATGCCGGGCACACCTAAAGGGGACAGCCCCCAAGGGTAAAGGGGGGCTGTCCCTTATCTTTGCACCTATATATCTACGGTCCTCTAGCCCTGTCCCCCCTTCGCTAAGCTAAGTGTCTTGGCGGCTACTGCAACCGGTAGGGGCGACCTGTGGTCGCCCGAAGGGTGGGGACTGCCCCCCTTTAAAAGGCGTTTCTATCGCCGGGTATCAATAAAAATTGTTAATTGTCAACTGTCAATTGTCAATTGAAAGTTCATCCCCCACGGGAATTTTTCTTTCGACAACTAAAAAACATCCCCCTTCCTGAAGTCTATAAGTAGACACCAATGAAGGGGGGTGAAAAAATGGCCGTCGAACGGAATGAAGCCCTGTCCCGGCTGCAGCTGCGGTTCCAGACCGGGGTCGATGAGGAAGGGAAACCCATCTTCAAGCTCAAGTCCTACTCCAACGTCAAGGCAGAGGCCTCCGATGAGGATCTCTTCCAGGTGGCCGAAGCCCTGGGCCAGCTGCAGCAGCACGTGCTCCAGGGTGTCATGCGCCACGACTCCGCTGCCCTCATCGCCATTTAATCCAGTAACCGCCAGGGCAGGGGAGGCCTTTGGGGAAAGGAGGTGAACCACAGCCATGGAGAAAACCCTGTACCTTACCTTCCGCAATGAGGCCGGCCGCAGGCAATCCCTGACCGTCCCCGAGCCCAGGGAGGACCTGACCGCCGTAGAAGTCGAAGCCGCTATGCAGCTCATCATTGAGAAAAACATCTTCACCGGCAGCGGCGGAAACCTTGTGGAAGCAGTGGAAGCCAAGGTAGTGGGGCGGACGGAAGAGGTAATTTTCACTGCATAAAAAATGAATTACGCGGGCGGGCGGTCCCTTCTGGAAGTTAGCGGTTGGAGGTTCGAGGTTAGAAAGAAATAAAATGGGGGGACTGTCCCCCCTTTTTATTACAGTCATCATCAAGGGGGACAGTCCTTCATTCTGTTACTAACAAAGAATAATTGTCAATTGTCCATTGTCAATTATCAACTGATAAAGGGGAGGTGCTTGCATGGCTGCCAGAAGCTTAAACGATTTCCCCCTCACCGAAAACTTCAACCTCCGGGAATTCCAGTGCTCCTGCTGCGGCCAGGTAAAAATCCACCCGAAGCTGGTAGAAATGCTCCAGGTCCTCCGGGAGAAGGTTGGCAGGCCTGTTATTATCACCAGCGGCTACCGCTGCCCCAGCCGCAACAAGGCTGTGGGCGGGGCCCTCCAGAGCTACCACATGCGGGGCATGGCGGCCGATATAAAAGTACCTGGTGTTTCCATAAGCCGGCTTGCCCAGCTGGCGGAAAGCCTGGGTTTTAACGGCATCGGCCTCTACCCGGGATTTGTCCATGTGGATATTCGCAACGGAAAGGCCAGGTGGTAGCCATGGAATCCCTCTTGACCCAGGTGGGCAACTTCGGCTTTCCCATGGTCCTTTCCATCTATCTTTTGGTCCGCATCGAGGGCAAACTGGACCGGCTGACCGAGAGCATCTACCAGCTTTCCCACACCCTGGAGGCGGTGAAAAACATTAGTAGGTAGTCGGTTGTCGGAAGTCATTGAGGGGGGGTGTCCCCCCCCTTCGCTAGGCTAAGTGGCCTGGCGGCTGCTGCAATCGGTGGGGGCGGCCTGGGGCCGCCCGCAGGGTGGGGACTGTCCCCCTGTCATATGGTGTGGCTGGCCCCTTTGCCGCCGGGCTCCGCGAGCGCGGCCGCCCTTTGAAATGCTCTTTATAAGGACGGGCGGCCGTGCTCAGTCGCCGGCTTTGCAAAGGGTCCAGCCGCGTAAGATAGTGGGACTGGTGGATTTTTCTCTTCGCTAAGCCTAAGTGGCCTGGCGGCTGCTGCAATCGGTAGGGGCGGCCTGTGGCCGCCCGCAGGGTGGGGACTGTCCCCCTCCAGATAAGGGTGGACAGTCCTCTGTCATATCGTATCATAGTCCCTGGTCCAGGTTTCAAATGCTCGTGACATTGTCAATTGTTAAAAGATTGTTTAATGATAAATTCCGTCGTAAAAAAGAGGAAAATATTAAGGAAAGTCGAAACCTCCTCTAGTAGGGAAAATAGAGGGGGTATTTTGTCGTATGAAGGTCTATTTAGCCATTCTGTCCCTTTTACTCCTAGCAGTCTTCGTAAACTTTACCGACGCCCAGGCCCTCTTCAACAACTGGCAGCAGGAAATGGAAGTAGAAGCCGAAGCAGTCCAGGCAGAAAACCCGGCGCTGGAGGGCGAGCTTGAGGCTGGCGAAGGAGAGGAAGCTGTGAAAGAGGAACCCCCTGTGGAGGAAGCTGTGGAGGCAGCAGAGGAAAACCCCGGCAGCAGCCCCGAAGTCGGGAAGGGGAATGAAGAAAAGAAGATGGTGGAGAATCCCCAGGATATCCTCGTTCTGGTAAACAAGGAATATAACCTGCCGGCCGATTACATACCGCCGGATTTAGTGCAGCCCGATATACCCTTTTCCTTCAGCGAAGACCTGCCTAAGAAAAAAATGCGGGCGGAGGCGGCCCGGGCCCTGGAAGAGCTCTTCCGGCAGGCAGCCGCCGAGGGCATCGAGCTGGCCGGGGTGTCGGGATACCGCTCCTACCAGCGCCAGGAGGCCATCTTCAATTACCGGGCCAGGGAGCGGGGAGAAGAGGTGGCCAACCGCACCAGCGCCCGGCCGGGCCAGAGTGAACACCAGACAGGCCTGGCCATGGACGTATCCAGCGCCAGTGTGGGCTATGCCTTAATCGAGGACTTTGGCAACACCAAAGAAGGCCTCTGGCTGGCGGAAAATGCGCCCAGGTTCGGCTTTATTATCAGGTATCCCAAGGGGAAAGAACACCTGACCGGCTACAGCTACGAGCCCTGGCACATCCGCTATGTGGGTGTCGAAGCAGCCCAGGAAATAGCAGCCCGTGGTTTAATCCTGGAAGAATACTTGGCAGGAATCCAGCAGCCCCAGGAGGAGAAGCTGGCACCGGAGAGTGGCGAAGACTAAACTTGAAAGAACAATAAGAAAACCGCTCCCGATAAAGGCAAAACCACCGAAAGGTGGTGACGCAAAACCATGGGTCTAAGGGGGAAGGCAGTGGGCCTTCGACTTTCCTGCCCCCCTATGATTGCCAGGTTGCCGCGGATTATGCAAGATTGGGGAACTTGCCTTTCTCGGGGTCTACTGGGAAGGGTGGGTTCCCCTAATCTAATAATAGCCTCAAGTACAAAGCCATATTTTTCGGGAGATAGAAATTGGAGGGAGACCAATGGTGCTGGTGAAAGGGGGGAAGTGGAGATGACGGAAAAGCCTGTGGAAGATCGTGACGGGACCATTGCCCTGATCCAGGGACAGGTGATTGTGGTCCCACCCCAGGGGATGGGCAATTTTCCCACCATTGCCCCCGGCCAGGGGGTGGACATCTGGGTAGAGGGGGAGAAGATCGAGGAGCCGACGGTGGTGACGGCAGCCGCCCAGGTCAAGATCGAGGCCCGGAGCCGGCCGGGGAAAAGGCAGATTAGAGTAAAAATCAGCCCCGACAGGCTCCAGGCGGCGGTGCAGGTCCAGTACGATCCCGGGGTCAGGTACAGCCTGCCCAACATTTCCCACACCAACCGGGCGGTGGTGGAAGGAGTGGAGGAGAAGGGCCTGCCCCCCATCACCGCCGACGATATCCGGGCCGAACTGGCCGCCCACAAGGTCTGTGTGGGGATAGATGAGGAGGCCCTTCGCCGGGCGGCCGCCGAGGCCAGCGGGGAGCCGGTGGTGGTGGCCAGGGGGACACCGCCGGGAGAAAGCAAGGATGCCTGGATCGAATACCTCTTCAGCCAGGAAGAGCGGATCATCCGCCCGGCTGGGGAGGAAAGGGTGGACTACCGGGAGCGGGTGGAGATCCCCACCGTGCCCCCCGGCACCCTGATTGCCATAAAACACCCGCCCCAGATGGGCACGCCGGGGATGGGGGTGACGGGGGAAACCCTCAAGCCCCGCATTCCCAAGGACGTGGAGATCAAAGCCGGCAAGGGAGTGGAGGTTGACCCTACCGGCCAGAAGGCCTTTGCCACCGTGGGCGGGAGGCCCATGGTTACCGGCGGGGGGAAACTGGAAATATTATCGACCCTGGTCCAGCGGGGGGATGTGGACCTCTCCACGGGGAATATCAACTTCCACGGCGATGTGGAGGTCTACGGGCGGGTGACGGAAAATATGAAGGTGAAGTCCGGAGGGAACATCACCGTCTACCGCAATGTCACCCACGCCACCCTGGAGGCAGGGGGTAGCATCATTATTAAAGCCAATCTCATCGGGGGCTATGTCCGGGCAGGGGGAATGGCGGCCCTCTACCGGCAGATACAGCCCATCCTTAGGGACCTGCTGGCCGGGCTCCGGGGTCTGGATGCCGCCATGGCCCAGCTGGAGCAGCTGCCCCAGTTTAAAGCCCAGGTAGAGGCCTACGGAACAGGCCCAGTCCTGCAGCTTTTGGTGGAGCAGAAGTTTGCCGACTTACCCTCTTTGACCGCCGGCTTAGCCCAATGCATGGAGACAGATAAGGATGTGGACGAGGAGGATCGCCGCCTGGCCCTATCCCTCAAAGAGGCCTTCCACGGCATCAATGTCCAGCGCCTGACCAAGGAACAAATGAAGCGTTATATCTGGGAGGTGGCCAGGCTGCTGGAGCGCACGGAAAGGGCAGAGGGGCAGCGGGCCGATATAGAAATTTACTACGCCCAGAATGCCCGCATTGAGGCCACCGGCCTGGTGGCTATCAGGGGCCAGGGCAGTTACCACTCCCACATCATGGCCGGTGAAGGGGTCCTGGTGACGGGCCATCCGGGCGTGGTCAGGGGCGGTTCCATCCAATCCTTCGGGGATGTGTATATAAATGAGGTGGGGTCGCCGGGGGGAACACCCACGGTTATTTCCTGCTCTGCCGAGGCGAAAATGGAGCTGGGCCGGGTTTACCCCAATGTGATTATCCAGGTGGGCAGCCTCCGGCACAAATTTGAGCGGGAGGCCATCAAGGTCCGGGCCCGGCTCTTGAAGGGAGAATTGCTGCTCGACTAGCGGCTGTTACCGGAAAGGGATAATGGGCAGGGGAGAAGAGGAAAGGGTACCTGCGGGGTACCTTTTCGTTTTTCTCCCTTTCTTTTTCTCTTCTTGAGACAGGAGATTGGCAACGGGGGGAGAATTGATAGATAAGTTAGTAAACTGGCATAGTGGTAATATCTTGTGGTATAATAAACCGGGAACTAATGGGATCAGTTTTAAGGAGGAGAAAAGATGGAGGGTCATACCTACCATTTCTACCAGCTGGAGAGGGAAATTCAGGAAAAAGTCCAGGAGGCCCTGAAGCGGGAATTCGACCTGGTCCTGGACCAGGAGGATATTCCGGTGGAAGTTCCGCCCAGCCCCGACTTTGGGGATCTCTCCACACCTCTACCGCTGAAGCTGGCACGGACCCTGCGGCAGAACCCCCTTAACATTGCCGAAAAACTCCAGGGTGTTTTGCTCGAGGATCCGCCTGCCTATGTGAAAACAATTACCGTTACAGCACCGGGCTATATCAACTTCTGCCTGGATTTTGTCGCCCTGACCAGGGGGCTCTTCGATGCTGTGGCTGTGGAAAAGGAAAAATTCGGGGAAGTTAAGGTGGGCAAGGGGAAGAAGGTAGTAATTGAACATACCAACATCAACCCCAACAAGGCCGCCCACATCGGACATTTGCGCAATGCCTGCCTGGGGGACACCCTGGCCCGGCTGAAGCGAAAGCTGGGCTATGATGTAGAAGTGCAGAATTACATCGACGACACCGGGGCTGCCGTGGCCGATATCGTCGTCGGCCTCTACCACCTGGAGAGGGAATGCCCCAAGGGAGTTCCCTTCGACAGCTTCTGCTGGGATCTCTACACCGAGGTCAACCAGCTCTATGACGAGGATCCAGCCCTGAAGGCAAAACAGCAGGAGGTCCTCCACCTCATCGAAGAGGGGGATAATGAGGTAGCCGAACTGGCCAAGAAGGTGGCCAACAAGATTGTGGATCACCACCTGGACATTATGTGGCGTCTCGGCGTCTATTATAACCTCCTCACCTGGGAGAGCGACATCCTGAAGCTGGGCTTCTGGGAGCATGCCTTTGAACAGCTGAAGGAAGAGGGCTCCCTGGTCTATGAAGAGGAGGGACCCAATGCCGGCTGCTGGGTGGTGAAGCTGGGGGATCTGGAAGAGTTTAAGGACCTGGAAAACCCCGACAAGGTCCTGGTCCGCTCCAACGGCACGGCTACATACACCGCCAAGGACATTGCCTACCAGATGTGGAAGTTCGGCGTCTTGGGCAAGGACTTTTTCTACGATCGCCACGGCCTCCAGCCCAACGGCACCGTGCTGTGGACCACCGCCCCCGACGGCAATAAGATGGACCGCTTCGGCAGGGCCGATGAGGTTATCAACGTCATCGATTCGCGGCAGAGTTACCTCCAGGACGTCCTGCGCTTTTCCCTGTACAAGCTGGGCTTTGAGAGGGAAGCCGAGCATTCCATCCACTTTGGCTATGAGGTTGTAGCCCTTTCCGCCAACACCGCCAAGGAGCTGGGGGTGGAAGTGGGGGATGAGGAAAAGGATGTCTACGCCATGTCGGGCCGCCAGGGCATCGGGGTTAAGGCCGAGGACCTGGTGGAGCGGGTAATCAACAAGGCCACCGAGGAAGTGGCCAAGCGGCACCCGGAAATGTCCCCCGAAGAACACCGGAAACTGGCCCAGGATATCGCCATCGGCGCTATCCGCTATTATATGATCAAGTACAATATCAATTCCGTCATCGTCTTCGACTTCAACGAAGCCCTCAGCATGCAGGGGAACACCGGCCCCTATCTCCAGTATGCCTATGCCCGGGCCGTCAATATCCTGAGCAAGGTGGAGCCGGAACTCCTGGAGGAAATTGACCTGCGGGATGTCTCCATCCCGGCCGACCTCACCCCCGAGGAGCGGGAGCTGGTCCGCCGGATGACCGAATACCCGGCCACCCTGGGCAGGGCCGCCCAGCTGCTGCAGCCCTCCCTCCTGGCCGACTACACCTATAATCTGGCTGCTACCTTTATGAACTTCTACGAGGCCGTGCCTGTGCTCACTGCCGAACCACCCCTCATGCGCTTCCGCATTGCCCTCCTCCTGGCCTTCCGCCAGACCCTGGGCAACGCCCTAAACACCCTGGGCATGCCAGCCCCGGCCAGAATGTAATCAGCGAAAAAGACCTACCCGACAACAGCGGGTAGGTTTATTTTTTATCAATTGATAATTGACAGGGGATCTACCATGTCCCCCAAATAACTATAATAACCAGTATAGAAAAAATGCAGGAATAAGGCAGGACAATGGCGAATTTTGGAGGTAAATAGTGCCAGAAAACACCAAGGACCAGTGAGGAGGAAAGGGTCGGCCATGGCTTGGGCCTCGGATCTGTGGGAAGGACTCCTGGGACTGCTCTTTCCCCCGCCATCCACCTGCCCCACCTGTGGGGAAAAACTGTCCCCCGGGGGCCAAATCCCCTGCCAGAGCTGCCGCAGCCGGGTCCGGCGGGTAGAAGAGCCTTTCTGCCCAAGATGCGCCAGGCCCCTGGCAGTGGCGGGCCAATGCCCCGGCTGCCGGGGCAAAAGCTTTCCCTTTCGCCAGGCCCGGGCTGCCGGCATTTACGAAGGGGTCCTGCGGGCGGCCATCCACAGCTTCAAATACCAGAAAAACACCAGCCTTTTACCCTACCTGCAGCAGCTCCTCCAGGACTGCCTGGAGAAGCACCCCCTGCCGGAAGTGGATTTAGTAATCCCCGTTCCCCTGCACCGGAGCAAGGAATGGGAGCGGGGCTTTAACCAGGCGGCCCTTTTGGCCCGGGGGGTGGCCCGCCATTTGCAAAGGCCGGTAGATTACCATTCCCTGGTGCGGAAATACCCCACGCCCCCGACCAGCGGCCTCTCCCGCCGGGAGCGGGAGAAACTCCTCAAGGGAGCCTTTGCCGCCCGAGGCCGCCGCCTGCAGGGCAAAAGCCTTCTTCTGGTCGATGACATCTTTACCACCGGAAGTACGGCCGCCGGCTGTGCCGCCGCCCTTCTGGAGGGTGGGGCCGAGGCGGTCTATGTGGTGACGGTGGCTGTGGTAGACTAGCTGCACCTTTAAGGAGGTTGTTTACAAGTGGAAGTCCGGAACTGTCGCCGTTGTGGAGAAATGTTTGTATATGTAGGCCGGGATATCTGCCCCCACTGCCGGGAAGAGGACGAGCGGGATTTCGACCGGGTGCGGGAATACCTGCGCCAGTATCCCCGGGCCGATATCCAGGAGCTGCACCGGGAGACGGGGGTGGAAAAGGAAAAGATCCTGGGTTTCCTGCGGGAAGGCCGCCTGGAGGTGGACAAGGACAGTGCCCGCAGTGTCTTAAACTGCCGGATCTGCGGCACGCCCATTTCCCGGGGCCGCATCTGCATGGACTGCCTGCAAAAATTTAAACAGTCCCAGGCGGGAGGGGCGGAAAGGGAGCTGGACTATGAAAACAGGCGCCCGGGCAGCAGCAGTAAAAACAGCCGGATGTATATCAAGGATATATGGGCCAAAAAGGGGAGGAATTATGACAGAAGGAGTAAGTTTGGCGAGGAATAGGCCGGTAATCCCCGCCAATGGTCCCTCGGCCCCAAATTGGCTGTTCAACATTTTTCGCCCCCTTACCGAAATATAGGGCAGAGATGGATTAGAGGTGATGAGGGCATGATTATCTCCCACAGCCAGCTGCAGGAGGTCCTCAAGGCCTACGGCAGCCCCCTTGCCAAGGGGAGGGCCACGGAAAAGACGAATAAGACGGGAGCCAAAGGTCCCGAAGGTCCCAAAAAGTCCGGGCAGCCGGTAATCGAAGACCGGCTTTCCCTGTCGGCAGAGGCCCGGGAGATCCAGCGGGTGAAGGAACTGGCCCGCCAGGCTCCCGATGTGCGAAGGGAAAAGGTAGAAGAGGTGAAAGGGCAGATCGAGGCCGGCACCTACAAGGTCTCCGGGGAAGAAATTGCCGAAAAGCTTTTATCCCGGCTTCTGGTCGATGAATTGATCTAAGGCGGTGGAGCCATGGATAGTAAGGGGTTCATAGAGAATTTTGCCCACCAGGTCCAGTGCTACCGGGACCTTTTGCAGCTGGCCCGGCGCAAGAAGGATATCCTGGTGGCCGGGAAGGTCCAGGAACTGGACAAGCTCCTCGGAGTGGAGCAGGCCCTGCTCCTCAGGGCCCGCCAGCTGGAAGAGGAGCGCCTTTCCCTGCTGGAAGGAGTCGGGGCGGAACTGAACATGGACCCGGGGGAGCTGACCCGGGAACATTTATTTTCCTGCCTTACCGGAGAGGAAAGGGAGGAAGCCGGCAGGCTGGAAGCAGAGCTTAGGGAAATCCTCGCCCAGCTCCAGGAAGAAAACCAGCTCAACCAGCAGCTCATCCAGCAGGCCCTGGACTTCATCGAATTCTCCCGGGGGCTACTCAGCGGGATTGATGGGCACATCTTAGACAAAAAAGCCTAAATAGCAATAGACAATTGACAGTGGACAATTGACAATTATTCCTTTTCAATGCTGTCACTCTATATCTGCTTTCTAACATCCAAAAAGTAGGGGCGACCTGTGGTCGCCCGTAGGGGACTGTCCCACTAACCCTGTCCCCATAAACAGATCAGGTAGAAACTGAGGATACTGGAATACAGAGGTGAACGTTACCATGAGCATCTTCACCGGCTTCGAAACCGCCCGCCGGGCCCTGATGGCCCAGCAGCAGGCCCTGAACACAACCAACCACAACATTGCCAACGCCAATACCCCCGGCTTTTCCCGGCAGCAGGCGGTCTTTGCCACCACCCCCGCCTATACCCTGGGCCACACCCTGGCGGGCAAGGCCCTGGAGATGGGGACGGGGGTAAAGATCGAAGACATCCGCCGGATGCGGGACAGCTTCCTGGACTACCAGTTCCGGTCCGAAGTCAAGGAACTGGGGCGCTGGGAGGTCCGCCGCGACACCCTGCAGAAGATGGAGGTAGTCATCAACGAGCCCTCGGAAGCGGGACTGGCGTCGGTCCTGGAAAGCTTCTGGGACAGCTGGCATGAGCTGGCGGAAAACCCCGAGAGCAGCACAGCCCGGGCCGTCGTCATCCAGCAGGGAATTGCCCTGGTCGACACCATCAACCACCTGAACTGGCAGCTGTACCAGCTCCGGCAGGATCTCAACGAGACCCTAGAGATTTACATCAATGAGATCAATTCCCTGGCCAGGCAGATCGCCGACCTCAACGATCAGATTATCCGGGTGGAAGCCAGCAGCAAGAGGGCCAATGACCTGCGGGACAAGAGGGACCTGCTGGTGGACCAGCTGGCCAAGCTCACCGGGGTCCACGTTACCGAAAAAGAGAGCGGGGCCATAGATGTGGTTATCGGCAACCGAGGCCTGGTGGAAGGCACCCGGGCCCTGAGCCTGAAAACACAGGGCGATCGGGAAATAGCCGATCTGGTCCCCGTCTGGAGTGACGATATGCCCTTCGATGTCAATGCCGGCAGCCTTAAGGGCATTGCCGAGGCCCGGGAGCTTCTGGACGACTTTCAGGACAAACTGAATACACTGGTGCGGGAAATGGCCTCAAAAGTAAATGAGCTGCACAGGGGCGGCTATGGCATAGATGATGACAAGACCAGTGATTTGAACTTTTTCACCAGGACTAACACCGACAAGCCCATTGGACCCGGCAACATCACTATTAATAGTAAATTGCTTGAAAACCCCGACCTATTGGCAGCAGCTGCCGATGCCGATGAAGTTCCCGGGGATGGGAGGAACGCCCTGGCCCTGGCCCAGCTTCGCCATACGGCCATTTCCGACCTGGGTGAAACCACCTCTATAACCGACTTCTACAACAGCCTGGTGGCCGACCTGGGCATCCGGGCCCGAGAGGCAGACCGGATGGCCGGCAACCAGGAACTGGTCACGGGCCAGATCGACACGCGGCGGGAAACCGTCGCCGGGGTTAACCTGGACGAAGAGGTGGCCAACATGATCCGCTACCAGCACGCCTACAACGCCGCCGCCCGCATGATCACCGCCATCGACGAAATGCTCGACGTGATCGTGAACAGGATGGGCATCGTTGGCAGGTAACAATTGACAATGGACAATGGACAATTGACAATTGCATCAATTGAGCTGACGTAGACAGTTTATATTTTTTCACAAGTAATAGTTGAAGGGCTTTATGTCACCAATTTATTGGGGAGTGGCCTCGAACTTCGAACATCGAACCTCGAACTTCGAATATCCTCGAACCTCGAACCTCTAACCTCTAACCTCGAATACTGGGGACTGTCCCCCTTACGAACGGTTGTCGGTTGTCTTTAACAGTAGAGATAAATGTAGGGGCGACCTGTGGTCGCCCGAAAAGGAAGGGATTACCGTGCGTGTCACAAGCTCAATGCTTATCAACAACTTCCTCCGCAACCTCAATAACAACCTTTCCCGGCTGGAACGCACCCAGAACCGCCTTTCCACCGGGAAGCGCATCTCCCGCCCCTCCGACGATCCGGCGGGGCTGGCCTACAGCATGGGGCTGCGGGCCAATCTGGCCGCCCTGGAGCGGTACCAGAAGAACGTTGACACGGCTAAAACCTGGCTGGAGGCCATAGACAGCGCCCTGGACAGCGCCACCAACATTCTCCACCGGGCCAAGGATTTGGCCATCTACGGGGCCAGCGACACCGTGGACGAGCAGTCCCGGGAAGCCCTGGCCAAAGAAGTGGGGCAGCTCCTGGAGGAAATGCGCCAGATAGCCAATACCAGCTCTGCAGGCCGTTACATATTTGCCGGCAACAGTACCCTGGAAGAACCCTACCCCTCTTCTGAGGACTTTACCTATGCGGGTACAAATACAGAGCGGACAGTGGAGATCGGGGAAAACATTATTATTTCTTACAGCGTGACGGGAGACAGGGTCTTTGGCGACAGCAGCACCGGCATCCTCAAAACCCTGCAGGATCTAAGGGAAGCCCTGGAGGGCAGCGAAGATCTTAATCCTGGCGATCTTATAGGCGACCTGGAAGCCGGCCTGGACCACATCCTCAGCATCCGGGCCGAGGTGGGGGCCCGGGTCAACCGGCTGGAGCTGGTGAACAACCGCCTGGAAGACACCCACTTCAGCTATACCCGCCTCCTTTCGGAGACGGAAAATGCCGATATTGCTGAGACCATCATAGAGCTCAAGGCCCAGGAAAATGTTTATCTCGCTTCCCTGGGGGCCGGGGCCCGGATCATCCAACCCAGCCTTTTA
>Ga0209537_1004133_pt1 | contig 12656 bp, 10 predicted proteins | sample BioPla4DNA1_FD_187698 | JGI IMG/M metagenome (GOLD analysis project Ga0209537, IMG submission 187698) | Biogas fermentation microbial communities from Germany - Plant 4 DNA1 (SPAdes) (version 2) | ecosystem: Engineered > Bioreactor > Anaerobic > Digestate | place: Bielefeld, North...
GATTAAGGGTTTTTGTAGCAAATGGCGGGAATGTATATGATATATTTATGCAAAAGAAGAAGGAGGCAATAAAGGAAGAAAAGAAAATAAAAGTGGACCGGGAAATAATCAGGAAACGAAAGTATAACGCATCTCATGAGACAATTGGAAATATTACTATTTTGAACATGGGTAAGAGGACTTGGATTTCACAACTTCTCAAATCAATAAGGGATGCTTAAATAAAGGATACTTAAAAAAGATAGATACAGGGGGAATACTTTTTTCAAAAACCCAGAGTATCTTGACGCTATCATAAAACACAATAAAGTTGCTTTTTTCTGGTTTATTGATTATTATTAGTATGGTATACAGACATTTATATAGGTTTTTTAAGGGGGAAACGACAAGCATGTCCAATGCTAGACAGAAGAACATAAGAAATTTTTGTATCATTGCCCATATTGATCATGGGAAATCTACGCTGGCAGATAGAATTTTAGAGGTTACTGGCGTATTATCAGAGAGAGAGATGGAAAAGCAGGTTCTGGACGATATGGAACTGGAAAAGGAACGGGGAATTACTATAAAATCAAAAGCTGTGAGATTAACCTATAAGGATGATCAAGGAGAAGAATATATATTAAACCTAATAGATACTCCAGGTCATGTGGATTTTACTTATGAAGTATCCAGAAGCTTGGCAGCCTGCGAAGGGGCTATACTGGTAGTAGATGCTTCTCAAGGTATTGAGGCACAGACTCTGGCTAATGTTTATTTGGCCTTAGAACACGACTTAGAGATTATACCAGTAATAAACAAAATCGATCTACCTAGCGCTAGACCGGATTGGGTTAAAAAGGAGATCGAGGATGTTATTGGATTGCTGGCTGAGGATGCGCCATTAATTTCTGCTAAAAATGGTATAGGGATAGAAGAGGTTATAGAAAAAATAGTTAGGGATATTCCTGCCCCTAGTGGAGATGAAGAGGCCCCACTTCGTGCTCTTATATTTGACTCCTTTTATGACAATTATAGAGGAGTTATTGCCTATATTCGTATAAAAGAAGGCAAGGTTAAAGTGGGCGACAAAATCAAAATGATGGCGACCGGCAAAGAGTTTGAAGTAACGGAAGTAGGGGTATTTAAGCCCTATCTCACACCAGTATCAGAGCTTAGTGCAGGTGAAGTAGGATATTTAGCTGCTAGTATTAAAAACGTTAGAGATACTAGGGTCGGGGATACCATAACTCATGCGGACAATCCTGCAAAAGAACCACTACCAGGTTACCGAAAAATAAATCCTATGGTATTTAGTGGTGTTTATCCTGCAGATGGGGCCAGATATGACGAGTTAAGGGATGCTTTGGAAAAATTACAGATAAATGATGCCTCCCTAACATTTGAACCAGAAACTTCAGCAGCTTTAGGATTTGGTTTTAGATGTGGATTTTTAGGCTTGCTCCATATGGATATTGTACAAGAGAGATTGGAAAGAGAGTTTGACTTAGATCTTGTAACCACTGCTCCTAGTGTTATATATAAAGTAGTAACAAAGGACGGTGTGGAGCATGATGTATCCAATCCAACAAATCTTCCTTCCATTGGCGACATCGAATGTATGAAAGAGCCGATAGTAAGAGCTCAAATTATGGTTCCAACAGAATATGTAGGTGCTATTATGGAGCTTTGTCAAGAAAGACGAGGCACTTACAAGGATATGGAGTATCTTGAAGAAACCCGAGTTCTTCTTACCTATGAACTTCCGCTAAACGAGATTATATATGACTTCTTTGATGCATTAAAATCTAGATCAAGGGGCTATGCCTCCTTTGATTATGAATTTATAGGTTATCAGGAATCAAAGCTGGTTAAGCTGGATATTTTATTAAATGGAGAAATTGTGGATGCCTTATCTTTGATTGTTCATGAAGACAAGGCCTATGCAAGAGGACGCAGTATTGCAGAAAAGCTTAAAGAGCTCATTCCAAGACACATGTTTGAAATTCCAATTCAAGCTGCCATTGGAAACAAGATAATCGCTAGGGAGACCATAAAAGCTCTTAGAAAAGATGTTCTGGCAAAATGTTATGGTGGAGATATTACCCGAAAGAAAAAATTATTGGAGAAGCAGAAGGAAGGTAAAAAACGTATGCGCCAGGTTGGTTCAGTAGAAGTTCCCCAGGAAGCCTTTATGGCAGTATTAAAATTTGATAGCTAGATAAATGAGATGGAGGAATAAATAAAAGATGACTAAGGATGCCATAGGACTATATATTCACTTTCCCTTCTGCCTCAGAAAATGCCTATACTGTGATTTTCCATCCTATGCGGGCAAGGAGTTTTTAATGGATGATTATCTAGATGCTGTTAGGATTGAGATTGGCGAGATAAAAAAAAGAATAACAGGTAGGAAAATTGAAACCATATTCTGGGGTGGGGGGACTCCCACCCTTTTTCATGGGGAAAAATTAAAGAACTTATTAGACTATATAAAGGAAAACCTTGTAATTATAGAAGATGCAGAGATTACTACTGAAGCAAATCCTGAAACTTTAGATAAAAAGAAACTGGAAATATTAAAAAAGGCTGGAGTTAATAGGCTTAGTATAGGAATGCAAGCGGGACAGGATTGTCTTATAAAAAAGCTAGGTAGAGTTCATAGCATCAAAGATGTAGAGAGAAGTGTACAATGGGCTAAAGCTTTAGGATTTGATAATATAAATTTGGATTTAATGTTTGGATTGCCTGATCAAACCTTGGATCAATGGATGGAGACATTAGCAGTAGCAGTAGATTTGGGAGTAGAACATATCTCTACCTATGCCCTAATAATTGAAGAAGGAACTCCTTTTTATGAATTGGAGAGTCAGGGAAAGCTTAATACGCCTTCTGAAGAAGTGGAGAGGGAGATGTACCATAAGGGTATAGATTACCTAAAAAGAAACGGCTATATCCAATATGAAATATCCAATTTTGCTCAGTCTGGAAAAGAATGCCGTCATAACCTCATATATTGGAAGAATAGGGATTATATAGGTATAGGATGCGGTGCTCATTCATCGCTGGACGGAGAAAGATGGTCAAATTATTATGATATATCACAGTATATAGATAGCATATCAAAGGAAAGGACAGCCATAGAACATAGGCAAAAAACACCAATTTCAGAACTGCGTTTTGAAACCATTATGATGGGTCTAAGATTAACAGCAGGGGTATCAAAATTAGAATTTCGTCAAAGATTTAATAATGATATCAGATATTATTATGGTGAAGCTATTGATAAACTTAAAGCACAGGGCTTATTGGCAGAGGATAAAAATAGTATATATCTAACTTCTAAAGGGATGGACCTTCAAAATCAGGTACTACTTCACTTTATGGATTAGAATTTATGAAAAAATGGTAAAAACTATTGACAAAATCCAGGTAAAATGATAATTTAAAGTAGGAATTAGCACTCGTTGGAGGAGAGTGCTAACAGATGGGGGTGAAATCCATGGAGTTAAATAAAAGGAAATTGCGTATACTACAAGCCATCATCGATGATTATATCGTATCTGGCGAGCCTGTAGGTTCGCGAACAATTGCAAAAAAATACGATATGGGGATTAGTTCAGCCACCATCAGAAACGAAATGGCGGATTTGGAAGAGATGGGTTATCTGGAGCAGCCTCATACTTCTGCAGGACGGATTCCTTCTGACAAGGGCTACAGGTTATATGTAGATCGTCTGATGAAAATCAAAAAACTAAATGTTGCAGAAGCTAAATATATAAAAGACCTTTATGCTAAAAAGACTAATCAACTAGAACAAGTAATAATACAGACCTCCAAACTTTTATCTAGCCTTACTAATTATACAGCTGTTGTACTAGGACCAAAAATGGATCGAGTCTTAATAAAACATATTCAAATAGTGCCCATCGATAAACGATGTGCTCTTTTGATTTTAATAACTAATACTGGAATAACAAAGGATGCGGTTATAAGCGTCCCAGAAGGGATTGACGAAGACTACTTATATAGAATTTCCAATATGTTAAATCATCTTTTTAGAGATAAGAGTATCGAAGATATAAAGCTAGAACCCTTGTTAAATATACAAAGGGATATGACACTGAATAGAGAATTTTTCAACTCAATAATTGATGCTCTTACTACTAGTATAGATGTAGAGGAAGCTAGTGAGGTATATCTAGGAGGAGCTGCTAACATATTCAATTACCCTGAGTATCATGACATTATAAAAGCTAAGGAATTCTTTGATCTCCTGGAACAGAAGGAGTTTTTATATAAACTCTTAGTTCGTTCAGAGGATAGTGGTGTGTCTGTGACAATTGGTCAAGAAAACCAATATAAAGAGCTTCAAGAATACAGTATTGTTACTGCAACTTATAGTGCAGGCGGGCGGACTTTAGGAACCCTTAGCATCATTGGCCCTACTCGTATGGAGTATTCCAAAGCAATTTCTGTTATGGACTTCATGGGTAAGACACTTAGTGAGTATTTAACTCAGCTATTTACAGAGGGATAGCTTAATATACTTAACAAAGGTATAGAAATGGAGTGAATTTAAATGAAGGAAAATTATGAGAAGAGCTATTGTAACGATGAAGCAATTCAAGACAATGAAATATCTGATAAAAACTTATCAGATGAAGAGTTAGAGGAAAAAAACGAAGTAAATGAAGAGATAAATGAAACAGAGCAAACTCAAAAAGTGTTGGACCATGAAGATACAGTTGATGAAGATAAGAAAGACAAGGTCTCAACTGAAGAGGATATTTCAGTTTTACAAGAACAACTAAAAAAAGTCCAAGAAGAGCGGGACGAATATCTTTCTATGGCTCAGCGTTTACAAGCTGAATTCGATAACTTTAGAAAGAGAAACAGGGCAGCTGTATCTCAAGCCTATGAAGAAGCTGCTTTGGAGACAGTAGAAAAATTTTTACCTGTACTGGATAATCTACAAAGAGCATTGGAATCTTCTAAAGACAATGACTCTCCCCAGGTTCAGGCTATTTGCAAGGGAGTAGAAATGGTTGTAAAACAGTTTAATGATATTCTGGCAAAAATGGGCATAGAGGAAATAGACGCTCTAGGCCAGCCCTTTGACCCTATGTATCACGATGCTGTTATGCAGGTGGAAGCAGAAAACGAAGAACAAAAAAATAAAGTAGTTGAAGTATTACTAAAAGGATATAAAACTGAAGATAAGGTAATAAGATATAGCATGGTGAAAGTTGCTATTTAATACTATTTGATATTTATTTCCATTTTATTGATCAAGTATATATTTATCTAAATTAATATTTATTCTTTTTCTTGCAAACTAAATTAACCTACTATGCTAGTTCAATAACAATATTATATATACATAGTCTATTGATAACTATTGAACTGGTATAGCAGATTAAATTTTATTCGTGCTAATATTGATAGGAGGAATATAACTATGGGGAAAATAATAGGAATCGATCTAGGAACTACTAACTCCTGTGTAGCAGTTATGGAAGGAGGAGAGCCTGTAGTAATACCTAATGCAGAAGGTAGCAGAACTACTCCTTCTGTGGTTGCCTTTTCAAAAAATGGTGAGCGATTAATAGGCCATGTTGCAAAACGTCAAGCTATTACTAACCCTGAGCATACTGTCATGTCTATTAAAAGGGATATGGGTAGCGATAGAAGGGTTAGAATAGAAGATAAGGAATACAGCCCACAAGAAATTTCAGCTATGATTCTAAGCAAGTTAAAACAGGATGCAGAAGCCTATTTGGGAGAAAAAGTAACTCAGGCTGTTATTACAGTCCCTGCATACTTTAGCGATAGCCAAAGGCAGGCTACCAAGGATGCAGGTACTATTGCTGGTTTAGAGGTTCTAAGAATCATCAATGAACCTACAGCTGCTGCACTGGCATATGGTCTTGATAAGGAGGACAATCAAAAGATTGTGGTATATGACCTAGGTGGAGGTACTTTTGACGTATCTGTTATGGAGATTGGTGATGGTGTATTTGAAGTACTAGCAACTAGAGGTAATAACCGCCTAGGTGGGGATGACTTTGACCAAAGGATTATAGATTACCTAGCAGACGAGTTTAAGAAGTCTGAAGGTATCGATCTTAGAATGGATAAGATGGCATTACAACGCCTAAAAGAAGCAGCTGAAAAGGCTAAGATAGAATTATCCAGTGTACTTACAACCAATATAAATCTTCCCTTTATTACAGCCGATGCATCAGGACCAAAACATTTGGATATGACCTTAACTAGAGCAAAATTTGAAGAAATGACTGCAGATCTAGTAGAAAAAACTTTGGAACCCTTGCAGGAAGCTCTGAAAGATGCAGGGCTAACTACTAGTGAAATAGATAAAGTTATCTTAGTAGGAGGTTCCACTAGAATTCCTGCAGTGCAAGAAGCTGTAAAAAGGGTTACTGGAAAGGAACCTCATAAGGGAATTAACCCCGATGAATGCGTGGCAATTGGAGCAGCTATTCAGGCAGGAGTTCTAGGCGGAGAGGTAAAAGATGTTCTATTGCTGGATGTTACACCTCTATCCTTGGGAATTGAGACACTAGGTGGAGTATTTACCAAGCTTATTGAGAGAAACACCACCATCCCAACTCGAAAGAGTCAAATATTCTCTACTGCTGCTGATGGACAGACTAGCGTAGAAATCCATGTTCTCCAAGGTGAACGTGAAATGGCAGCAGACAATATTACACTGGGTAGGTTTATACTAGATGGAATTCCACCAGCACCTAGAGGTGTTCCACAGATAGAAGTAACCTTTGATATTGATGCCAACGGTATTGTTAATGTATCTGCCAAGGATTTAGGAACAGGCAAAGAGCAAAAGATTACCATTACAGCATCCACTAATCTATCTGAAGAGGAAATAGAAAAAGCTATCAAGGATGCTGAAAGGTATGCAGAAGAAGATAAGAAGCGTAAAGAAGCAGTAGAGGCTAGAAATAATGCTGATTCTTTGGTTTACGCTACTGAAAAGACCCTTAAGGAGCTAGGAGATAAATTAAGTCAAGCTGATAAAGATGCTATCCAAGCAGAGATAGATGCAGTCAAAAAAGCTTTAGAAGGTAATGACGTAGACACTATTAAATCTGCAACTGAAAAACTAAGTCAAGTATCTCAAGAAGTATTTGGAAAGATTTATCAGCAACAGGCACAGCAACAAGCGCAGCAACAACAGGCAGGCGGTGGACAACAAAATCAATCCTCGGGATACAAGGATGATAATGTTGTAGATGCAGACTATGAAGTTGTAGACGATGATGAATAAATAATGTATAATTATATAACTGAATGAAAAAGCCAAAGCCATAAAGGCTCTGGCTTTTTCTGAGATATAAACATATTAGCAGTAAAGCAAGGTGATGAGAGACTTGGCAAAAAGGGATTATTACGAAGTTTTAGGTGTAGATAGAAATGCTACAGAAGAAGAAATAAAGCGAGCTTATAGAAGACTAGCTCGCAAATATCATCCCGATGTTAATAAAGATCCAGACGCGGAAGAAAAATTTAAAGAGATAAATGAAGCATATAGCGTTTTAAGTGATCCCAAAACCAGAGCCCAGTATGATCAATTTGGCCATGAAGGGCCAACTGGACAGGGTTTTGAAGGATTTGATTTTGGCGGTTTTGGTGGTTTTGATGATATATTTGACATGTTCTTTGGTGGTGGTTTTGGTGGTAGGAGCACTAGTCGTAGGCGAGGTCCCGTAAGGGGCGCAGATAAACGATATGATCTTACCATCAGCTTTGAAGAAGCTGCCTTTGGTACTAAAAAAGAAATTGAAATTACAAGAAATGAGAATTGTGATGAATGTGGCGGTACCGGAGCAGCAAGGGGAACCCAACCAGAAACCTGTCCAAAATGTAATGGTACTGGGGAAATTTCTTATACTCAAAATACTGCCTTTGGCCGCTTTGTAAATGTACAGACCTGTAATCGATGTGGTGGAGAAGGTACTATTATTTCCAAGCCATGTAAAAGATGTAATGGTAGGAAAAAAGTTAGAAAAATTAAAAAAATCAGCATAAATATACCAGCAGGTATTGATAATGGTCAGGCTATTACCCTACGAGGGCAAGGAGAGCCTGGGGAGCGAGGAGGTCCTCCTGGAGATTTATATGTATATATTACAGTAAAGCCACATAGCCTATTTGTGAGAAAGGGATATGATCTACACTGTGATGTGCCTATTACCTTTGTTCAAGCAGCCTTAGGCGATGAGATAGAGGTTCCTACCTTAGAAGGAAAGGTAAAGTACAAAATTCCTGAAGGAACTCAAACAGGGACAGTTTTTAGGCTGAGAAATCAGGGAATACAAAAGTTGCGCTCTACATCAAGGGGCGACCTCTATGTTAGAGTTAACATAGATGTACCAAAGAAACTAACAGAAAAGCAAAAGCAAATTCTACGACAGTTTGAAGCAGAGACTGATGGTAAGGAATATCACGAGCAAAAAAAGTCATTTTTGGATAAAATGAAGGACGTTTTTGGTGCTTAAGGAGAGTTATAGATGAATTGGATTGAAATAGCAATAAAGACAACTAGTGAAGGTACTGATGCAATTGCAAACGTTTTTTATGAAGCCGGAATAAATGGCGTAATAATTGAGGATCCAAATGATATTGAATCATTCAAAGGAGAGAAGCCTGACTGGGTATATATAGATGAGTCTTTATCTTATGGACATAATGAAGTAATAGTTAAAGGATATTTGCCTGATAATTATTCAACAAGGGATAGCATACATTTTATAAGAGAAAAACTTAACTGGTTATTAAAACAGGATTTAGGTATAGATATTGGTAAGGGAACCCTAGAGCTTTCAAATGTAAAGGAAGAAGATTGGGCAAATAACTGGAAAAAATATTTCAAGCCTAAAAAAGTAGGCGAGCAAATTGTAATAAAGCCTAGTTGGGAAGAATATTCTCCAACTCAGGACGAGATTATTTTGGAATTGGATCCAGGCATGGCCTTTGGTACAGGAACGCATGAAACAACAATACTATGCATTCAAGCTTTAGAAAATTATGTAAACAAAGATACCCAATTGCTGGATGTGGGATGTGGTACTGGTATATTGGCTATAGCAGGGCTTTTATTAGGAGCTAAAAATGCAGTTGCTGTTGATTTGGATTTAGATGCTGTGCGGATAACCGAAGAAAATGCAGTCAGGAATAATGTTCAAGATAGTATTAAAGTAATCCACGGGAATTTAATGGATAAGGTAGATGGCAAATTTAATGTGATTGTTGCTAATATAATAGCTGATGCCATTATTGAGATATCAAAAGACATAAAAGAATATTTAATGTCTGAGGGCGTATTTATTGCATCAGGAATAATACTGGATCGAGTAAAAGATGTGGAAAAAGCCATAAAAGAAGCAGGCTTAACTATAATTGATATTAATACCATGGGAGAATGGGCTGTAGTGGTGAGTCGCTATGAATAGGTTTTTTATAGAAGCCAATAAAATAAGAGATTCTTATGGAGAAATTGTTGGTGAGGACGCTGTTCATATTTTGCGTGTTCTTAGATTAGGTGTTGGTGGCCTAATAGAAGTTTGTGATGGGGCAGGGATGGATTACCCTGCCACTATTATTGAGACAGATAAAGAATGGGTGAAGGTGAAATTAGGTAAAGGCAGTCCTTCAAAGGGTGAGCCTCATACAAAAGTCACCCTATATCAAGGCATACCAAAAAGCTCTAAAATGGATTTTGTAATCCAAAAATGTGTTGAGTTAGGTGTATATAAAATAGTACCTTTGGAGACTGCAAGAACTATAACCGACCTATCTGATCCCAAGAGGGCCAACAAGAGAGTAGCCAGGTGGCAGAGAATATCTCTTGAGGCGGCAAAGCAGAGTAAGAGAGGTATAATACCTGGTGTGGACATGCCCAGGTCCTTCTCTCATGTTATTAAGACTGCTACCCATTCTACAAAAATTATTTTTTGGGAGGGGGAGCAGGCAGTAGATCTTAAAAAATATCTTGACGAAAAGATCTTAAGCAAAGAAAATAAGGATAAAGATATTGGTATAATTATAGGTCCTGAGGGTGGATTAGATGACCAAGAAGTCTTATTGGCAAGAGAACATGAATGGGATACTATTACCTTGGGACCCAGAATCCTTAGAACTGAAACAGCAGGTATGGCTGCTTTAGCTGCAATAATGTTTTATATGGAGGAAATGAAATGAAATTTACAAATGGCAGAAGAGTAGCCTTTCATACTTTAGGATGTAAGGTTAATCAGTATGATACTCAAGCCATGCAGGAAAAGTTTGAGCAAAGTGGATATGAAGTGACAGATTTTAATGATATTGCCGATGTATATGTAATCAATACCTGTACCGTTACAAGTTTAGGGGATAGAAAGTCCAGGCAAATGATACGAAGAGCATATAGGCGTAACCCAAATGCAGTAATCGCTGTAGTGGGATGTTATGCCCAAACAGCTCCCGAAGAGATTTTGGACATTCCTGGAGTAGACTTAGTATTAGGTACAAGGGATAGAAATAGAATTGTAGAATATGTAGAAAAAGTAAAAGATACAGGAAAACCCATAAATGTAATTCAGGATATAATGGAAACCAAGGAATTTGAGGAGATGCCCATTTCTTCATATGATGAGAAGACTAGGGCGGTGCTAAAGATTCAAGAAGGATGCGATCATTATTGCTCTTATTGCATTATACCCTATGCTAGAGGACCGGTTAGAAGTCGAAAACCTGAGGATGTAATAAGGCAAGTCCATAAGTTAGTAGAGTCAGGATTTCAAGAATTTGTTTTAACAGGAATACATGTGGCATCCTATGGAAAGGATTTAAATAATGTAAATCTTTTATCCCTTATTGAGGATATTAGCAAAATAGAAGGTGTAGAGAGGATCAGGCTAGGATCATTGGAACCTACTCTTTTGACTGAGGACTTCGTTAAGGCTATAAAGGATATGCCTAAGGTATGTAGACACTATCATTTATCCCTCCAAAGCGGGCATGATGAAACTTTAAAAAGAATGAATCGAAAGTATAATACTAAACAATATAGGGAAATAGTGGATAGATTGAGAAAATATATCCCTGATGTAGCCATTACTACGGATATTATGGTAGGTTTTCCTGGAGAGACTCAAGAGGAATTTGAAGCTACTAGGGAGTTTGTAAAAAGTATTAGATTTAGCAGGATTCATGTATTTAAGTATTCTCCCAGGGAAGGAACACCGGCAGCTAGATACAAAGACCAGGTTCCGGAAAACATAAAGGAGATTCGTAGCCGTGAATTAATAGCCTTGGGTAAGGAAATGGAAATAGAATATTTAAGAGGCTTCGTAGGTAAGGAAGAATTGGTTTTATTTGAAGAAGAAAGTAAAGATAAAAAGGGCTGGTATGAAGGCTATACTGATCACTATATTCGAGTAGCCGTGCAGTACAACGATAGTCTTATAGGTAATATTGTGCCAGTAAAGCTTGGAAAGATAGAAGATGGAGTAATGCTAGGAATACTCAAATAGATTAAATTAATCTATAAAGAGGATTTTGCCTGTTGCTGTAGAATATATAACTTGGAAGGAGGTGTAATATTTGTCAAGCAATCAAGATTGTGTTTTCTGTAAAATAGTGAAAGGCGAACTTCCCTCCAAAAAAGTATATGAAGATGACAAAATTCTGGCGTTTCACGATATCGCTCCCAACGCACCTGTACATGTATTAGTTATTCCTAAAGAGCACATTCCTTCTATGAATTATGTTAACGAAGAAAATAGTGAAACCATTGCCCAGATCATGGTTCAGATACCTAAACTAGCAAAAGAGTTAAAGGTAGACCAAACTGGGTATAGGGTAGTAGTAAACTGTGGGAAAGATAGTGGAATGGCAGTGGAACACTTGCATTTTCATATTTTGGGAGGTCGTCCTTTACCACAGAAGTTAGGATAATGTGTAATTTATATTGACACAAGGAAAATGCCTGCGTTATAATAGAATAGTTGCTGCTGAAACATCCCTTTATTAGGTTCTCACGTTTTTTTATAGGGTAATTGTTCCAGCGGAGGGAGGGATAGCAAGTGTCTGAAGTTATAGTTAGGGAAAATGAATCCTTCGAGAGCGCTTTGAGGCGTTTTAAGCGTCAGTGCGCCAGATCAGGAGTTTTGGCCGAGATCCGCAAGAGAGAGCACTATGAAAAGCCTAGTGTAAGACGAAAAAAGAAATCTGAAGCAGCTCGTAAAGCAGCTAAGAGGAGAAAATACTAATATTTGATTTTTGTTGATTTAAAGTATAATTGTGTAGAGAATTATAAAATGTGAGAAAATACTAAAGGTGAAGTTTCTTTTTATTATAAAGAATACAGCAATAGAATAAAAATCAAGTATTGTTTGCTAATAAAAGCCTGATGAATTCATCAGGCTTTTTTGAATGAGGGGGCTTTAGGTTATTTTAGTATATTATGTTAGTTCCATATCTTTACATAATGAATCATCAATAATAACTTTTTACTAGCACAATGGGTTAATTTATCAGTTAGTGTAAAATTACTCTGGGGAAAAAACAAACAAATAAAAGAAAAGAGTATCTCCTCTGTGATATAATTATCACAACCACAAAAACAAAAGAAAGGAGATACTCTTATGGAATTA
>Ga0209537_1004136_pt1 | contig 12647 bp, 7 predicted proteins | sample BioPla4DNA1_FD_187698 | JGI IMG/M metagenome (GOLD analysis project Ga0209537, IMG submission 187698) | Biogas fermentation microbial communities from Germany - Plant 4 DNA1 (SPAdes) (version 2) | ecosystem: Engineered > Bioreactor > Anaerobic > Digestate | place: Bielefeld, North...
TTTCTGACAGTGTTCCGGGAAATCCCTAACCTTCTGGCTATTTCCCGTTGAGAAAGCCCTTCTACGGCATAGAGTTTTCTGATAAGCTGGTACTGATCCACTTTGATCATCTCCTTACCTCCTGTACATGAAGTGGTTGGTACCTCCAATATACAGGAGTTTGATTAAAGTGGATCACTTTTACGTTAGCGTTTGTCATTCAAATGGATCAGTTTTATATTAGCGTTTATAGGGACAGGGTAGTCCAACAAGCACTGCTAAACATTCTTCAACCAATCTTCGAGCCAGACTTTCATCCATCAAGCTATGGATACCGGCCGAAACGTTCCTGTCATCAGGCGGTAGCGAAAGCGGAAAGATTTATGAATAAGTACGGACTCCGGTACGTAGTTGACATGGATCTATCCAAGTGCTTTGACCGCTTAGACCACGAACTCATACTCAAAGGAGTAAACCGAAAGGTCAGCGACGGCTCAGTTCTAAACCTTATCCGCAGCTTCTTGGAAGCAGGGGTCATGAAAGACGGAGCGTATTCGGAGACAGACATCGGAAGTCCTCAAGGCGGGGTCATATCTCCGCTGCTAGCAAACATCTACCTGGATCACTTCGACCAGGAAATGCGCAGAAGGAACATCCGCATAGTGCGATACGCTGATGACATCCTGGTGTTTGCCCGAACGCCCCGGCAAGCGGAACGCTACAAGCAGATAGCCTATGACATACTCGAAGGCGACCTAAAGCTTGTGGTTAACAAAGAGAAGACGCATACAACCAGCGTCTACAAAGGGGTACCTTATCTTGGGTTTGTCATCTACCCTAAACACGTATCCATACAACCCAAAAAGATTAAGGCATTCAAAGACAAGGTCCGCGAGTTGACTCCTCGCAACCATGGGATGAATGTGGAAGCTATGGTCAAGAGACTGAATCCATTCCTGAGAGGCTGGATCAATTACTTTCGGTTGGCCAACTGTAAAACTCTAATCCAGGCGCTCATGGGGTGGATCAGAAGACGGCTGAGAATGAAGCAGATGCGGGAATGGAAGACCTGGAAGGCCCTCCACAAGGCCCTGCGCAAGCGAGGGTACACAGGAGATTATGAGAAAATCTCCATGCGAAGGTGGAGAAACTCTGCAAGTCCGCTTATTTCCATGGCTCTTCCAAACCGATGGTTTGATGACATTGGCCTAGTCAACCTGGAACGATATGAGGTCGGCATCTTGCATCAATACTATGAAATGACTTGACTGAGGTTTACCAGGAGCCGTGTACGAGGCCCGTACGCACGGTTCTGTGAGAGGGACAGCGCTAGAAATGATCAGCTAGCGCTGCCCTACTCGATTCTCCAACTACCGTGACACCAATGGAGCGGTTAACGTCTATGGCCTATGTGGTTTCTCAACTCATTGGCCAGGAGGACATTGTCAAGGTACGCCCTCTTTAACGCTTACCAATCATCACTTAATCTTCTTTCACTAGTCTTCTTCAACCTCAAAGGCAAACTCTAACTCATCGCCAGGTATGATCCTGACGCCTAGTTCCTCCCGTTCCCACCTGATGCCGGTGTCGGAGGAAAGACTTGGGACATTTCTAAGGAGAATGCTCCAATCTTCTCCCTCTCCCCAAACCTTGACTGAGTATCTTCGGCCTTTTCTCTTTATGCTTATGGACATGGCTGTTTCACCGTCTACCCTGGGGACCACGGTGGCAGCTTCGCAACCATCCTGTAATTCAAACACATGGAAGGTGACACCTTGAGTGTAGTCATAATCCGGCCGGTTTTCGTCAGAGCCCACCGCGATGATGGAGTTTTCTCGAACCATCAGGGGAAGGCTCAGGTAATCATGGGTCTCCTTAACCCACCGGCCGCCCTCAACTATTTCATTAGTGAGGAAACTAGTCCACCTGCCCCGTGGCAGATAGTATGATACCTCTCCCTCTGGATGGAAAACTGGAGCAACAAGGAGCGACTCACCCAGCATGTACTGAAGGTCAAGGTAATCGCACCCTGGATCATCGGGAAATTCCAGCATCATGGCCCGCATCACCGGAATACCCTGCTTTGCGGCTTCACAGGCAGCTGCAAAGATATAAGGCATTAGGCAGCATTTGAGCTTGGTGAAATATCGCAGTACATCGACTGCCTCTTCATCAAACAGCCAAGGAACCCGATAAGACTTGCTACCGTGGAGGCGGCTGTGGGATGACAAGAGACCGAAGGCAGCCCACCGCTTATAGAGGTCGGGGGTAGCGGTATCCTCAAAACCGCCTATATCATGGCTCCAGAAACCAAACCCCGAAAGACAAAGGGAAAGTCCACCCCGCAGGCTTTCCGCCATGGATGGATAAGTAGCAGAACAATCTCCTCCCCAGTGAACTGGGAACTGCTGGCCCCCGGCAGTTGCCGAGCGGGCAAACAGGACTGCATTGCCCTTTCCAAGGTCCTCCTCAAGGGCCTCAAACACTGCTTTATTGTACAAGAGAGCATAGTAATTGTGCATTTTCACCGGATCAGAGCCATCGAAGTAAACGACATCGGTGGGAATCCGCTCACCAAAATCCGACTTGAAGCAGTCAACCCCCATATTGATGAGCCGCTTTAGATGGCCTTTATACCATTCACAGGCAGCTGGATTGGTGAAGTCAACAACGGCCATTCCCGGCTGCCACAGGTCCCACTGCCAAACATCGCCGTTGGGTCTCTTCAAGAAATACCCTTTCTCAACACCCTCGGCAAAGAGGACCGACTGTTGGGCAATATAGGGGTTAATCCATACGCAGATGCGTAGGCCCCGCTCCTTTAGCCTCTTAAGCATACCCTCTGGATCGGGAAACGCATCTCGGTCCCATTGAAAATCACACCAATGGAACTCCTTCATCCAAAAGCAGTCAAAGTGAAAGACATGCAAAGGTATATCCCGCTGGGCCATGCCTTCGACGAACTCATTGACGGTCTCTTCATCGTAGCTCGTGGTAAAGGATGTGGTAAGCCATAAACCAAAGGACCAGGCCGGGGGTAAGGCGGGCCGGCCGGTCAAGGCTGTGTATTTTTCCAGCACTTCCTTGGGCGTCGGGCCGTAGATTATGTAGTAGTTAAGATACTGCCCGGGAACGCTGAACTGGACTCCGGAAACTCGTTCAGTTGCAACTTCAAAGGATACACACTCCGGATGATTGACAAACACACCGTAGCCCCGATTGGTTAGATAGAAAGGCACATTCTTATACGCCTGCTCGCTGCTAGTTCCGCCATCCCGGTTCCAGATATCTATTACCTGCCCGTTTTTCACAAAGGCAGTAAACCTCTCGCCCAGTCCGTATACGCACTCTCCAACTCCCAAATCCAGCTGCTCCCGGACATAAGTATTACCGTCATCCTTTTCTATATAGGCCATAGCCCGCCAACCGCTGCCGGTAATTCGCTGCCCTCCACCGATAAAATCTAGACTCCAGTCCTTTTTATTCACCCTAGCGGTGAGGGCCCCAGCTGTGAAGTTGACGGCAGCATCGTCGTCAGTGACAGTAAAAGCTGCGTCACCATCTACCTTCACACTAAACTCAGGTCCCCGATGTTTTACGCCTTGAAAATGGGAAATCTCAACTCGTATTACGTCGGCCATGGGAGTCGTCAGCTTGATGGACAAAAGCGGGCCTTCCAAGGTGTCTCCCCGGTGGCGAATCTGCCGGCAGGGAGCAAAAACTGACAGCGAATCCGATTCTTTCTCCACACTGTGTACCTCAGCCGGACTGTGGAGCTTAAAACCCTTTCTCACCAGCCAATTGCCGTCGGTAAACTTCATGGACGCCATCCTCCAAATGGTATTCACACTTCTTATTACAGCAAGGGCAAGGAGCTAATATGTAGTTCCCTGCCCTCAACACTATACCATGGACAGCTAGCTGCTGCCCGGGGTACCTACACTAAAGCATTTCCAAGGTCCCTTCTCTGACAAAGACCGGGATTGCATCCATGGGCGCCGGACATGTAACTACTCTGCCGCCTTCATATATTTTGTTGTCATTGATGTTTCGCCAATTGCCGACCGGCAGATATACTTCCCGCTCCCGCATACCTTCATACAGAATGGGACAGACCAGCATATCGCTGCCGAACATGTATTGATCCTCAATCTCCCAGGCCTTTTCATCCTCGGGGAACTCATAAAATAGGGGCCGCATGACCGGAGTGCCTTTCTCGTGGGCCTCCTGCATAAGGGTCTTAATATAGGGTCGGATCTTTTCCCTGATTTCCATGTATTTCTTGCAGATTTCGTACACTTCTTCTCCGTAGGTCCAGACTTCGTTATCGGCGCCGCTGGGCATCATCCCGCCTCCAGTTTTTCCGATAGGCTCCTTAACCGGCTCTCTGAAACCGTGGAGTCGAAATACCGGACAGAAGGCGCCGAACTGGAACCAGCGGACCAGCACTTCCTTGAACTTGTCACAGTGAATGTTGCCGCCGTGGAAGCCGCCGATATCTGTGGTCCACCACGGAATTCCAGCAAGACCCATATTAAGTCCTGCCACCAGCTGGTTGCGGAGGGAGCGAAAACTGGAATCAATGTCTCCAGACCACACCAAGGCCCCATACCTCTGAGAGCCGGCCCAAGCGCAGCGCAGAAGGTTGATGACATTCTCTTGTCCTTCAGCCGTCATCCCTTCATAGGCCATCCGGGCATACAGCTTAGGATAAAGATTGCCTACCTCCAGCACAGAACCCAGGTGATACCGATAATGGTCGTATTCGTAATCAGTGAACTCGGGCTCCGCCTCATCAAGCCAGAAGATTCTAATTCCGCAGTCGTAGTAGTTCTCTTTAATCTTGTTCCAAACATAAGCACGGGCATCGGGGTTAGTCATATCAACAAAACAGGCATTGCCCAGCTGCCCGAGGCGTTTTCCTGCTTCGGATCTCACAAGGTACCCGAGCCTACGCATTTCCTCATAGTTCTCGCTGTCCTGCTCCACTGTAGGCCAAATAGATACCATCACTTCAATGCCCATCTCTTTCAGTTCCCTGACCATCTTAGCGGGGTCCGGCCAATAACGGCGATCAAACTTCCAATCACCCTGATTGGGCCAGTGGAAAAAGTCCACGACGATAACTGAAATGGGAAGGCCCCGTCGCTTGTATTCCTTAGCAACCTCCATGATTTCATACTGGGTCTGATACCTGAGCTTGCACTGCCAAAAACCCGTTGCCCAATCGGGCATCATGGGCACCTTGCCGGTTGCATCAGCATAAGCTTCAACGATTTCTGCAGGGGTATCTCCGGCAGTAATCCAGTAGTCCATCTGCTTGGTGGAATAAGCGATCCATTCAGTGAGATTCTTGCCAAAGGTGACCTTTCCAACAGCAGGGTTGTTCCAAAGCATTCCGTAGCCTTTATTGGACACCGCAAAGGGGACACTGGCCTGGGAATTTCTCTGAGCCAGCTCCACTATACATCCCTTTAGGTTGAGATACGGATGCTGGTACTGACCCATTCCATAAATCTTTTCATCATCACAAGCTTCAAACCGCACAGTGAGCCGGAAATTGTCGGTGCCCCGATGGGGCTCAAAGGTGCGGGGGTCAATCTCAAGGGCACTGTTAAACTCCTCTTCAACATTACCCCGCATACGGTTGCGGTCATACTCCTCCAAAAGAAGTTCATTCTTCTGATTATAAAAGCGAAGCTTGCCGGTGCTCATAATCTCGCATCTGATCTTACCGTTGGTAATCTCTGCCCGTTGGCCGTCGATCTTGATTTCGGCTTGGCTTTCTGCCGGCTCCAAGAGTGCAGAGTAAATTTCGTCATCCTTGAAACTGTCAAGCTGTGTAGCCCGGACCCGGAGAGCATTTTTCCCCCAGGGTTCGATGCATAGTAGTTCTTTGTCTTCTCGCCTAAGTAGTTTGTTCCCCACTTGTTTTATCACTGAGCACCCTCCTCTGGTTTGATGTAGTGCATAGGCTATTACTTGGCTGCTGTTATTCCTTCACTGCGCCAGCAGTGAGACCACCTACTATATACTTTTGCAAAAACACAAAGGCCAGCACTACAGGGGTAACAAGGATCGCCCCATAGGCCATGATCGCGTTCCACCTGGTACCATACTTACTCTGGAACTTATAAATATTGGCCGTAAGGGGGCGCATTTCCGGCATAACGTTAAAGGTCATAGAGTAAGCTAGGTCATTCCATCCCCCTAAGAACGAGATGACTGCCACAGTAATGATGCCGGTCTTAATGGCAGGCAGCATAATCATGAAAAAGGATTGGATAGCATTACAGCCGTCAATTCGTGCGGCATCATCTAATGACCGCGGAATGCTGTTGAAATACGACCGAAGAATAATTACGATAAACGGAATTGAGCCTGAGGATATGGCTACTACCGGTGCCCAAAAAGTACCCAATAGCCCCATCTTGTTGAATATTAGATACATGGGAGTGAGCATCAGCGATGGTGGCAGCATTTGTGAAACCAAGAAGGCCAGCAACATGATCCTCCGTCCAGGTACTTTGTACCTCCCCATCCCGTAAGCAGCCGGAATGCCAATAAGCATGGACAGGCACATAGACATGGTGGCGATAATACAGCTATTGCGAAGGGACATGAAGAATTCCTTATCCCTAATGTTTAGGAGCCAGGGTTCGATAGTGAAATCACGAGGGAAGTAAGTCAATACGGGGCTGAAAATCTCCGCATCGGATTTGAATGACATCATAACGAGCCAGTAGATGGGAAAAAGAAAGATAACTGCAATAGTGATAGCAACGATATTGTATATAGCGTTCGCTCTCGCTTCCCTAGAACTTAGTATCCGTTCAACCCTCATAGGCATCTTAATCCTCCTCGGCGGCAATCAGCCTCAGGTAGAAAAGACCAACCACCAGCAGACAGCAAAACAGTACCATCCCAGTAGCAGCACCTAAAGAGAATTGATATTTGGTAAAGGACAATTGGTAGGCGTAAGTCCCTAATACGTCGGTGGAATTAAGCGGACCGCCTGCTGTCATAACAAACATAAGATCAAAGGCCTTAAAAGTATAGATAAAACCTAACATTAGTACCGCCAGGATCGCCGGACGCAACAGCGGCAGCGTAATGTAGCGAAATCTCTGCCAACCAGTGGCACCATCAACAGCAGCGCTATCGTAAAGGCTGTCAGGAATCGTGGTCAAGCCCGACGTGAGAATCAACATGTTAAAGGGTATTCCAACCCAGCAGTTCATGGCCACAACACCTATCATGGCAGTACTGGTATTGACCAGCCATTCTACAGGCTGCTGTATCAATCCAACTTTCAGCAGCAAATCGTTAATTAATCCACTTACACCGAAGATATTCTTGCCCAGCATAGCTGTCACCGACATAGGCATCATATAGGCGATCAGCAGCAGACCGCGCACAGGGCCAGCCAACTTAAATCTCTTTGCGAACAACAGTGCAAGGGCAAAACCAATGGTAAACTGAAAGACCAGCGAACCAAAGGTAAACACAAAGGTATTCTTTAGTACCAATAGAAAGGTAGGATTGCTAAACAATGCCTTGAAGTTAGCCAACCCTACAAATGTAGAGGTTCCCCGAACGAAGGTGCGAACGTCCACGTTCCTAAGGCTAAGTAGGAAATTGTACACGAGAGGATATCCCAGAACTGCTACTGTGTACAAAAAACCCGGAAGGACAAACAGGAGACCCTCTAACTTGGTCTTGGTGGTCATTGATATATTCAGACGGCGTTTGCCTTGTGGAGCTTGCAAACACGCCACCCCTTCCCTGTTTTGTGGGTAATACTGAAGATGTACTATATGGTGAACCTTATAGTACACCTTCAGTATTCTTACCTGCTATATCGGGATTCTACATCGATATATCTGACTTCTAACCTACTCTCCGATGGGTGTGACCTCCAAAATAGGATTGATTACTGCAGCTGCGTCTTTGATAGCCTGTTGAGGAGTCTTGGCACCAATCAGAGCGGCCTGCAGTGCAGAATACAGTGCCTCAGAGATGATTGGCCACTCGGGATGAGGACCTCTAGCGACTGCATAGTTCATTCCTTCGGTGAAAACAACATAGCGCTCATCTTCACTTAGGAAAGGAGCGTGATCGATGGCATCTCGCCTCACGGGGAGCTTACCTGCAATTTCACACCACTGTGCATTGTTCTTGGCGGACTGCATGAACTTCAGGAACTCAACACAGGCATCCTTGGCCTTGCAGGCAGTGGTGATACCAAAGTTTTCCCCGCCGATTACCGACGCGTACTGCTTACCCATGGGTAGCAGTGCATATTGGTACTCGAAGGATTCATGAACCTTATCCCTATCCAAAGTCGCAATCTGCCATGTACCGGACTCAAGCATTGCGGCTCTACCGCCGATGAAGGCGTTGTAGGCATCGCCCTGACCCCAGTTGATAACTTCCTTGCTCATATAGCCCTTGTCCACAAGGGTGGTCAAGAAAGAAAGCGCTTCAACGGCTTCCGGAGAATCTATGCTGCTAACCTTTGCGCCAGAGGCGTACAGCCAGGGAATGAACTGGAATGTGCCTTCCTCGTTGCTGATCGCGCTCATGGCAAAGCCGTAAATACCTTTGCTGGCATCAGTGGTGGCTGCGGCTACCTCTAGAAGCTCATCCCATGTCTTTGGGGGCTCATTGTAGCCGGCGGCCCTGAGCATGTCCATGTTGCACAGCAGAGCGAGACAGTTGGAATTGTTGGGGAGTCCATAAATCCTGCCCTCAGCATCCATACAGCTGCTCAATGGACCTTCGTAGAAGTACTGCAGATCATCCCAATCCTTTAGATAATCAGTTATGTCTTCAAAAACACCTAACGCAATGTAAGAGGCCATATCCGGAGAATCCACCATGCCGATATCTGGCAGCTGACCAGAAATGGCTCCAATGGTGTACTGGTTCATGAGCTCATCTCTGGATACAAAGGTAGGAACGATGTAAATCTCATCCTGCATAGCGTTATAATCTGCAACGACCTTCTCCAAGGCATCGGCCTCGTGCTCAAAATAATGCCACAGTGTCACTTCCACCGGAGCGGCTGCTGCTAGGTTAGCACATAATGCTACCAGCAGCACAACACCCAAGGTTAAAATGTCTCTCTTCATGGAAACAACCTCCTTAAACTCCCTGCGTTATCAGTTCTAACGTCCCTTCTTCTTTCATCGACCGACCAATGTCTCTGTGTCTTGTTCTCTTTGCTTCCTTCTTGTGTCTGATTCGTGTTTGGCGGCTACAAAGTGAAGCTCCATTAGGTAATCAACATGCAGCGCCAAAATTACCAGCTTTCTTAGCTGACGCTTTCACCCCCTCTGCCCTAATCACTTCACAGCTGCTCCGGCTTTAGAACGAAAGCTGCCAGACTCCCTTCCAGACTGTGTCTTGACATTCTGGTAAGGAGAGCCTAGGGCAGGTGTGAAGCTACTTGTCCCCGATTCATTCACAATCAGAAGGCGGTCTCGGTGTCCTTAACCAGCACCCGAATTTGTGGTGAAAGACTGGGATTCAAGTATGCTGCATCATCCACGAATTGGAAGCTGTGCGCCGTCCCTTAGGAACAGCGGAATTCGATCGATGGGTGTTTCCACTTCGACTGTCTGTCCGCCCTGGTATTCCTTTCCAGTCCACGCATCCTGCCAGCTAGCTCCGCTGGGAAGGTAGACTTTCCTCTTTTCCACACCAGCATACAGCACCGGTGCGACCAAGAGATCGGGACCGAACATATACTCATCTTCCACGTCCCATGCCCCTTGATCTTGAGGAAAGTCGTAGAAGAGGGGCCGCATGAGGGGCGTACCCTTTTCGTGAGCTTCTTTCATCAACTCTTTAACATAAGGCCTAATTCGCTCTCTCATCTCAAGATACTTCACACATATGCCATAGGCCTCATCTCCATAGCTCCACACTTCGTTGGCAGCTCCTGAATTGCATACACCGCCACCTGAAGTTCCTAAAGGCTCAGAATGAGGTTCGCGGTCTCCATGGAGCCGCATTACTGGACAGAAAGTTCCCCACTGGAACCAGCGTATGAACAACTCCTGAAACTCCGGATCGTCGGGATTACCGCCATGGAAGCCACCAATGTCGGTAGTCCACCAAGAGATCCCGGCAATACCCATATTTAACCCTGCGGCGAGTTGATGGCGCAGACTCTCGAAGGATGAATGGATATCGCCGGACCATACAAGAGCGCCATACCGCTGACTCCCAGCCCATGCACACCGCACCAAGTTCACTACTTGCTCCTGGCCCTCGGCCCGCATTCCGTCATAAAAAGTCTTGGCGTACACAGCAGGGTATATGTTGCCGACCTGTACACCAGGCCCCAAGTGATAACGATAGAGGTCAAAATCATAATATGTATACTCAGGTTCCGCCACATCAAGCCAGAATATCCTAATGCCGTAGTCGTAGTAATTCTGCTTTACTTTATTCCAAACATATTCTCTGGCCTCTGGATTGGTGGGGTCAAAATGGATGGTGTTGCCGTGGAAATCCATTGCTATGCGGTGACCGCGATCTGTGCGAAGTAAATAGCCTTTCTCTTCCATTTCCCCAAAGTTCTCGCTCCGATGGTCGACGGTGGGCCAAATAGATACCATAGGCTCGACCCCCATCTCCTTTAGTTCCTTTACCATCCCTTCAGGATCCGGCCAGTACTCCGGGTCAAATTTCCACTCACCCTGCATTGGCCAATGGAAGAAATCAACCACTATGACTGACAATGGTAGACCTCTGCGCTTATATTCTCGAGCCACCTCTAGCAGCTCATCCTGTGTCTGGTAGCGCAGCTTTGATTGCCAGAAGCCAAGTCCATAATCCGGCATCATGGGAACGGTCCCTGTAGCTTTGGCATAGCTCTCTACAATTTCGCTTGGAGTATCGCCTGCACAGATCCAATAGTCTAAAACCTTGGTGGATACAGCATGCCAAGTCGTCACATTCTTGCCAAAGGTAACGCGCCCAACCGCCGGATTGTTCCACAAGAACCCATACCCCAAGCTGGAAAGCATGAAGGGTACACTAGCCTGTGAATTCCGATGGGCTAGTTCCAGCTCACAACCCTTAAGATTTAGGAAAGGCTGCTGGTACTGCCCCATCCCGTAGATTTTCTCCTCGGGGTCAGACTCAAACCGCATTGTTAAAGAGTAATCTCCACCGAGAATAGGCTTGAACTCACGGGCCTCAACCTCAAGTGCCGAGATAAGGACTTTCCCCTGCAAACTAGGCTCGTACAGGCCCTTTCGACTTCTAACAAATTCTTTGAGCAGCACTTCTCCCTTTTGGTTAGAAAAAGTGATGGCGCCTAACTTATCTATTTCCGCCCTAATCTTGCCGTTGACAATGCTGGCACTGTCTTCTGAAATCGAGATTTCAGATGTCCCCCCCGACCTTGGTAGCAGTGCCCAATCCTCCGCGGGCAGTTCAGCCAACTTGGTAGCCCGTACCCGAAAAGCGTTGGGACCCCAAGGCTCTATCACAAGCTTCTCACCATCATAGGTAAATACCAGACGATCATCTTGTTGAATAATCATGACTGACCTCCTATGTAGCGCGCTTTGCCCGCAATATTCTGTACTATCTAATTGCTAATACGCTAAAATCTACACTTCAAGAAGGAGCCACAAGAATTAGTTAACTTGCAGTAGATAACGTTTCTACTTTACGTCCGTCTGTTATACTTTTTTATTCGCTGTAGCATTTCCTTATCCTTCTGTGAGTGGCATAATAAAAGGGAGAAATTCCGGCTGATAAAAATGGAGAATTTCCAACCTGTACCTCTCGTTAACTGGTAAATTGTTAACAGAGAGGTGAAGTAGCATTGGTGAGGTGGAAAATGTTCATTGAAATCCAGCAACTAAAACAGTCGGGATTCAACAAGTCTCAAGTAGCACGGCACTTGAACCTCAACTGGAAGACAGTTGACAAGTACTGGGAGATGGAAGCTGACGGCTTTGCTAAGACCGTCGATCAAGCTAGTAGCAGACGAAGAAAGCTCGATAGGTACGAGAGTGTAATTGCAGGTTGGCTGCGTAAGTTCCCTGATATGACTGCAGCTCAAGTTGAAGATTGGTTGAAGGAAACGTACCAAAATCAAGAGTTCAAGGGACGAACCGTGCGAACGTACGTCGCCTACTTAAGGGACAAGCATGGCATACCTAACCGGCGTGGCGACTCTCGCCAGTACGAAGCGATACCGGACCCTCCCATGGGATACCAACTGCAATTGGATTTTGGGGAGAAAAAGGTTAGGGCAGAGTCGGGAAGCTGGAAAAAGCTTTATGCATTGGGCGCTGTACTCTCGCATTCTCGCCACAAGTATGGAGAATGGTCAGAAGCTCCAGTAACCACCAGTTCCCTTATTGGACTGCTCATGAACTGTTTCTCGTTTTATGGAGGCGTACCGCAAGAGATTGTCATTGACCAAGACACTCTCATGGTAGTAAGCGAAAACGATGGTGAAATCATCTTCACGCACCAGTTTGAGCAGTTTCGCAACAAGATGGGATTTAAGCTATGGGTATGCCGCAAGGGGGATCCAGAGAGTAAGGGCCGTATCGAGGCCGTAGTCAAGTATCTGAAGCAGGGATTTGCTGCTAATCGCACCTTTACAGACATATCTTCATGGAATCAATCGTGTC
>Ga0209537_1004137_pt1 | contig 12646 bp, 12 predicted proteins | sample BioPla4DNA1_FD_187698 | JGI IMG/M metagenome (GOLD analysis project Ga0209537, IMG submission 187698) | Biogas fermentation microbial communities from Germany - Plant 4 DNA1 (SPAdes) (version 2) | ecosystem: Engineered > Bioreactor > Anaerobic > Digestate | place: Bielefeld, North...
ATTATGCTAAGCAGGTTTTCTATTGAAATTTCTTGCGTTTCCATGGGATAATTATATCAATAAATCCCCATGATATCAATGTTTAGGACACTTTTCAGTAGCATGTTTTTAAGAAATTTGCCGCTCGAAAACCTCTTTCCTCTTGAGCTTTTTTTCCAGTCTCGCCCCATCAATGAGGCAGGATAGTTCTTCGGCATTGAGTACCATTGTGGCAGCGTCTCCTTCTGCCGGCCAGATGAAATGCCCACGTTCCAGCCGTTTGAAGTATAGCCAGAACCCATCACCATCCCATTCGAGGATTTTAAGTCTATCCCTTCTTCTGTTGCAGAATACAAACAGCGCATTGGAAAATGGATCGAGGGAAAAGCTGTCCTGAACCAGTGTCATCAACCCATTGATGGATTTTCTCATGTCCGTGAATCCACAGCATATATATACAGGTTTGTCACTCCATCTCATCATAGCGACCTCAGCACACGGCAGACTTTTTTCAGCAGTTCAGGATCTGTCCCGGCGTTCACGCTGATATGAAAACCGCTGATTTCTATGTCCAATGTTGAGTTCATTTGTGGGGATTGTTCCGGTACAAGCTGTATCCAACCGCTTGGTATGGGGTCCACAGATTTTTCCTGTATTGCAAGCTCTGTGCATGCCGCATTCCTTAGTTTCCTTTGCCAGTAAAAGTATTGGCTTCTGCTTATTCCCGTTGCCTGGCAGAATTCCTTTATGTTTTGCCCGCTGTCCTGTCGAGCCTGTATTATTTTAGCCCATTGTGATAAGCGGTACTGTGTTGTGACCTTTTGTGTATCCATACAATCACTCCTTTTTAGGTTGAAAGAGTTGGCCTACTTTTTCAACTTTTTCAACCGGCTTTTTGGGTGATTGTACTACCTTTAAATCTTTTATGCTATGTGCCGGTATCTTTTACGCTTACATTTATATTAGTACTGTGTGGTGCCTGCTGAACACTATTGTCTATTATACTGTAGTTTGGAATAGAAAGATTTACCGCGAGGACGCTAGTAGGTAATAAAGCACAGAGTAAAGAAGCTAACAATAAGCTAACGAAAAGATTAATTAAGCTTTTCCCCATAATAAGATCTCCTCTCTTTTGCTAAAAATATTTGGAACTCTCTTCTAAACAACCACCTACTTGCGGGTAAAAATATTATTTCGATGAAGAGCATGCGAAAGATCGGTTACAAGTAAAACGCTCCTTCATAGTATTATTTCAATACCATATAGGATATGCTTACTGTATTGTGTCTACTAAAATATCCGGAAAAATTTGCGTGCTTTTCAATAAAAAAAAATAGCATTGACATAATTGGGAGAAAGTTCTACCCTGGAAGGAAAGGGTACTGTTTCTTCTGAAAAGAGACAGTACCCTATTGTTGTTACCTGTCAATTTATGTTAATTAATGAGCGGACCCTCTATTCCTACATACCGGTGGAGGTGGCAGACGGTGTAGCCACATCCACCTTTATCCCATCGCAGTATTTAGGAGAGCCGGCGGTGCGCGGTGCCTCCGGCAGCGCCAAGGCCTCCCGGGAGCGCTTGACCTGTGGACTTTTCCGGCTTGCCACCAGCTTTGAAGAGGGTGGACATTTCGTTGTTTATTTTCCAAAACAGGCGAGGAAAAATTTCCTCAATGCCGGAGAACGCCACGCGCTTCTCTCTGATCTGGAGGCCGTATACGACGAATACTTGAACAAAGGTTATGCCTATAAAAAACGCGAAGAGTGGCCGATGGAGGTCTATATCCAGTCCCTCGAGAAGCCTGGTTACTACTTTTACCGTTGGAACGGCGCGGACGGTCAAATTTATCTTAACCGGGATTTGTTTAAAGACGGCTATAAGGCGAATAAGATAAAACCCTTGCTAGCCCATGAATTCTTCCATTTTGTGCAGTTAAACTATGTCGAAAGCGGCAGCGATCTGCTCTGGTTTGACGAGGCCACCGCCACCTATTTCGAAGGGCAGAAAGCTGGCGATTATCCTTCTATTGTCAGGGAACATGAAGAATTAGTTTTTTCCGGCGTCTTGGAAAATGATGCGGTCAACGGCTACGCCCGTATGCCGCTGATCAAGTTTTTATCGCAAAAACGAGGGGAGAAGTTTATCTTAAATGCCTATACTATTGCTGGAGGGGGAGCCGGCTGGGAGGAGGCCCTGCTATCCTCTGCCGGTCCGCCTTCCGTTTGGGCAGGGGACTTTTACGAAGCGCTGATAAGAGGTGAAGTTAGTCACTTTAGTGCCTATATGCTGCATAACGCCCTTGTCGGAAAGAAAGGATTTAGCGAAGAGGAAGGGAAGAAGGGAAAAAGTGGTACCAAGTTGGAGCTGACTATACCCAAGGCCGAGGAGATCGACGCTATGGTGGCAAAAGGGGAGGAACCCGTCTTTGGCAGCGCAACAGTGAGCGTAGGTTCTTTCGGTGCCCAGCTGGTAGCAATTACTGTTGATGAGAAAAACTTGTCGCGGCTCCCCGAAGGCATCGATCCTTCCGTATCGGTCTCAGGGGGCGATTTTCGTGTTTTTGTTATCCGTGGCGGATCGGTAGTAGAGGTGCTCAGCGGCGGCGGGGCTGTTACGCTTAAAGACTTCAAAAAGCTATCCAATGACTTCTCAGAAAAAGAAAGAAATAAGACCTTGTTCCTGGTGCTGGTGATAGGGCTTCATAAAAGCGGCAAACAGGATTATACAGTAAAGGTGGGACTGCCCGCCTATCCCACCCTTGATGAACTGGTGGGGGAATATCCAGCGGCTTACGGCGGCTCATTGCGAGTTTATACCCTGCGCCTGGCGGGCCTCTCCCTATACGGAGGCATTTTCTGTTCCTTGGCCGTCCTGCTAAGCTGGGCTCGCGCTACCCGCGCAGATGCCTGGCGGTTGCTGGATGCGCTGGTGCTGCCCACAGGGCTGGCCTTTGCTTTGGCCCGGGTGGGCTGTTATCTTAACGGCTGTTGTGCCGGTATTGCCACCAGTTCGCGGTGGGGTGTGCCCTTTCCGCTCCCGAAAAATGGGCAGGAACTGTTTAGCGAAATTTTTCCCCTGTTGCTAAAGGGCTGCACCACCGTAAGTCTCTATCCTACGCAGCTATTTGAACTTGCGCTGGCACTTTTGGGCTTAATCCCTGTACCGTGGTTCTATTTCCGGCGCCGGTTGCCCCGCGGCGCCGCCTTCCTGCTATACGGCGTCTGGTTTTCCTCCATGCGCCTGGTGGTCCTTCCTTTACGCAGCCTGCTCTATGCGGAAATAGTGGTAAATTATTTGTACCCCATGTTCTACATTGGGCTCATCTTGTGCGGGGTGTTTTTGTTAACACAGTTATATAAAAAACAAAGCTGAGCAGTTTATCTGATTTTACCGCCATTCACTTTAGCCATGCCTGTACTCTTCTATGAAATCTTCAGCAGAATCCCGGTCATCCGCTATTTTTTATTGAGGATAAGATGAGAACCACAGCCAAAAAAAAGATTGACAGGCCCAGCCATCTCGAAACGATGGGAAACACTGTGGTAACAAATAAATAATTTTGATTCTTTAGGGGATAAGGCCATTTTAAAACAGAAAAATAGCGAAGAAAAAATCTATCCTGCTTCTTTGACAAAAACCTTTTATGTGGGAAAGCAAGAATATGTTTTAATTACAGCCGGTGCGAAGGGAGATCGTCATTCCGAACAGTATCATATTACAGATGCATTAATTGTATACAACAGCCTGGGAACAGATTAGATTAGTATAATTCCGCCCCGGTACCTAAGGGCATTATCAATAGGAATTATCATTCCATTTTCAAGTTATTGTTTAAAATCGGGAATAACAGTATTCAGCAAGGTCATAAATATGGTATAATTGACTCATGAGATAAAATGGTAATAAAACTTGCCAACCAGGCAGCCCGAGCCGCTCCGGCCGAAAAACACGGGGGAAAATACGGTCTAATTACCAGGGCAAAAAGCTTAGTACTTTCCCAACCAGCCCTTTCCACAAGGAAGAGATAAACCCGCTGCAAAAACGCCAGAGAAGGGCCAGGCGTCCTGCCCTGGCCACGTCATCGGCAGCCACGAGGGGCTCTTCCCGGAGGACGGTGCCGTCCAGGGTTACTTCTATTTTTCCCAGAGCGGTTCCCTTTGTCACCGGGCTGGAGACGCTCTCCGGAACGTCGATGCGGACTTGTAAATCTTCCTTGCGGTCGTAAGGGATAACCACTTCGACGGCCTTGACGACCTGCAGCCGGACTTCTCTTTCTTTGCCTTTGGAGACCTGTACGGTGGAAAGAATCTCGCCGGCGGAAAAGATTTTTTCGAGACAATAGTTTCGAAAAGCGAAATTTAACAGGGCTTCGCTGTCTTTTAGCCTCATGGCTTCACTGGGGGCGTTAAGAATTACGGATATAAAGCGCATCCCGTTTTGCTCGGCGGTTCCGACCAAGCAATAGCCGGCTTCCGAAGTATGGCCGGTTTTTAAGCCGTCCGCTCCCGGGAAACGCCCTAGGAGGGGGTTGCGGTTTGTTTGAGGGATCTCGTTAAAAGAAAATTCTTTCTGCGAGTACAGCTTGAGGACTTGGGGGTACTTATTGATCAGGTGATGAGAAAGGCGGGCAATGTCCTCGGCAGAACTGTAATGGTCGGGGTGGGGCAACCCGGAGGCATTTTCAAATCTGGTATTGGATAGGTTTAATTCCCGGGCTTTATTATTCATTTCCTGGACAAATGATGCTTCCAGTCCAAAGAGGTGCTCCGCCAGGGCGACACAGGCATCGTTGGCTGAAATGACTGCTATTCCTGTGATCAGGTCTCCAAAAGTTACTTGCTGTCCAACTTCCAGGAACATTTGCGATCCTCCTGTTTGCCAGGCTTTTTCGCTGATTGTTACCTTTTCGTCCCACTTTGCCCTACCTTCTTCCAGGGCATCATAAGCCAAAAGAATGGTCATAATTTTAGTCAAGCTGGCAGGAGGCATGGGTTTGGAACCATTTTGGGAAAAAATTATTTCACCCCGGGAAAATTCCATCAGCACTGCTGAATCGGAATTTATTTCAGGGAAGGACATCTGCGCAGATGCAGCTTTGGCAGAAGGAAAAAAGATACTTGACCCAAGTATTATAATAAGTGCGAAGGCTGATAGTTTCTTTGTTAGTTTCAACATGAGAAATTCCTCCTTTTTTGTCTATTTATTTTCTCATAAACATGAAGCGAAATTCAAGTGAAAAATTTAGGAGATTTGGAGGGTTAAAAAATGATTGTTTTAGGACTAAACGGCAGTCCACACCGCGACGGAAATACGGCCGAATTGCTCCGGGTTGCCCTGGAAGCGGCTGCAGAGTTGGGGGTTAAAACCGAAACCCTTTATTTGCAGGAGATACTGGACAAATTGGAGAAGACGTACTGTACTGCCTGTTCGACGCCCTGTACAGGGGTATGTTACCGGGGAACGGAACTGGAGCAGGTTTTGGCGCGACTGGGGGAAGTCGACGGGATTTTGATGGCCAGCCCGGTGTATTTTGGGACGGTTTCTGCACAATTAAAGACGTTCTGGGATAAAACCCGCCGTTTAAGGAGAGAAAAAAAATTATTAAATGTTGTGGGAGGAGCACTAAGTTCGGGAGGAGCCCGTTTCGGAGGGCAGGAGACGACCCTTAAAGCCATGCACAGCATGATGCTAATCCAGGGGATGCTCATTGTGGGCGATTGTTATGATGAAAAAGCTCCCGGCCATCATGGAGTCTGCGCCCAGGAGCCGTCCCGGGAAGATTCGTATGCCCTCAAAAGGGCAGTTGTCCTTGGGAAAAGGGTAGCCCAGGTATGTCTGGCCACCGGTTCTCTTCGCCAAAACAGGCGTTCAAACGGGTAAGACCCGTAAAAATAGGAGTCAGGGAAAGGAATAAAGGAAGGGAATTAAAGTAGTGCGCCTTCGCAAAGAATTGGAGCAGTGGGAAGAACAATTTTTATCTCCGCTGGCCTCTTTGAGCAGTAAAAGCCGCGGGCGAAAAGAGCCTGAAAAGCAGTGCGATGTGAGGACTGAATTTCAAAGGGACAGGGATCGAATTATCCATTCCAAGGCCTTTCGCCGCCTTAAACATAAAACCCAGGTCTTTATTGCCCCGAGCGGTGACCATTACCGCACCCGTTTAACGCATACCCTGGAGGTCTCACAGGTGGCCAGGACGGTTGCCAGGGCACTACTTCTCAATGAAGATCTTACGGAAGCCATCGCCCTGGGGCATGACCTTGGGCATACCCCTTTCGGGCATGCCGGCGAACAAGCGCTGGCGGAGCTGTATCCCGGAGGTTTTAAGCATAACGAACAGAGTCTGAGAGTCGTCGACTTTTTAGAGGGAGAAAAGGGGTTAAATCTTACCTTTGAAGTCCGTGACGGGATTTTACACCATACCGGTGATACGGAACCCCAAACGCTGGAAGGCCGGCTTGTTAGAATCTGTGACCGGATCGCCTATATAAACCATGATATTGACGATGCCTTGCGGGCTGGAATTTTTACAATTGAACAGATGCCCGCGGAGGCAATGCAACTTTTAGGTAGGACCGGTTCAGAAAGGTTAAATACCATGGTCCGCGACTTGATAGAAAATAGCTGGGGCAAACCTTATATCTCCATGAGCTCCAGAATGCGGGAGGCAACGGACAGCTTAAGGGATTTTCTCTTCCGGCATGTGTACATCGGTTCCGCAGCCAAGCAGGAAGAGGAAAAAGCAAAAAGGGTTGTCAAGATGCTGTACAATTATTGGCTGGAAAATCCCGAACAACTGCCCTTTAGTATTGACGCCCGAAAAAATAAAGAGGGACTGGAGCGCCTGGTCTGCGACTATATCGCCGGAATGACGGATCATTATATTATTTCCCTCTATGAAGATATTTTTCTGCCAAAACCCTGGAAAGAATAATGCTCATCTGAGGAACAGGAAAGAAAAACTTTGAAAGAATAATAATTTGAAAGAATAATAATTGGTATTTAGTATATAATATGAGTATTCAAGGAGCCGGGTTTAGTATTAGTCAGCAAAGATTTTAGCTTGAAGAAATTTTTAGGTAAAAGCAGGATTATTTTTATGTTCAGCGAATATACTAAATAAGTTAGGCGGAAAAGGAGGCCTGAGAGCGGAGAGATGTTGAAGTTATACCACAGATTAGTTCACAGGGCAAAAGCAGATGAACTAATAGGCCTGCCTCGTCTCTTCGGGATGCAGGCTTTTTAACACTTATGTAAACCTTTAGGAGGAAAAATGTCTTTTATTCCGGCTACAGTTATTGATGAAATTCGCAGCCGACTTGATATCGTGGAAGTCATATCCGCGTATGTAGAGCTTAAAAAGACAGGAAAAAACTATTCCGGTCTCTGTCCTTTTCATGCCGAAAAAACGCCGTCTTTTACTGTTTCCCCTGAGAAGCAGATTTTTTACTGTTTTGGCTGCCAGAGTGGCGGAAATCTTTTTACTTTCATCATGCAGATTGAAGAACTCAGTTTTCCCGAAGCAGTGCGTTTTCTAGGAAAAAAGGCAGGGGTTGAAATAGAAGATCGAAACTTCACTTCTGAAGAGAAAAAGGTTTTTTTGCTGAGGGAAAGATTGCAGGATCTCCTAAATAAGGCGAAGAAATATTATGAAGAGATGCTGTGGAAGGATCCAAGGGGGAAGAAAGGTTATACCTACCTTTCCGGGCGAAAAGTCAGCGATGAGACCATCAAGATGTTTGGATTGGGTTTTGCCGCCGACTCCTGGGATGGGCTGACCGGAAGCCTGCGCTCCTTTAAAATTGAGCCGGAGCTTGCCTTTAAAGCCGGTTTGCTGGGAAAAAAAAATTCAAGGTATTATGATTATTTTCGTGGCCGGATAATTTTTCCTATATGGGATCAACATGGTCAAATCACCGGTTTTGGAGGACGGGTTATCGATAAGGGCGAGCCTAAATATTTAAATTCGCCCGAAACTATCCTTTTTAATAAAAGTAAAGTTCTTTACGGTTTGCATTTGGCGCTTCCCCATATTAGGAGAGAGAAGGAAGCGATACTTGTGGAAGGATATATGGATGTTATCCTTCTTCATCAACATGGTATTAAGACAGCAATTGCACCTCTTGGCACCTCGCTTACAGAAAGACATGTTTCCCTTTTGAGAGGCCGTGTGGAGAGAATTTCTATGGTCTTCGACGGCGATGCCGGGGGAGAAAAAGCTGTTTTAAGAGGGCTAAAGCTTTTAAAAGATGAAGGCTGCAGGGTAAACATCGCCGAGCTGCCGCAGGGGATGGACCCGGCGGACTATATTCTGCAAAACGGGGCAGAGGGTTTTCGAAGCGTTTTAAGCAAGGGCAGGCCGCTGGTCGGGTACCGGTTATTCCGTATTAAAAAAAAGTACGGTTTGCAGAAAGAAGAGGATCGCCTGCATTATTGGCAGGAAGCACGCAAAATCCTTGCAGATTTAACTGAACCCCTGGAAAGAGAAGAGTACTTAAAAAAAATTGCTGGAGAAATAGGCACACCTCTAGAGGTATTGCGGGGGGATTTGGAGAAATCTTCTTTAGGGAGCAAGCATTCGCTGAAGAGCAATGGGAAGGTTTTTTCTGCCGGGAAGGACACAGGTGCTACACTGAGGGAGCTTGCAGAAAAAGAATTACTTTCTGCCGTCCTGCAAAATCCTGTTCTCAATGTGGAACTGTGGCAACAGATTGAGCCCGGTTTTTTTACCTCCGGACCAATGCAGGAGATCGCCCGCGGTTTGTACAATTTTTATCGGGAGCGTCAGGAAACCAGTGTTTCAGCTCTTTTAGGCTACTTTAGCGACCGGGAAATGCATAAATTGATCACAGAGATGGCTACCCCCATAAGGCTGGGTGAAGATGCCAGGGCTCGCAGAAGAATGAACGATTGCCTAAAAAGACTAAGAATCCTACATTGGACTGAAGAAAGAAATAAATTGCTGAAATCTATTCGGGAGCGGGCCGGGATTGAAGAAATTAGCGCTTGCTTGCAAAAATTTCAGGATTTAAAAGCCAGAGAAGAAGAGCTCTATCGCTCCGTGGAAGGAGAGAATGTCGATGGCTAAAGAAGTCGAGAAAAAACTATCTGTTCAGGAAATCCAACTTTCCCTGCTGCACAAGGGGAAGAAAAAAGGAAACCTGACTTATAAAGAAATTATTGATGCTTTACAGGATTTTAATTTAAATACTGATGCTATCGACGACTTTTATGAAGAGCTCTCTCGCCAGGGGATTGAGGTGGTTGATGAAATTGCCGAGCTAGATGCCCTGGAAGATGATTCTTTAAAGTCTGTGCAGGAAGAAGACATAGATGCTTTTATTCCGGAAGGTGTCAGTATCAACGATCCTGTTCGCATGTATCTGAAGGAAATTGGTAAAATTCCCCTTCTAACCCCGGAAGAAGAAATTGATCTGGCCAAGAGGATGGAGGACGGCAATGAAGAGGCTAAAAGGCGCCTTGCAGAGGCAAATCTCCGACTGGTTGTTAGTATTGCCAAAAAATATGTAGGTAGAGGAATGCTTTTTTTGGACTTGATCCAGGAAGGAAACCTTGGTCTGATTAAAGCTGTAGAAAAGTTTAATTACCGCAAGGGTTTTAAATTCAGCACTTATGCAACATGGTGGATAAGGCAGGCTATTACCAGGGCTATCGCCGACCAAGCCAGAACTATACGTATTCCTGTGCATATGGTGGAGACCATTAATAAGTTAATCCGGGTTTCACGGCAGCTCGTCCAGGAGCTGGGCAGGGAGCCGACCCCGGAAGAAATTGCTTTGGAAATGGATATCAGCGTGGAAAGGGTCAGGGAGATTTTAAAGATAGCTCAGGAGCCTGTTTCCTTGGAAACCCCCATCGGTGAAGAAGACGACAGCCATCTGGGCGATTTTATCGAAGACCACGAAGTTCTCGCGCCGGCAGATGCAGCAGCTTTTGAACTTCTCCGGGAGCAGCTTGAAGATGTCCTTGACACGCTTACTCCCAGGGAGCAAAAGGTGTTGCGTTTGAGGTTCGGTCTCGACGATGGGCGCACTCGTACTCTGGAGGAAGTGGGCCAGGTTTTTGGAGTGACGAGAGAACGTATTCGCCAAATTGAAGCCAAAGCCTTGCGCAAGCTGAGACATCCCATGCGCAGTAAACGCTTAAAGGATTATCTGGACTAAAACATTTTTTAAAATGAATTAAATAGATACTTGACTGTTTCTCTGTTATCAGTTATAATTACTCCTGTGCGTTAGGGCATTCCTCAGTAGCTCAACGGTAGAGCAACCGGCTGTTAACCGGTAGGTTGCAGGTTCGAATCCTGCCTGGGGAGCCATTTTATCTGGGCCCATAGCTCAATTGGCAGAGCTCCCGGCTCATAACCGGTTGGTTCTAGGTTCGAGTCCTAGTGGGCCCACCACTTAAGCTGGCCCCTTCGTCTAATCGGTTAGGACACCAGCCTTTCAAGCTGGCAGCAGGGGTTCAAATCCCCTAGGGGTCACCATTTTATTTTTTTGGGCGAATAGCTCAGTGGGGGAGCACCTGCCTTACAAGCAGGGGGTCGGGGGTTCAAATCCCTCTTCGCCCACCACGATAAACCGAGATCCGTGAAATCTCGGTTTTTCTATGTACGCTCAAAGTTCCTGCGAAGTTCCTGATTTTTTTCAAAAAATTAATGCAGGTCATCCGTGATGGAGGCAATTTCCCTTTTGGTCTTTTGGCGTTCCCACTCCAAAGCAAAGAAAAAGACCCAGGTTAGGGTCTGTCCTTAATGCCGAGATAAGAACAAGCACGGTATGCTATTAATAACTTGCCAGACTAGAAAGAGCCTTCAGGCTCTTTTTCTTTTGCGGGAGATCTCTCCCCTTTGACCCTCATCATAAAATTTAATTGGGAGGCAATTTCTTGAGACATTGCCTTCTTAACCAACTAATGCTAATATGAAACCAGGTAAACTAAAAAGGTAACAATAGTTTACCTGGTCGTTTCATATTATCGCATAGGAGGGGAGAGGCGATGGATAAGAAAAAGATTGCCGTTCTTATCGTAATATTAGTCATCTTGGCAGGTTCTTTCTGGTTCTGGCCGGCATATTTTCAGGGCGGGCCGGAAGAGATCCGTGCTACGGGCACTATTGAAGCAACCAGTGTTGACCTGCATGCAAAGCTGGCCGGAAGAATCGGGAGCCTGACAATAAAAGCAGGCGATACGGTAAAAAAGGGGCAGCTTGTAGCCGAATTATGCCGCAATGATCTGGTGGCCCAGAGGGAGAGGGATGAATTAAGCGTGTTAAAGTCCGAGGCCGGGTTGGCTGACCTGCAGTCCGGAGCCAGAGCGCATGAGGTTAAAGAGGCCGAGGCTAACGTGAATATTGCCCGGGCTAACCTGAGCAGGGCAGCTGACGATTTAGCAAGGCTGGAAATGCTTCTTGAAGAAGGAGCTGTTAGCGAGGTAGAGTGTGAGAGAGCACGGACAGCTCTGGAAATCTGCCAATACCAGTTACAGGCCGCTGAAGCCCGTGTTAGCCTCTTGATGGCCGGCAGCCGCGAGGAAGTTATTAATGCCGCCCGGATGGAGGTGGAACGCAATAAAGCAATCCTTAAAGCCACAGATGCTATGCTGGAAGATCTTAAGATTTACTCACCCATTGACGGCTTGGTAGTATCAAAAAATTTTGAACCGGGCGAGTATATTATGGCGGGGGCTTCGCTGGCAACAGTTGTAAACATGGATGATCTTTGGATAAAAGTATATATCCCGACCGACGATCTTCCCAAAGTTGCTTTGGGCCAGAAAGTTACTTTTACAGGAGTATCTCGGCTATATGCCCCAGCGTTTCAGTCTTTACGGGGACCTGACGGTAATGGAGAATATCAATTTTTTTGGTGCCATGTATCGACTGGACAGGAAAACTATCATCAAGCGGGCTGATGAAATTTTGGAGATTACCGGTCTTATCCAATTTAAGGGGCGTCTGGCCGATAATCTCTCAGGCGGTATGAGACAAAAGCTGGCACTTACTTGTTCATTGGTGACCCACCCGAAAGTTCTCATTTTAGATGAGCCTACATATGGCGTAGATCCGGAGTCCCGTAAAGAATTTTGGAGAATTATTTATAATCTTAATCAGGACGGTATGACTATCCTCATTTCAACACCTTATATGGATGAGGCTGAGCTGTGTACTAAAGTGGCCTTTTTGGACCGGGGCAGAGTAGTGAAGATCGATTCACCCCAGGGGTTTAAGGAGAAATATCCTTTTACTATTTTGGAATTGAAGGCTGATATAAAAAGAGCCGGGTTATTAAATAACATTTCCGGAGTGCAGGATTCCTACTTTTTTGGAGACCGTTATCACCTTGTGCTGGATGGGCCGGCCAAAGTTGACGATATCAGGTCAGCTCTGGAACAACGAGATATTCGTATCAGATCCCTGCAGGTAATCGAGCCTTCCATGGATGATATTTTTGTATCTCTTGCCGGGGAAGAGGTGGTCTGATGGAATATGTCGTGGAAACCAGGGATCTGACCAAGGTTTTTGGAAAGTTTACAGCTGTTGATAAACTTCTACAACCCCTTTCTTCCCATTCCCTGACAAGTATGTAGCGCTGAAAATAAATGTTGGTAAAAATAACATAAATTGTTCCTCAACTAAAGCAAGGCAAC
>Ga0209537_1004138_pt1 | contig 12642 bp, 13 predicted proteins | sample BioPla4DNA1_FD_187698 | JGI IMG/M metagenome (GOLD analysis project Ga0209537, IMG submission 187698) | Biogas fermentation microbial communities from Germany - Plant 4 DNA1 (SPAdes) (version 2) | ecosystem: Engineered > Bioreactor > Anaerobic > Digestate | place: Bielefeld, North...
GAACAACTTTAAAACCGTTTCGTCGCGGTACATCCGAAAAGAGTTTGCCGATCATCTAAGCCGGTACTACTGGAAACCCTTCTTTTGGAGCAGAAGTTATATGTTATTTACAACCGGCGGAGCGCCACTTGAAGTAATTAAGAAATACATCGAACAACAAGGACAACAAAACGGCTAACCCCACCCATACTCCGTATTGGGTGGGGAATGCGCCGTTTTAAATTCGTTCAAGTTGGATGGAACTATCCACATGTGCCATTATAAGCGAACGCAGATTCCTTGCTTATCAGGAGAGCATCCTTTACTTTCACCTCAGGGTTATCGTAAAGGGTCCGCTCCCATAAGTCATCCTGCTGTTCCACTTTTCCTTCCTGAATGTAGAGGGTTTCAGGAGAAAGGCTGTAAATCCAGTCGTACATTTCTTTGTCGTTTCCACTCTGGATTGCTGCATTGATTATCTGCCTGTAGGTATTGCCGCCTTCCTCAATGTAGCGGACGTTTATTTTTACGTTTTTAAACTTCTCCTGGAAAGTCTTCACAGCATAGTCAAAATAGTCCTTGCCGTATCCTTGAACAGGAAAAATCATGGACAGCGTTACTTCCTTGTCTTTGGGAAGCCCGTTTTCCGGGTATGTTTCCCCGGAGTATTCTTCTGAGATCTTCTCTTGTTCTTTCTTGCCGCATCCGCCAAAAAGCACTATCGAGATGCAGAACAGCACTAAAACCATCAATAGAGAGGAATTCCTCAAGCGCCTCATTTTCAACCCTCCAATATTTTTCTTCTGATGAGATTTCCAGTTTAATTACCTGTTCGTTCCTACTTCAGGCCTTCAGCTATCTCCAAAATATAATTCGACGTGGTTAACCTCTATCCTTTCAGCGCACCGACGTTCAGGTTTTGAGTAATGTAGTTCTGGAATATGCTGTAGACAATAATCGTTGGGATCATCATGATCACAAAGCCGGCAAACAGCGTCACCCAATCTGCTCTGTAGGTCATGGCCTGAGACATGGAATAAATAGCCACAGACAGCGGGTATTTGTCCGGATCCCGAATGTACAGCAGAGGCTTGATGAAGTTGTTGTAGTAGTTCATGAAGTTGAATACATTTATTGTAAGCAGGACAGGCCTTGCCAGAGGCAGTCCCACATGCCAGAATGTCTGCCAGTAGCTCGCACCATCTATATAGGCAGCTTCATCAAGCTCTCTGGGCTGGCCCTTCATGAAAGCTGTCACAATTAACGTATTGAAGACTATTGAAGTTGCTCCGTAATTTACGATCAGGCCGAAGAGGCTGTTTAAAAGCCCCAGCTGCCTCATTAGAATGTAGCCTGTAACCATGGTGTTGAGGCCTGTGATGAAATAACTGCCGATGATGTACCAATAGATGATGTTTCTTCCCTTAAAATCGAATCTGGCAAGGGTGTAGCAGCCAAGGCTGACTATAAACGTGTTGAGGATCATTGCCCCTGCCAAGAGAATGACAGTATTGAAGAAGCTCTTGCCGATCCCAAGCTGCGACCAGGCTCTGTAGTAGTTGTTCCACTGCGGGATCTTGGGCAGCTGCCAGGCGCCCATAAAGAACTCCTGATTGGTCTTCAAAGATGTGTAGAACACCCAAATCAGCGGGAGAATAATCACCAGCGCCCAAAGGCCAAGCAGTGTCCTCAGGGCCATGTCTCCAGCGTCAAGCCGCCTTACCATACCTTCAGAATTATTTCTGCTCATGCCAATTCCTCCTGCTTAGCCTGCCATCTCAATTGCCTCGCCCCTATCCATAAAGCGGAACGCAATAATGCTGATGCAGCTCAGGATTGCAAAGAGAATTAAGCCGATGGCTGCTGCATATCCAAAGGCAGCAACTCCCTCTGCACCAAAGGCAATCTTGTACATGTACGTGCCCACAACCTCTGTGGCGCCTGCAGGCCCTCCGTTGGTCATCACCAGGATTAATTCAAAGGCGCCGAAAAGCCCGATGATGCTGAAGAAAATCATGGTCTTCATGGTCTCCCAAATCACAGGAACCGTGATTAAGAAGAGCTTCTGGGCATCTGTTGCGCCGTCTAATTCTGCTGATTCGTACAGGCTCTCAGGCACTGCCTGAATTGCGCCCATGAAAATCAGCATGTTGCCTGCCCAGCCTCCCCACACCATGGGAACGATCATCGCCCACTTTGCAGCTATGGCATCTGTAAGCCAGTAAAACTCCCCTACATTCACCCCTATGGTGTTCAAAAGGGCGTTGAAAATTCCATAGCGGCCGTGAAAGGCAAACTGCCACATGAGGGCTGTAATCACACTGGGCAGAATGGCGGGGAAATAATAGAGAATCCTGTAGAAGTTGTTTTCCCGATAGGGCTTCTTAACCAAAATAAAAGAGACAATCAAAGCTGCAAAGAAGTTGATGGGGGTTGCTATTGCCCAGTAGAAGAGGTTGTTCTTCATGGCAGACCACAGGTCTGCATCCTTTGCGATGGTCATGAAATTTCTAAGGCCTATCCAAATAGGCTGGCTGATCCCGTCGTACTCAGTGAAGGGATAGTAAAAAGCAGTAATCTTTGGGACCACAGAGAAAAGGGTGTAGAAAAACAGGATCGGCGCAAGAGAGGCGACAATAAAAAACGCCCTGCTGTTGAAAAACCTTCTTGTCTTTGATGCGATGTTCACCAAAATGCCTCCTACCTAACTTCCTGCCGCGCCTGTAGAAGGAAAATCTTTTCCCCTAGAAGCTGCAGCATGGTGCGACTTCCACAAAGAGGGCTTACTGAAAACTGTCAACCCTTGCTTTAATTCAGTAAGCCCTCAATTTCTCGTATTACTTCAGCAGCTGTTGGATTTGAATGATGTAATTTGCTACTTGCTCGCGAACCTCATCTGCATATGCAGGATTGTATGATTGGGCAACTACTTTCTGAGGTTCTGTGTTGAGGTAAATTTCGGCCTCTTGAATTAAGCCGTTGTTTAGTCCTTTTTCCCTGGCCAGTTGAATCAGGCTGCTCAGCTTGGCCAGATACTTGATATCATCGATTCCCTCTCTGAAGCATTCAAACCTCACTGACGGAATAGGCTCGTCGAAGTTGCGGTAGGCAACCGCGCCTCTTGGGGCGATTTTCCAGGATCTCGCGCCGTATTTTCCGTCTGGGCTGTCCATGTATTCGTACAATCCCATGCCATCCAGATTCCGGGCGAAAGCTTTCCACGGATGCAGCCGGTAGTAGCGGTAGGGGTTCTCCCGCAGGTTGGTGGAGCAGGCATAGAACCACAGTTCTTTCCCTTCACCCTGCTGCCACTCTTCCATGAACGCGATGAGCTGTGCATCGTTCCATCTGCCGTCGTTGAGGCACCAGACATCAGTATAGGGAGCAAGGGTCTCGAACGCTGACATTGGATAAGAGCGGTTTTCCACCACGATCTGGATCTTCATTTCAGGGACAGCCTCTTTGGCCACTTGCAGAGCCAACAGGAGTTTTTCTACAAGCTCGGAATTGTTCAGATCAGGTTCATCTAACAGCTCCAGCACATAGTCGTCATTGGTGAGGCCGCATTCTTTCAGCTCAGCATCTATCGCCTGCAGGTATGAGCCCCAGGCCCTCTTCCACGCTTCGCTAAATTGATTTGGGAATAATTTTTTGCTATACCACTTTCGCCTTGAAAGATGCCCTTGCCGTAGCGCACCTGCTGGTTGACATAAAAAAAGGGGCTGCCCGAAAGCAGTCCCTTGCTCATCATCTTAAGTTTTCCCACTAGCCAAGCAGTTGATCCAGGCTTTCAGCCAATTCTTCCTTGGGCCTCAGGCCGACAATTTTGTCCACCAGCTGTCCGTCCTTGAACAGCAGAATTGTGGGAATGCTCATCACCCCATAGCGGTTTGCCAGCTCACCATTCTCATCAACATTCACTTTACCAATAGTTGCCCTGCCGCTGTAGTCTTGTGCAAGCTCTTCGATTATCGGACCCAAAGCCCTGCAGGGGCCACACCAAGGAGCCCAAAAATCTACCAGCGCTACACCTTGTCCACCTAAAACTTCCGCATCAAAAGATTGGCTATTAAATTCTTTTAACATCGTAAAACGCCTCCCTTGTGAAGTAGTTTTCCTTATTTATGGAAAAATAATTAGGAAAATCTTGTTTATCATATATTAGCACATACCCCCTGGGGGTGTCAAGGGGTAGATGTGCTTTTTTCCACACTTTTGATCCGCCTTTCCAGGTCGTGGCGGGGAAGCATAATCATTCTCCCGCAGCCAGTACAGAGAAGGCGAATGTCTGCTCCCACCCGGAGCACCTCCCACCGAAAGCTGCCGCAGGGGTGCTTTTTGCGCAAAATCAGAAAGTCGCCAAGCTGATAGTCCCAGTTCAACTTTCCTTCCCTTCCTTTGACAGCTCTGCAAATAGGTTTTCGATGCGCTTTGCCAATTCCCTCTCTACCCGGAAACGGTCAGAGGGGGTTGTCTGGGCAGCAAAGCGGAGAAAATGCTTCTCTTTTGTAGCCAGGGGCCAAAGGCGGATCCTCGTCAGCACGTTTCCGATCTCCTCCCGCCAGCGGGGCAGAAGGGGCAGGAGCTTTGCCAGCAGCTTCTCCTGTTCTTGCTCGTCAATATCGTAGTCCAAAATTACCCATGGACTCGGGGTTTGCACTACCAGCGAAGCGATCTGGCCATTAGGGAAGATATACAGCTTGCCTGTAAGATCCCGCACAGATGTGGTGCGGATGCCGATCTGCTCCACAATTCCTTCTGCTGCGCCGATGGTAACCAGATCCCCCACTGCAAACTGATCTTCCAGCAGGATGAAAAAGCCTGCTACAAGATCCCGGACGAGATTCTGTGCGCCAAGGCCTATGGCAAGGCCGCCGATCCCTGCTGCGGCAATCAAAGAGGCTGCATTGACGTTGAAAAGGCCCAGGGCAGCGACGAGGGCCACAATATACAGCAGATAGCGTAAAATGCTTTGGCTTAGAGTATAAAGGGTCTGCTTTCTTCTTTCGTCCGGGCTCTCTCTTTTGAGGAAAAATCGCGCCAAAAACTTTTGGCCGAGGCAAATGGCAATCTTGGTGGCAAGGTAGATCCCAAAAAGCCCTACCAAAATCCGCACGAGGCTAATTAGGCGGTCTATGGTGAAGAAATTGGCCAAAACCTCTTTTATCACTCTTCCAAAACCTCCAACGCAGTTTTATAGGAGCCGAAGGGCGGCATCAGATAAACCCCTGCTACTCTGTCTGTAAGGTGGCGGACAAACTCCCGGGCGATGGCAACGCCGGTTTTTGCCTGTTCTTTGCTGTCACCCTGCTGCATCTTCCGCCTGATCTCTTCAGGGATGAAGATGCCAGGCACTTCGTTGTGGAGGAATTCTGCGTGTCTGGTGCTGCGCAAGGGAAGGACCCCCACTAAAATCGGGATCTCTATGCCGTCGATGGCAGCCAAAAAGCGTTCCAAAAGCTCCAGATCGTAAATGGGCTGGGTCTGGGCAAAATGGGCGCCGGCCTGGATCTTGTTCTTGAGGCGCTCTATTTCTTTGGGCAGATCTTCTGCAGCTGGGTTCACAGCCACGCCAATGGCAAAATTGGTAGCTGTTGCCAGCCGGTTGCCCATCATATCCTGCCCGCGGTTGAGGCCGGAGATAATCCTCACCAGTCCCTCTGAATTGACGTCGAAAACCGCTGTGGCCTGCGGGTGATCCCCAATGGAAGGCGGATCGCCTGTCAGTGCCAGGACGTTGCTGATCCCCAAAGCTGCTGCGCCCAACAGCTCAGACTGCAGTCCCAAAAGGTTGCGGTCCCTGCAGGTGAAGTGGAGAATGGAATCAATCCCCACCTTTTCTTTCACGAGGTGGGCAATGGCCACAGGGCTCATCCGCACTCTGGCCATAGGGGAGTCTGCGATGTTGATGGCATCTATTCCTCCCTGCTTCAACATCTGCGCTCCCTCTAGCACTTGTTTTAAGTCTGCACCCTTGGGGGGATCTATCTCTACGGTTTTTACAAAGCGGCCTTTGTCAATTTCTGCCAAGATCCCCGGCAGCATCGCCTCTTTGACCTTGGGCTCCTCTTTGGGCTGGGGCTTTACGTAAACCCTTGCTTGTTTGGGGCTTCCTTCTTCAAGCCACTTGTCTCTTGCACGGACCATTGCTGCTATGTGCTCTGGTGACGTGCCGCAGCAGCCGCCTACAATAGAAACTCCCAGCTCAAACAGAAGCCGGCTTGTCCGGCCGAAGTACTCAGGGGTGGAAAAATACACTGTCCGTCCCTCTACCAGCTGAGGCCTGCCTGCATTCGGTTGGGCGATGAGCTTTATTCCCTCAACAGAGACGAGCTTTTCCATAATGGAGAGCATATCCTGCGGGCCGGAGCCGCAATTGGCGCCGAAGTATGTAATTCCTAATTGCTGCAGCTCCCTGGCAGCCTCTACTGCTTCTGTGCCCATGGCAGTTGCCCCTTCAGGGAGGAAGGCCATGGTCACGGCAACAGGCAGGCTGTTGTTTAACTTCTGCAGAACCTTGAGGGCGATTTTTACTTCTGCCAAATCAGAGAAGGTTTCCAGCAAAACCAGATCCGGCTTGCCGGAAAGAAGCGCCTCAAACTGCTCTGCAAATGCTTCTTCTGCCTCTGCCTCTGACAGCGCCCCCCAAGGTGCGAGGGCTTTGCCTAAGGGTCCCACTGCTGCTGCAACCAGCGCTTTTTCACCTGCTGCCTGTCTTGCCAAAGCCACAGCTTTGTTGTTGATTTCAGATACCTTCTGTTCCAGTCCGTAGCGGGCCAGGCGGATCCTGTTGGCTCCGAAGCTGTTGGTTTCGATCATTTCCGCTCCTGCTTCCAAATATGCCCTATGAATCTTTAAGACCCGCTCCGGCTCGCTTATATTTAGGGCCTCCAGGTTCTGCCCCAAAGACACACCGCTTTCCAGAAGCTGGGTTCCCATGGCTCCGTCAGCGATGAGCGCTTTCTCCTGAAGACGATTGTCAATAATATCCATCTTTTTCACCCCTTCCTCTTATTATTCGCCTCAGGTCCCTTTTTCCCTGTTTGCAGTCGGGGAAAAAAGCTCCTTGTCGTTCACACCCAGGGAGCGCAGTAAAGGTAAAGGCAACTAATAGGGTTGCATTTACTAATTTTTTTGCAAGAATACGCGAAGGGCACTGTGGCCGTGGCCGGTGAAAAAATGTGCTTGCCAAAAGCGTCCGCCTCTGCTATAATATGAAAAACCTATTTCCAAAAGCTGTGAAGGGGCAAAGTATGTCCGGTCCTCCGAGCACAGAGAGTCAGGGTAGGTGAGAGCCTGGCCTCGGATCCGTACAGAAGTTCGCCCTGGAGCTGCAGACCGAACGGCCTTGTGCCCAGTAAGTTGTGCCGGCCTCCCACCGTTAAAGGGGAAGGGTATCGGAGAGCAATCTCCCGTACCTAAATGAGTGGGTCCTTTTTGGGCCAATTAGGGTGGTACCGCGGTAGTTAACCCGTCCCTATCTTCAGGGACGGGTTTTTTCATTTCATGGAGGTGAAAAATAATGATTGTTGTGATGCAGAGAACAGCTACCAAAGAGCAGATTAATACTGTGCTTTCGAAACTTGAGGAGCTGGGTTTCCGGCCTCATCCAATCCACGGCGTAGTCAAGACTGTGATCGGCGCCATCGGCGAACGGACACAGCACACCATGGAAAGCCTCGAGCTTTTGGCTGGTGTAGAGCGGGTTGTGCCTATTATGCAGCCATACAAGCTTGCCTCCAAGGAGCTGGTGGAGGCACCCACCACAGTGGAGGTGGCAGGCAGGACTATCGGCGGCAAAAAACTTGCCATTATCGCCGGGCCCTGCGCTGTGGAAAGCTGCAGCCAGCTCCTTGAGACTGCCCATGCTGTTGCCGAGGCAGGCGCAACCTTCCTCAGGGGCGGTGCATACAAGCCCCGCACCTCACCCTACTCCTTCCAGGGCATGGAAGAAGAAGGGCTGAAGATCTTAGCCAGAGCCCGGGAGGAGGTTGGGCTGCCTGTGGTAACAGAAGTGATTAATCCGGCAGATGTGCCCCTGGTGGCCAAATATGTTGACATCCTCCAGATTGGAGCCAGGAACATGCAGAACTTCACCCTGCTCCGGGAGGTGGGCAGAAGCGGAAAACCTGTGATCCTCAAACGGGGGTTGGCTGCTACTGTGGAAGAATGGCTGATGGCAGCAGAATACATTCTCTCTGAGGGGAATTATAATGTAATTCTCTGCGAGCGGGGCATCCGCACCTATGAAACCCAAACCCGCAATACTCTCGATGTGAGCGCCATTCCCCTGATCAAGCAGCAGAGTCATCTGCCCATTCTCTCAGATCCCAGCCACGCTTCCGGCCGCTGGCGTTTAGTTGAGCCTTTGGCCCGGGCGTCTGTGGCAGCAGGTGCAGATGGCTTGATGCTCGAAGTTCATCCCAACCCAAGTGAAGCTCTCTCAGATGGACCGCAGTCCTTGCGGCCTGAGAAATTTGCTTCTTTAGTGGAGAATCTGAAAGAACTGGCCTCGGCTTGCGGCAGGGAGGTGTAAGCTGTGGAGCTTGGCTATCTTGGGCCGGCAGGAACGTTCAGCGAAGAGGCAGCCAATTCCTATTTGGCAGGGCGGGGCACTGCCCGCCCTTACCCCAGCATTCCCCTTTTGCTGAAGGCAGCAGAGAACAAGGAAATCTCTCAGGCTTTGGTGCCTTTGGAAAACTCCCTGGAAGGGTCTGTTTCCCCTACCCTTTCTGCCCTTGTAACCACGCCACTTTTGATTACAGCAGAAGTGATCCTGCCTATTACCCATTTTTTAGCTATGCGACCCGGCACAAAAAAGCCTAAACGGGTTCTCTCTCATCCCCATGCCTTGGCCCAGTGCAGCGATTACCTGGATTCTCTTGATGTCGAAATCAGCGCTACAGCAAGCACTGCAGCTGCCGCCCGACTTGTTGCAGAAAGCGATGAGGAGCTTGCTGCTATCTGCACTCGCCGGGCTGCAGAGCTTTATGGATTAATTCCAACAGAGATCCCTACTGGCGAAGCCAACCTAACCCGTTTTATAGTCCTGGCTCAGGAGGATGCAGCGCCCACAGGCCAGGACAAAACGTCCCTTCTCCTTTCAGCTAAAGCAGATCGCAGCGGCTGGCTGTACGAAGTTTTGCGGGAATTTGCGGAAAAGGACATCAATCTCACCCGGATCGAATCCCGGCCTACCGGCAAAGCCCTGGGCCACTATTATTTCTTCATCGACTTCGAAGGCCACCGCACAGAGAGCAGAGTAAAGGCTGCTTTGGAAAACATAGAGAAGACTGTCAGCCTGTTTCGCCTTTTGGGTTCTTATCCAAAAGCTAAAGATCCCTGGCAGGAGATGAAGCCCCGAGTCTAGAAATTAATTACAAGACAAGGGTTACAAGACAAGGAGGGCTTGACATGATTTGGGATTTTAGTTTTGGCAGACTGTTTGGGAGTTTGTTTATCTGCTGGGCAGCGGGCCTTGCCAGCTTCCTTTTCGCTATTCCCTCTCTAGACAGCTGGTATGCACAGCTGATAAAGCCGAGCGTTGCGCCGCCCCAGTGGCTGTTTTTACCCCTCTGGCTCCTTCTATACACTCTCATGGGGGTAGGGCTGTATTTTCTCTGGAACGAAGATACAAAGCGGGTTGAGGTGAAGAAGGCTCTGCTTCTCTTTATCATGCAGCTGCTTTTGAGCGTGCTTTGGTCCAGCAGTTTCTTCGGCCTGCGTTCTCTATGGATATCTGCTTTGGTGAGCGTCCTCTTGTTTCTTGTTCTGTTCCAAACAATCCTGCGGCTCTATAAACTGCCGTCTGTTGCTGCCTGGCTCTTGATACCACAGCTTTTGTGGAGCGGCTATTGTGTGATTTTCAATTGGGCGCTTGTCCCTATTGTCTAGCTATTATACAACACCCAGATGCCGAAAAAAGAAGCTCTGCAAACCTTATTACTGCAAGGTTTTCAGAGCTTTTTTACTACGAATAAAAGGGATGGTCAGCGAATCGTCCATTAGGCCAATTGGCTTACAATTAGTAATCGATTCCACTGCACAAACCTAGACTTTGAGACAGGTAAACTTGAACAATTAACCTAAAGATGAGCCATTGCCATCTATAAAACAATCGAAGTCGGATCTACTATAGTTTTATTCTCTCTAAAGTCTGTTCTTTGTCCCGATTTGGGCTTTTTATCCATCAAGCTATTGCCTAAGCCTGTTTTTGGACAGAACTACCCCTTCTGCGTTTTCGTCTGAAGTCACCGGCGAAGTAACGCCACAGCTGACGAATATTACGACTTATTACTTTCAAACCAAATACTATTCGCGTTTTAATCAGTGTCCTAACTCTAAGTTCATTTGCTCCTGTACGCTTTAATGCTGAATTGGTTCCTTCAATAGCTGCTCTTTTACTGGTATTTAGCTTTCTATTTTCTTTAAGGTCAAAATGGGCGGTAATCTTCCCAATTTCTGCGTCATGATAACTTAGAACAGGCTTTTTCCCCATAGGGCAACTTTTGATTGCATTATCATCAATTTCAAAATCTGTAATCCGCAGCTTGTCGGGATTTGGATCTGTGCCAGTCATATTGGTAAAATTAAGAGTAATTTCTTCCTCTTCTGCATTGTTGAGGGTATCTTCGCATAACCTCCATCTAGATAGATTTCTTCTGCACCAGTTTCTTTTATTGCTTCAATGCGGTCAGATAGAAGTTTAGTATCGTATACGTTGTTTTTTTTACAATATAGTCAGTTATAAGTTGTACAGGGTTATCATCATGGCAAGTCTCAGATATGTTTGCCCCAAAGCCAACATACTCTTCGGTTCCCTTTTTTATAAAGGCAGCATCCGGGTCATGAGCTGATTTTAGACAATCAGAATTAAGTTCCTTGTTGTCTTTTACAATCCAAGTCCCTGTTTCCAAATCAAAAGATGCTTGTTCTTCTAAAAAGCGCTTAACCAAAAGTATAGCTTCCAACTGACCGAGTCCATTGTTCTCTGCCACTTCAACAGTTTTTGCGCAAAGCTCAAGCACGGTCTGAAGCTTTGCTTTGGCATCATTAGACGATGATTTATAAAGAAACTGGACAGTCAAAAGTTCTCAATGACTCAATAAGGAAACGTAAAACATTTGTTGCAACAATGTAAACTTTAAAGGATTTTTTTCTTCATTAGCGAAAATGGTTATTTATGTTAACGCTAATGGGGGAATACAGATGCTTAAAAAATTAGATCAAATTCTCAGGTTATTTGAAGGGTGCTTTAGTCGGAAAGCTTCATTTCATTGGTTTGTAGTGATTGTCACGGGTTTGATGATCCGTTCCGATCATTTAGGAGTTACGTCTATCATCCGCGATCTTTCGCTTAATCCCTCTTGCTACGAATCATTAATTCATTTTTTTCGTTCCTCTGCTTGGTCACTTGAGTCTCTCGGGCAGACATGGCTTCGTATCGCAAAAGAATTTGCTCCTCTTTACAGGGAGCAAGATGCAGTTGTTCTGATTGGCGATGGTATCAAAGTCGCTAAAGAAGCGCGTTTCATGCCAGGTGTCAAAAAGCTACATCAGGAATCTGAAAACTCTTCTAAAGCCCCCTATATCTTCGGACATCTTTTTGGCGCGGTAGGAGTTCTAATGGGAGTACCAGGTAAGTGGTTCTGCTTACCCTTGCTCTTCCAATTGCAAGATGGTGTAAAAACTATCTTTAGCTGGGGTGAAAAGCCAGAGCGACAGGATTCGCATGTAGTGCAGATGATCGAACTAGGTTTTGCTGCAGCAAAGGTATTTGGCAAGTCCATTCTCTTGTTGGATCGTTATTTTTTGTCTATTCCTGCCCTTGAGCGTTTGAATCTATTGAATACAGCAAAGGGAACCTTAATGCAAATCGTAACAAGAGCAAAACTATCCGCTGTGGCTTATAAAAAACCAGAGGTTAAGACAGGAAGAGGACGCCCGCGTAAAAAAGGGGAGCAAGTTAAGCTAAAGGCCCTATTTTCTAACTGCGCTAACGAATTTCAAAGTGCACTGGTCTCAATATATGGCAAGAAAGAAACAGTAGAATATTTGTGTTTGGATTTGCTGTGGGGGCTAAAACTCTATCAGGAACTGCGTTTTGTTTTGGTAAAATTCAAAGGTTTTCCCTTAATTTTAGTTAGTACTGATCTGACTTTGGATCCTACGGCCATCATCCGCTTGTACGGATACCGTTTCAAGATCGAATGCACCTTCCGAGAGATTAAGCAGTGCATCGGGGGGCTCGCGTACCAGTTCTGGAGCAAATCTATGCCAAAATTGAAACGCTATAGCAAAAAGGGAGAAGCTTCTCCGCTTGAGCAAATCACAGCTGAAAAAGCCAAACAGAATATTCAGTTGACGGTTAAGGCTATTGAGGGCTATGTAATGTGTAGCTGCATCGCTATGGGATTGTTACAATTGATCTCAATTCAATTTTCACATAGTGTCCCCGCTCTATTATTTCGCTATCTGAGAACTCCATCTAAGGCTATTGTCTCAGAAGCTACAGTTATGACCTATTTGCGCAAATTTATTTTTCGCCTGTTTGCTCTTAACCCCCGTTTATCCATAACACGAATAATTAAATCTAAGCAGCTAATGCCTTGGTTTGACGAAGATTTACTGGTTTCTTAGCTCAATAAACTTTTGACTGTCCAG
>Ga0209537_1004140_pt1 | contig 12639 bp, 11 predicted proteins | sample BioPla4DNA1_FD_187698 | JGI IMG/M metagenome (GOLD analysis project Ga0209537, IMG submission 187698) | Biogas fermentation microbial communities from Germany - Plant 4 DNA1 (SPAdes) (version 2) | ecosystem: Engineered > Bioreactor > Anaerobic > Digestate | place: Bielefeld, North...
GATGGCTGCCGTAACCGAACCAACATAAGACTCGAACAGGTCAGCGCCCATCCCCGCCGTGTCACCGACGCAGTCCCCCACATTGTCGGCGATCACTGCCGGGTTGCGGGGGTCGTCTTCGGGAATGCCCGCCTCCACCTTCCCCACCAGGTCCGCTCCCACGTCGGCCGACTTGGTATAAATTCCACCGCCCACACGGGCAAAGAGGGCGATGAGGCTTGCGCCCATGGAAAAGCCGTTGATGACCCCGCTCTTCAGCCCGGGGTCAGGGATGAGGGTATACAAAATGCCCAGACCAAGAACGCCGAGACTGGCCACGGCCATGCCCATCACCGCGCCGCCGCTGAAAGCTACATTCAAAGCAGCGGCCTGCCCTTTCGTGGCGGCCTGGGTGGTGCGGACATTGCCATGGGTAGCTGCGTTCATCCCCACGTAACCCGCCAGCATGGAAAAAGACCCGCCCAGGAGAAAAGCCAGGGCCGTTGGCAAGTTGATGGCGACGGCCATGATCACGGCCAAGGCCAAGGCAAAAACAACCAAAGTCCGATACTCCCTGTTGAGGAAAGCCATGGCCCCTTCGTGAATCGCCGCGGCGATTTCTTGCATCTCAGGGGTCCCCGTGGGTTCGCTCAGCACCCGCCGGTACGTGATCAAGGCAAAGGCCAACCCTATTACACCGACCAATACGCTCCAATGTCCAACTTGCATGCTCCAACCTCCCAGTCCAAATAAGTTGACCACACCATAGGACCTGTCACCTAATCACCCAAAGGGCGGCCCCAGCCCTGCCCACGAAGCACCTTCCCTCTTGCAGGGATTCTCCGGCCGGACATGCCGCCAAAGACTGCTAATGTAAAGGAACCGGGAAAATCGCCTCCCTCGATAGGACGCCAACATTTCCAGGCGGCAGCTGTAAAAGGCAAAGATTGCACCAAGTACCACATATTCCACACCGGCCCTTTTACTCCTGCCCCTCGACAAAAGAAACTGGAGGCTTCCCCCCGGTTTCCCTAAGCCCCATGCCAAGGTTATCTGAAACCGGCACTCCCTGCTGCCAGTATACCCCTATCCAGCCGAAAAATCAGCAGTCTCCGGACTTTTCGACGATCAGGGCGGCAAACCGTCGGGAGAGCTCCGGTTGTCGCATGCGCCTTCCACACTAGTAAATATAGTATGCGTCGGTCAGGTCGGTGGCTATCCACCGGCACTACTTTCGACCCCTGGAGTCTAGGGCTTCTAACCCATGACCGTCCGCACCGCGGCGATGATGTCCTCCACCTGGGGAGTGATGAAACGCTCAAGGCGCGGACTGAAGGGCATCGGGGTGTTCTTGGAGCAAACCCGCTGAATGGGAGCATCCAAGTAGTCAAAGGCTTCGTTGACCACGATGGCCGCAACTTCAGCCCCAAAGCCGCCCCGCTCGGGGGCCTCATGGACCACCACGAGCCGGCCCGTTTTCGCCACCGACTCCAGGATCGCTTCCTTATCCAAGGGAACCAGGGTGCGCGGATCGACGATCTCACACTCGATGCCTTCCGCCGCCAGTTGCGCCGCGGCCTCCAGGGCAAAATAGACCATCCGGGAGGTGGCCACCACCGTCACATCCCGGCCCTCCCGCTTGATGTCCGCTTTGCCTAGGGGGATGACATACTCCCCCTCGGGGACGGGCCCTTTCGTGTTGTAGAGCATCTTGTTTTCGATGAAAACGACGGGATTGTCTTCCCGGATGGCGGCCTTCAACAGGCCCTTGGTGTCGTAGGGAGTTGAAGGCATGACGACCAAGAGTCCCGGAGTGTGGATGAGCCAGGCCTCCAGGCTCTGGGAGTGCTGCGCCGCCGCGGAGCGGCCCGCGCCGCCCGGCGTGCGGATTGTCAGGGGCAGAGTCACTTTGCCCCCCGTCATGTACCTGAGCTTGGCCGCCTGGTTGGCGATCTGGTCCATGCACACACCGATGAAATCGACGAACATGATCTCCGCCACAGGCCGCATGCCAACGGCGGCCGCGCCCAAAGCCGCGCCGATGATGGCCGCTTCGGAAATCGGCGTATCCATAATCCGCTCGGGGCCGAACTCCTGCCAAAGCCCCTCGGTCACCTTGTTCGTTCCCCCGTAAAAGCCGATGTCTTCTCCGATCAGGAAGACATCCTCATCCCGCTGCAGCTCTTCCCGCAAGGCCTCCCGCACCGCTTCGCGACAAGTTATCTCCCTCATCACCAAATCGCCCTCCTTCCAGCCTCCGTCGGCGCGTAGACGTCCTCCAGGGCCGTCTCCTCTGCAGGCTCATCGCTTCTATGGGCGAAATCCACCGCTTCCCGCACCTCTTCGATAACCTGGGCCTCCAGCTCATCGAGAGCCGCGGCTGGAACCCCCTGTTTCTCCAAGTAGCGGCGGAAAAGAATGAGGGGATCCCTCTCCATCCAAGCCTCCAGCTCACCCGGCTCCCGGTAGAGCCCCGGATCGCCGACGAAATGGCCGTAGTGGCGATAAGTCTTGCACTCAAGGAGGGTCGGACCTTCGCCCCGCCGCGCCCGGTCGCAGGCGGCCAAAGTTGCCTCCCGCACCGCCAGGACATCGTTGCCGTCGACGACGGCGCCCGGGATCTTGTAAGCGGCGGCCCGGTCCGCGATGTTTTCCACCTTTTGATGGCGGCGCTGACTGGTGCCCATGCCATACATATTGTTCTCCGCGACGAAAACCACGGGCAGATCCCAAATGGAGGCCAGGTTCAATGCCTCATGGAAAGTGCCTTGGTTGCTCGCACCATCCCCAAAGAAGCAGGCTACCACCTGACCGTTCTTCCGCTTTTTCGCGGCCAAAGCCACGCCGTTGGCGATGGGGATGCCGCCGCCAACGATACCATTGGCGCCAACGATGCCCCGGTCGAAATCCGCGATATGCATCGAACCGCCCTTGCCCTTGCAGCAGCCGGTGACCTTGCCGTAGATTTCCGCCATCATGGCCTTAAGGTCAGCTCCCTTGGCCAAAACGTGCCCGTGGCCCCGGTGGGTGCTGACCACATAGTCATCCTCCCGCAAGGCAGAGCACACCCCAACGGCAACTGCTTCCTGGCCGACGGAGGAATGGAGGAATCCTGGGATTCGCCCGGCCAAGAAGGCCTTGGCCACCTCGTGTTCAAAATGACGGATCTGCAGCATCGTCTTATGCAGTAAGACAAGTTCTTCTTTCGTCAACCTGCCTAGACCCCCTTTTCCCCTGGCAAGCAGGCAATAAGATCCAAATCCTTGTCAGGATTACGCTACCCTTCCCAATTCGATGACATCCGCATCAAGTCCTCTTGTCCATGGGAAATCGGCCATGGGGCAACGTCTGTACTCCAATCTCTTTACTAGATGCGAAACTCACCTTGGCTGAGGATGACTTCCCCATCGAGATAGACTGTCGGGTTGGCGATGATGCCATCTAGATGGATAGGGGCTTTGACCGTTCCTCCCGGGAAGGAGGCGTTGCTCCCCGTACTCACATGACCCCAGCCATAGATCCGTTCGCCTTCAAAGCTTGGCTCTTCCCCTAGGAGGGCGGCCCCGGGGTTGGTGCCCATCCCCCAAGCCGCGAACATGTACACCGAGTCATCCTGAAAGCCGGCGAGGAGCTCCTGCAGCCGATAAGCTTCCGGTCCCCCTTCGATGCCCACGAGGCGGCCGTCCTGGAATAACATGGTCACGGGATTGGCCAGCCGGCCAATGCGGGTGATGGAGCCGTCGACCACCGCCCGGCCCTGGACGCTCCCTTCCCGGGGAACGTGGAGAACAAGGCCGGGGGGGAAGAAATCAAGCTCTCCAGGCTCCAGGCACAGTCCATCCCCTACAGTCACCGGGTGCCCCAAAGCCATGGTGATATCGGTGCCGCCAGGGGTCGTCATGCGCATCTTTTTAGCCGCGGCAACTCTGTCGGCCACCCGGTTGGCCAGGTCCGCAACCTTGCGGATATCTACCGACAATGTCCGGAGAAAGCAATCTTCGCTGACCCCAGGCATGGAAATGACCCGGGCTCCCGCCCGTTGAGCCTTAACCCGAAGGTCGGAGTGGCTCAGGGAAAAAGTGGTGTGGAGAAAAACCACATCCACATTGGCGGCAGCCGCCAAAACGGCCTCTGGCGGTTCCCCAGGACGGGCTGCGAAGAGGATCGACATCGCCTCGGGCCCGGGTGATGCTTTGGTCCCTTAAGGTGTCGGTGATTACCAGCACCCGCTCCCCCGGCTTCACTCCAGCACATTCCTCGATAGCCACACGCCCGCAACAGCTTAGTTCAATACTCTTCACGGCATGCACCCCTCAAGTCAATTATCGGCAGCGCCCTTCCCTCACCATAGTCTTGTGCTCCTTCGCCGCTTCTCCTTTGCGGTCCTGTTGGAAGGGGGAAAATACACCCATGGGCATAGCGGCGAGTAACAGAATCCTAAGTGGGCAGTCTAAAGACTGGAGGTGAGCCTATGGCCAAGAAACCGAAATGCAACCTGCCCGATTGCGCCAACTGGGATGGCGAGCAATGTCTGGTGGGTGCAGAGGCCCAAATGGAAGTGGGCACCATCGGTGAAAAGAAAAAGAAGCGTAAAGCCCGTCAACAGGAATGCAGGGAATACAAGCCCAGACAAGGCTAGTCCCGAGGGCCAGGTCACCCTGGCCCTTCGGTCGGTTTAGCGCGGGGCAACAGGAAACCTCTTCCTCCGAGGAGAATTTATCTTTGTCCCCCTGCCGGGGGCAATGAGCTCACTAGGAGGGCAAACGATGCCGATCAGCTGTATTCCTGTGTCCTTGTATCCTGATTTTCGCAGCGGCAACCTGACTAATGCTGAATGGATCAAGCTCGGTGCTGAGGCAGGTTTGGATGGTGTAGACTTTAGCGTTTCTTTCCTGCCGGAGGACCCGAAGGCCCTGGGGGAGATTCGCCGGCAGTTAGAAGATGCCGGCCTGCAAGGGGTGATGGTCGTCGGCCATCAAGACTTCACCCATCCCGATCCCGCTAAGCGCCGCCAAGAAATCGAGCAGGCCATCAAGTGGGTCAAGATGGCTGCCGCCCTCGGCTGCCCTTATGTGCGGACGACGGCCGGCCAGGACCATCCCGAGTTGAGCCGCCAGCAGGGCATCGACCTGGCGGTGGCAGGAATGAATGAAGTGGCCCAAGTCGCGATCGATTTGGGCGTGACCCTCGCCTATGAGAACCATTACAAGAGCGCATTCTGGGAGTATGAAGACTTTTCCCGGCCCCACGACATCTATCTAGCTATCCTCGAGGGCTGCGGCGAGGGCATAGGCGTGAACTTCGACACGGCCAACCCCGTCTTCAACAATGAGGACCCGTTGGCGCTCTTGGAGAAGGTCGCACCTCGCCTCGTGACCGTCCACGTCAATGATCTTAGGGAACCAGGCCAGTTCGACCCGGTCCTCATCGGCACCGGTGCAGTCCCCATGGAGGCGATCTTCCGCCGCCTCAAGGAACTGAGCTTCGATGGCTGGCTGTGCATTGAGGAGTACAGCCGCACCGGTCCCGGAGCGGTGGCCAAAGCCTGCAAGTGGCTGCGGGAAGCCTGGGAGGAGGCTTGAGGAGGGGCCCGATGAGCTTTTTCCACTGGCAAAGGGCCAAGCCCCAAATGGCTCGGAATTACATGATCGCCGCAGAGCACCCCTTGGCGGTCCAGGGAGGGCTCGCGGTCCTGGAGGCGGGCGGCAATGCAATGGATGCCGCGGTGGCCGCCGCGGCCATCAGCTGGGTCGTCATGCCGGACATGTGCGGGCCGGGGGGCGATTTGTTCATCATCGGCTATCAAGACGGGAAGCTTTGGGCCCTAAACGGCTGCGGGGAGGCCCCGGGGAAAGCTGAAGCCAATTTCTTCGCCAGCCTCGGTCTGCGGCAGATGCCTTTAGACGGCCTCCTTTCCGCTTCCGTCCCTGGAGCTGTTGCTGGACTGGTTGCCGCCCACGCCCGCTACGGTTCCCTGCCTTGGGAAAAGCTCTTAGAAAAAGCCATCTTTTTCGCTGAAAGGGGCTTTCCCGTTTCCCATCGGCTCTACAACTCGATCATTAACCAGCGGGCAAAGCTGGAGAAGTTTCCCGAGGCCGCAGCCCTGTTCCTGCCGGGGGGAAGGCCCCTGCGGCCGGGTGAAATCCTGCGTCAGCCGGATCTTGCCGCAACGCTAAGAACCTTGGCCCGGGATGGCAGCGACCCTTTCTATCGGGGGAGAATTGCGGAGAAGCTCCTTGCGCTCTCCGCGAAGGAAGAGGGCCTTTTTACCGGCGAGGAGCTGGCCGCCCATGCAAGCGAGTTTTATGAGCCCATATCCATCACCTATCGAGGTTATCGGATCTACCAAAACCGTCCCCCGTCCCAGGGAGTGATCATGCTCGAGGCACTGGGCATCCTGGAGAATTTCCCCTTGTCGTCCCTGGGCTTCGACGATCCAGACAAGCTCCACCTTGTTGCCGAATCCCTCAAGATCGCCTTTAGGGATCGGAATGGGCTCCTTGGGGATCCGCGCTTCGTTGACGTTCCCCTAGGTAGACTGCTCGCAGCCCAGTATGTCCAAAGCCTCGCGGAGGCGATCGATCTCAACCGGGCCTCCTTCTATAGCGGACCACATGCCGCGGGAGATACTACTTCCTTCGTCATCGTCGATGGCGAGGGCCGGGGCGTCTCTTTCATCCACAGCAACTCCATCCCCTTCGGGAGCGGCATGATCATCCCCGGTACAGGGATCCTGCTCAACAACCGGGCTGGGAGGAGCTTTACCCTCGCGGAGGGCCATCCAAACTGCATCGCCCCCGGGAAAAGGCCCATGCATACCTTGAACACCTACATCGTCACGAAGGAAGACAAGCTGTGGCTTTTGGGCAATACGCCGGGGGGAGATGGTCAGGTCCAATGGAACCTGCAGGTCTTGAGCTGCCTCATCGACCACAACTACAATCCCCGGCAGGCGGCAGGGGCTCCCCGCTGTCAAGTCTTCCCGGGGACCGATCCCGCCGATCTAAAAAAGCCCCCGGTTCTCTTCCTAGAGGAGGGCTTTAGCCGAGAGACGGGGGACTCGCTCATGAGACGTGGCCATCAAGTCCGCTGGACGGCCCAAGGGGGAGGCGCTGTCCAGCTCATCCAGGTGGAGGATGGACTCCTCCTCGGGGGATCCGACCCCCGCAGTGAAGGGTTGGTCCTGGGCCTTTAGATGAGGGCCATCAGTATGCCGGCCAGGACGCCGGCAACTCCGCCGAAGGTGCCGCTGTGCCCTTTGGCTAGCTGCTGGGCATCGGGGATCATCTCATCGAAGACGATGTACAGCATCGCCCCCGCGGCAAAGCCGAGAGAAAGGGCCAGGATCGTAGGCGAAAGACCGCCCACGAGGGCCCCAATCCAGGCGCCAATTCCCGTCGGAACCCCTGCCAGCGCCGTCCAGAGAATGATTTTCTTGGGATCTACCCCGCCGATCATCATGGGGGTAGCCATGGCCATCCCCTCCGGCATGTCGTGGAGAGCTATGGCAATGGCCAATCCCACCCCGGTCTCCACCCCAACGGCATACCCCGATCCGATGGCTAGACCTTCTGGCAGGTTGTGCAGAGCAATGCCCAGGCCCAGCACCAAGCCGGTCTTCACGTACCGGGAGCCTTCCTCTGATTCGGAGTAGAGATGGGTATGGGGAAGGATCAGATCGAGGGCCATGATGATGAGGGTGCCGAGGAATATTCCCACCACACTTGGTCCGATGCCCCCGGCGGCGAAGGCTTCGGGGATGAGCTCAACGAAGACGATGGACAACATGATGCCGCCGGCAAAACCAAGGACTGTGCTGAGCACCCCATCGCTGGGCCTCCCCATGACCGCGGTGACGACCCCTCCCGCACCAGTGCCCAGGACGCCAATTGCCAGGCCAATCATGCCAATGGAAAACGCATCCAATTTATCCATTCCCTTCCTTATTTGCCTGGTGTCTCCCTTTTAAGTCTAGCTGGGGCCAAGGGCCCCGTCAAGGCGTAAGCCCGGCCCTCAAGCTATGGGAGCAGGAGGAGTCACGCCCAGCTCCTGCCCAAGCCGCACCAGCTCCCTGGCCACCCCTGAGCTCACCTTGATCCCTAGGGTGCGGCTTTCCTCCAGGATGAGGAATTCTCGCTCCCCGGGCATGTAGATCCGTTCGAAGCCTTTGGCCAGCTTGACGCCCTTTAGCTCTCTGATGAAGTTGTCCATTCTTGCCTTGAATTGGTCGATGGGCAGGAAATGATCTATCTTGAGCGCGGCGAAGAAATGGCCAACGTTTTGCTCCTCCACCAGGTCTTCATAGAAATCCGTCACTTCGCTGCCGACCGCGGCGCCGGTGAGGACCCCGCCCAAGACAGCTCCCAGCAAAGCCAGTCCAAACCCTTTGTAGCCCCCGAAGGGGAGGACTGTGCCTTCATAAGCTTCCGTCGGGTCCGTCGTCGGCTCCCCTTCCTTGCTCAGCGCCCATCCCGGCGGGATTGGCTCCTTGTTCTTGCGGGCAAGGACGATCCAACCGCGAGCCGCTACGCTGCAGGCCATGTCGAGGACGATGGGCAGCTCCTCCCCCGCGGGGATAGCGATGGCAAAGGGATTGTTGCCCAGCAGGGGGGCTGCCCCGCCCCAGGGGGCCATGATGTTCGCTGCACCGACAGTCACGCAAAAGCCAATCATATCGTGCTTGAGGGCTTGCATAGCAAAGTAGGCCTCGGCTCCATTATGGTTGCTGCCTCTAACCCCCACCGCACCGATTCCGTGGAGTCTGGCCTTGTCGATGGCCATCTCCATCGCCCGGACGCTGACCACATGTCCCGAGCCGTTGCCGCCGTCGATGAGGGCTGTGGCCCCCCTCGAGCGCAGGACATTGATCCTCGTCTCCGCCGCCGTGCCGCCCTTTCGCACCCGGTCGATGTAGATTCCAAGGCGCATCATCCCATGGGAGTAGACGCCCCGGGCATCGGCCATCACTAGGTTGTCGCTGATGATCTCCGCCTCATCGGCCGGGATCCCCGCTCGCATCAGACAGTCAGTGCCAAAGCTTTTCAGCTCCTCCATCGGCACCCGCAGGTAGGTCTCCATCCTTGTCCCTCCTCGGTGAAAAAAAGACCGGCCCGGGCCGGGCCGATCTTGACTGTTGGCTGCTTCTATTCAGCCTTCCGCAGGGCATCCGCAACTGCGGCGATTACCCCTTTGGAGCTTACCGTCGCACCGCTGACCAGGTCCACATCGAGGGAGCCGCTAGCGACGATAGCTTCGGGTATGCCTTTAATGGCCCCATCGGAGAGCAGGGGCGTCTCCTGATGTTCTGTCACCTCGATCGCGGCGATCTTGCCGCCGGCAACGGTGACTTGGACTTTCAAGGGAGCGTTGTGGCCTTTGGCTTCGCCAATGTAGGCGCCATCCCGGTAAAGCTGGGCTTTCACGAGGGCATTCTTGACCGCCTCGATTACCCCTTTGGAGCTTACCGTTGCACCGCTGACCAGCTCCACATCCAGTGAGCCGCCCGCGACGATCGCCTCAGGTATCCCTTTAATGGCTCCGTCGGAGAGCATGGGCGTCTCCTGGTGCTCCGTCACCTTGACCTCGGCGATCTTGCCGCCGGCGACGGTGACCTCGACCTTCAAGGGGGCATTATGGCCTCTAGCTTCGCCAATGTAGGTGCCGTCCCGGTAATTCTTAGCCTTGCTCAAGGCATCCCTTGCCGCATCAACAATTGCTTTGCTGGTGAAGGTTGCGCCGCTGACCAAGTCCACATCGAGGGAGCCTTTGGCGACGATAGCCGACGGCACCGCGTCAATCGCCGCATCGGCAATTCCAGGGGTCTCCTGATGCTCAAGAACCTTCACCGAAGCGATGTTTCCTTTGGCAACGGCCACTTCCACCTGCACCGGCCCAAAGAGTCCCTTGCCAGTCCCAGTATAGACGCCATCACGATAGAGTGCTCCGGTAGGAACCGATTGTACGTCCATGTAAGCCCAGACTCCGAATGCCACGACAACTACGAGTAAGAAGGCAAACAGGGGTTTCCGCACGAACATTTCCTCCCTTATTCTGCTGTCTGCTGCTATCCCCACCACCGCGACGTTAGTCATCAGCAGGATCTTCGATTTGCAACATCACCCCATTAGGCAGGCAGACACTGATCTCTCCATCCCGTGAAATCCAGCCAAAGACGTGCACACATATTTGATCCGGACAGGGAGAGCGGGCGATCCTGGCCATGCCGTCTTCGACTTCGACTTTGGAGTGGCCCAAGACGCCTTTCACCTCAACACTTTGTGCTTCAGCCTCCAAAGGAAGCTTGCGCACACTGCCGTCAGCTAGATTTGTAATGACAACATACTTGCCTTGATAAGGACGGTTAAACCCTATCTTGACTGCCGCCAGAGCGATTACACCTAAGACTAGGACAAGACCAATGATGATCTTATCCCCTTTGCGGAGTTTCTGCAACAAATGCCCTCACCTACTAAGTCAGTTGTTTGGAGCGGGCGTCATATCCATGACATAGTTCTCTACTGCGCTCCATGTTCCTGCCCATTTTCGTTGATATATTTCCCCCTGCCCCAGCAGGAATAGGCACCTCACCCAGCGAATTCGTGCAACGAATCACTAATCAGATAGGAGGGATCTCTATTGCGAACCTTCAGATGCATCCTGGGTGTATTCATGGCCTTAGCTTTAGCAACGGCCGCGTTCGGAGCAAGTCCAGCGGACTGGGACATCATCGTCGTCGGAGGCGGCAACGGCGGCATCCCCACAGCCATAGCCGCGGCTAACGGCGGCGCCAAGGTGCTCCTCCTGGAGAAAATGCCTTACTTGGGCGGAACATTGCTCGTCGCTGGAGGACAAATGAGCGCTGCCAACTCCAAGCTGCAGCTGGCCGCGGGATTCAAGGACTCGCCCGAGCAGCACTATGCAGATGTCATGCGTTTAGGCGGCTATCGCTCAAATCCTAGGCTCCTCAAACTCCAAACGGAAAACGCCGGCTGGACCATCGATTGGCTGGCCGACCTTGGCCTCAAGTTCGACAAGAACCGCCCGGTGTATATGGACCATCATGAACTTTATTCTGTCGCCCGGTCCTATCAGCCCATCGGCAGCGGGGCCGCAGTGGCCAAGGTCCTCATCGCCGAGCTGAACAAATGTGTTGCCCGGGGCGATGTGGAGGTTCGCCTCGAGACCCGGGCCACCGAACTGGTTCAAAATGATCAAGGGGCAGTGATCGGCGTTCGGGCCGTAGGCAAAGATGGTCAACCACTTGAGTTTAGGGCAAAGCACGTTGTTTTGGCAACCGGTGGATTTGGGTCAAATCGGGAGCTTTTGGCCCACTACCATGGAAGCAAGGGAAGGAACGCCCTGAGCTACACCCCAGCCTTCGCCACAGGGGATGGTTTGCAGATGGCAACGGCTATCGGTGCCGATGTCTCCCACATGGATCTCTTCATCCCCATGCCGGGGGGAATAGAGGACCCGAACAATCCCGGTTGGCCCCTGCCTGTACGACTGCAGCTGGCGCCGGCGACCGCCGGGTACATCTGGGTCAACAAACTGGGCCAGCGCTTCGTCAACGAGGACACCTTAAGTCCCGATGAGAAAGAAAAGGCCGTCCTTCGCCAGCCGGACATTGTCACTTATATCATCCTCGACGGCAATGTGATGGACGCCAACAAGCCCATCATCGCCAACTGGACTTGGGATGAATTCGACGCCGAAGCGGCCAAGGAGCAGAACTTCTTCAAGGCCGATTCCATCGCAGAGCTGGCTGTCAAACTCGGCATGAACCCGGAGGTTTTGCAGGCCACCATCGATAGATACAATGGCTTCGTCGAAGAAGGCCGCGACTTAGACTTCGGGCGGTCTCAGCTGGTCTGCAAGCTCGAGCGGCCACCTTTCTACGCCGTCGAAACCAAGCCGATGATTTATCTTACCCATGGCGGCTTGAAGGTGACGGCCGACCTGGAGGTAGTCCATGTCTCGGGCAAGATCATCCCCGGCCTCTACGCCCTCGGCGAAGTTGTCGGGATGGGCCAGTTGGCCGGAAACGTCCTGGCCGGCGGCATGGGCAATACACCGCCGATAACCCTGGGGCTGCTTCTTGGCGAGCGATTGGCCAGGACTAACTAGGCTGACTTGGAAACTAGGCAATAGTCTTACGCAAGGGGGAACGAACCTATCGTTCCTCCTTGCTTTTCAACGTCTCCCACTGCCCGCTTGCTCGCTCCATTGTAGACAGAATCGCCGGGTGCCCACTTTAGACACGTCTTGCATGCCTCTTAGTCCAAAGCAGGAGTTTGCTCAGGAAAAAGCGAATACATACAGCGATTACATAGATCTGACTATTCTAGATCTATTTCCCCTATTCAGTGGGGACAATCATCGCGGCATGCTCTATCAATTATGCTCCTCATTTAGTCCAAGGCCCGTCGTTGCCATTCGAAGGAGGTGAAGCTTCTTTCTCCAAGGGCCTTTGTGGACCTGTACTCCTAGTGTCAGCGAAGACCTCTGTGAAAAGAGCGGATGGGTCAAGTCCTGATTGTGGTGTAAATTCTCCTCCTAGTAGTTGAGTTCAAGCGGCAGTGTTGCGCTTAGGCTCCATCTCCGCAGGTTTGTTGTCGTTTTCCGAGCTCTTGTGCTCCCAGTAGGCTTCCATTCGAAAGT
>Ga0209537_1004145_pt1 | contig 12622 bp, 12 predicted proteins | sample BioPla4DNA1_FD_187698 | JGI IMG/M metagenome (GOLD analysis project Ga0209537, IMG submission 187698) | Biogas fermentation microbial communities from Germany - Plant 4 DNA1 (SPAdes) (version 2) | ecosystem: Engineered > Bioreactor > Anaerobic > Digestate | place: Bielefeld, North...
TTTCTTCATATTCTGAACAGCTAGCCTGACTGTAGATTCACCGCCCGTAAAGTTTTTTTCATCAACTAATCTGTCAAATATTTTCTTTGCTGTATGTGTCTGTTTTTTTAGTCCTTCCTTCTTACAAGCATCCTTTGATAAAATCTATCACTTCTTCTGTCATTACAGATGCATCTCTCTTATATTTTTTCCTGTCCCATGGTACGTGGGACCCTTCACAATACTTCTTTACAGTATTTTTGAATATGCATAGTTCTCGCGCTATCGCCTTCTTTCCTTTCTTTTCTACTTGATACATGTATCTTATTCTTTTATAATTGACCACGCTTATTATCACGCCTTCCGTCCCCCTGTCAATCAAATGTCTATTATGATTGTACAGGTTTTTTGTTGGAAGGGGGGTCATTTTTTCGTTAGCGTTTCTACCCTTAAGGGGTCACTTTTATATTAGCATATACACATTCCCTTTCTCCTATTGAATTCATAAGCGAATTATGCCCTGCATAAACTGTTTTTTAGCTTAAAATTTATATATTGTTTTAAACAAATGTGTCAAACAGAAAACTGAATAGGGTGGTATATATGGAAAACGCCCAATTGCGGTGTGTAAAAACATTACAATTGAGCGCTTTATGAATATTATCTGTATTAAATTCCTGGATAATACAAATTCTATTTACTTAACAACGATTTCAGGAAATCAAGCAGATTATATTTAGAGAATATGCTTATGGCTACAAGAGACACAACAGACATAATCTTAATAAATATATCCAGCGAGGGTCCTACAGTGTCCTTAAGAGGATCGCCGACAGTGTCTCCTACTACTGCTGCACTGTGTGCCGGAGAACCCTTCCTTTGGCCTTCTATGGCTCCGGTTTCAATATATTTCTTAGCATTATCCCATGCGCCGCCGGCATTACCAGTGAAAATAGCCAGCATTACAGCTGAGCATGTGGATCCGATCAGAATACCTCCAACAAAAGCAGGACCTAACAGAAAACCGCAGACAACAGGAACCAGAACAGCAAGCATTGAAGGGAATTTCATTTCTCTAAGAGCACCCTGCGAGCTTATCTCTATACATGTCTTATAGTCCGGGCTGGCAGTACCATCCATAATGCCTGGTATTGTCCTGAACTGGCGTCTTACTTCATCAACCATGCGTCTGGCTGCCTTAGTGACAGCGTCAATCAGCATACCGCTGAACATATACGGAAGTGCAGCACCGCATAGAACACCAACGAGTGTAAGAGGCTCAATAAGATTCAAAATCAGCTCAGTGGACGGATCATTGTAGGAATAAAGATAACTGACCATAAGTGACAACGCAGCAAGAGCAGCAGAGCCGATTGCAAAGCCTTTTCCTATAGCAGCAGTTGTATTGCCGACTGAATCAAGCTTATCAGTTATTGCACGCACTTCAGGATCGAGCTTGCTCATCTCAGCAATACCGCCGGCATTATCTGAAATTGGTCCATATGTGTCAACTGAAACAACAGCGCTTACGAAGCTTAGCATTCCTACAGCAGCCATTGCAACGCCATACATTCCGGAAATATAGTAGGAAATTGCTATAGCAGCACCAAGCACAATCAGCGGTGCCATACAGCTCTTCATTCCTACTCCAAGCCCCTGTGTAATAGTAAGGGCAGCTCCTTCTTCACTGGCCGCTGCTATATTTCGCGTAGGTTTATAGTCATAAGAAGTGTAGTACTCAGCAATTATACCTATAATAATACCTGCAATAACTCCAATTGCAGCAGCAATCCAGGGGGATACGAATCCGGCAGCAAAACCTACACCAGATAAATCCTCGCCTTTAAACAAAAATGTTGCAATAAAAAATCCAAATACAATGGTGAGACCTGCAGATAGCCATGTGGAGCCGTTCAGTTCACGATGCGGATCATCAGAAAGCTTTTTAATCAGAAGTGAGCCTATACCTATAGCACATGCAATGAGTCCGCCTGCAGCAAAAACCACCGGATACAGGAAAAGTTTTGTTAAAAGGCTTCCTGTAATTAAACCGCCGGTCATGGTACCTCTGGTGTACTCACTTGTAAGGAAAAGATAAAAACCAAGAATAACCGCGGCAGTGATCGCGCCAACATAGCTTTCAAGGAGATCACTGCCAAGACCAGCAACGTCGCCGACGTTATCGCCGACATTATCTGCAATGGTGGCCGGATTTCTTGGATCATCTTCAGGTATGTGTGCCTCAATTTTCCCTACCAGATCAGCACCCATGTCTGCTGCCTTGGTATAAATCCCTCCGCCCACACGATTAAACATTGCAATCAAGGAACAGCCAAGAGCATAACCGGAAAGAACCATTGTAAATGGTATGAATTCAACACCTATCCAGTTAGAAACAAGAACTACATTCTCAGGTTCCAGCATTTTAAGCCCGATACCGAAGATTATATATACGAGAAAAAGACCCAACAGAGCAAATCCACCTACACTCAGTCCCATAACGCTGCCGCCTCTGAAGGCTACTTTTAAGGTGTCTCCAAGTTTTTTTGTAATACGCGCTTCATTGGCAACCCTAACATTAGCATAAGTGGCAATTTTCATCCCTACATAACCGGCTGAAGCACTCATTACAGCGCCTATGATAAATGCCAGTGCAGTGTAAAAATTAACAAGTAAGGACAGAGCTCCAAAAATGAAAATGCATACAATAAGCAATACTTTATACTCATAGTTTATAAATGTATTTGCACCAATGCGAATTGCCGATGCTATTTCTACCATCTTTTCAGTGCCTTCACCCAACTTCTTAACTTTTACATAGTTCATGGCAGCAAAGCCTAGCGTAAGTAAAGATGCAATGATGACAAGAGATAAGATGTTCATTAAAAAACGAACTCCTTTCTATTTATATATAATATTTTCAACAATACATCTATTATATTACAGAGTATAAGTTTTACAATATGTAATTTATAATAAATCGAGTATGATTCCAGCCTGAAAATAATACATAAGCATTAACTATAATATACAATCGGGTAGGAGGGAAAAATTAATTAAATTTTCCCGACCTCCCACAGCACCGTACGTACGGGTCCGTATACGGCGCTTCTCTAGTTTACACGTACTTTCAGATATTGCTCCGTGAATGTCATATAACCCCATTCGCGGAGTTTTTCATTGCTCAGTGCGAAATTCACAATACAGTAGCCACCACAGTACCAGTGACCATTTCGCATATTGGCGCAAATCCATGCCTTTTCTTCATCAATACCCAACTTTTTAAGGTTCATGAATTTTGTTTTAACCTTGTTCCATTGTTTCCAATAGACTGTTCTTATCCTATGGCGGTACCATTCGTCTATTCTCTTTAGTAATGCCCTCATATCTGCAAGTGCAAAATAGTTTATCCAGCCCCGAATGAATTGTGTCAGCTTTAAGGCTCGGTACTCATTTCCCCAGCCATTGCTTCTTGATGTTAGTTCTCTTATTCGGTTCTTCATCTTAGTTATGGATTTCGGGTGTATTCGTAATCTACATTTTCCTTTCCACCTATAAAATGCATATCCAAGATACTTCACTCTACTGATATGCGCCACTTTTGTTTTATCTCGATTAACTCTTAAAAATAGTTTTCCCTCGATAAATGGCGTGATGTTTTCTAAGGTTCTTAAAGCTTTCTACTTTTACAGAAAATCATACAGTCATCCGCGTAGCGTACAAATCTATGACCCCTGTTCGCTATTTCCTTATCCAACTCATTTAGCATTATGTTACTAAGAAGTGGGCTTAATGGTACGCCTTGGGACATTCCAATTTCTGTCCTTGCGAACATTCCATTTTCTATGACTCCTGCATTCAAGTATTTGTGAATTAGGGAGATTACTCTGCCATCCTTGATGGTACGTGATAGTAATTCAATTAGTTTACTCTGATAGTCTGAAAATTGTTTCTCAAATATCGGCGATAGCACCTGTGTAATTGCCTGCTGAATAACTCTGTCTACCACCGTTGGTATACCTAGTTTCCTGACCTTGCCTTTCTCTTCTTTGGGTATCTCTACCCTACGAACTGGATTAGGTTTGTATTTCCCTTTCTCTATCTGTTGAATTAGTTGCTATCGGTTTTCTCTGAGGAATGCTAGAAGCTCATCTACACTCATCCCATCGACACCGCCAGCTCCTTTATTGGATTTCACTCTCTTGTATGCATTGTTAAGATTGTCCCTGCCCAATATTCTCTCCAACAGTCTAGTCGTCTGAAAGTCCGTATTGATGGCGTTGTTTTCAGATATCCTCTGATGGGCGTACACTTCTGCATACTCTTTCTGTTCCGCAGATACCATTTGCAGGTAGTCTTCTATATGAAGTTGTCTGTACTTTAATCCATCTTTGGTATCATTCATTTACTGCCATCTCCTAAAGTTCAGTCCTTCACAATGCGTTTGCAACCGTATTGGTACTATGACTCCTGCTGACTTCTCACGATAAATCTTGTTTCAACCGCGGTTCGAATCTTTTATCTTACCACGTCCGTGAGACCTCCCCAGGTAAGAGCGCAATCTTTCTCTCCATCTATCTGCCACATTTACTTCCAAGCAATTCCGAGTAGTTATTGGACTTTGACTTGATATGCAGTCTCATCCTTGCTTGCAGCCTGATGTGGTTTCTGTTCGTCAGACCAGAGATTTGCCGCCGACTTCCTTCAGATTCCACCTCATGGTGGACACCCTTGTCTTAAGCTATACACTTCCCACTACTAGGGCGTATTCGGGACTTGCACCCGTTAGATTGCGCCCATGCTGGGCGCACATATAAAACCCCGATTGATTTAAACAATCATCGGGGTCTGCCGGAAATTTTATATCAATCCATCGTTTCGACACCTATGGCACTATCTACCGGCAAAGAAAAGCATATACCGGTTCCAGGAGTATTAAGACCCACTTCATTTTTAATGCTCTCCATAATACCCAATTTCTTTTCTTTTGGAGCTAAAATAAGTACTAGGTCCTTTTCCGGCTGAATAGTTATACCGAGATATTTCTGTGCTTCTTTTGAGCCTAACCCACGGGCTTGAACCACGGTACCCCCGCTAGCTCCGGCTTTCTTTGCCGCAGTCATAACCTGATCAAGAAATCCGCTGTTGACAATTGCAATAATCAAATGATAGGGTTCTTTTGCTGATGCTAAGACCATATCTTCACTTCCTAACATAAAATTTTCTTCTGCCTGAACACAAAGGTTATAAAGGACATTGCTTATACTGCTTACATTTATTGTGAAAGCAATTCCTGTATATTCCTTGCTGAAATCAATACGCTCACTTAATATTTTTATCAATTGATTTGCCATATTTTTCGTTTGAATGCTGACAGAAACAGTTTTCTTTCTGCCGTCATACCCAAGAACTTCATAAACCATTGACTTGGCTGTTCCCCTGCCATGAGTCAATAATAATATTGGTATTTTACTGTTCTTGTACACATTTAAAAGAACATTTTTCAGACGATGATCCACTATTGTAATCAGCGCATCCAGTCCAGTCTCAGTCTCTGAGCGGTAAAACATCATTTTCCTCCATTATAGATACTACTTATTGTTATTGTAACTATTAAACACTGCATTGTCCATGTTATTATTAGAATTCTCTTTACTATTATTCTTTATATCATCTGTAAAATTATCGCCAGTTCGTTCTGACACTGAATAATCCAATTCTATTATAGTATCCTCTGCACTGGGAACAACCATTGCTGTCTTCGCAAGTTTTGATTTTATTGTAAAGACCAAACCAAACAACTGCAATGTAATAACCGGCGTCAAGGCAACAAGAGCCACAATTCCAAACGCATCGGTGAATACATTGCCTCCATTTGCCTCAGAAACTCCTATGGCTAAAGGAAGCATAAAAGTCGCTGCCAATGGTCCTGAAGCCACTGCTCCGGAATTAAAAGCAATAGATGTATATAGGTGCGGCACAATAAATGAAAGCAATAAAGCAAACACATATCCCGGAATAACGAAGTATAAAAGTGACCATCCCGTAATAACACGCAGCATAGCAAATCCTACCGATATCGCGACTCCAACGGATAATCCTATTCCCATTGCTCTTCCCGAGATTGCGCCGCTTGTAACCTCCTCTACCTGTCTTTTGAGAACAAAAACAGCTGATTCTGCAACAACAACAAAATATCCAATAATCATTCCCACCAATATCAATATTATACCGCCATTTTTTTCATAAATGGTGGCGCCCAGCTGATATCCAATAGGCATAAAACCTATATTCACACTAATTAAAAATAGAACAAGGCCTATATAAGTATATATCGTTCCAATGCTTATTTTTACAATGTCCTTCATCTTCAGTCTTGTCTTAAAAATTTGGAAAGCTGCAAAAGTCAATAATATAGGGAATAAAGCTATTCCAACTTGTTTAGTATAATCCGGTAAACTCGAATAATAAAGTCGAATAATATCGGTTACAGATTCCAAATTGGGAATTGTCATAGTGCTTCCTCCAGAAGGACTGAAAAACATGCCTAAAATTAATACTGTAATAATAGGCCCAATCAAACAAAGAGCAATCAATCCAAAATTATCTTCTTCTGAAGTCTTATCAGCACGAATAGATGCCAAACCAAGTCCGAGAGCCATTACAAAAGGTACCATTATCGGACCTGTTGTGACTGCACCTGATTCCCAGGCAATTGAGAGAAAATCCTTGCCGGTAAAACTTGATAAGACAAAAGCAAGAATATAACAACATATCAGTAAGCAGGAAAGTGAGAACTGGAATAAAATTCTCAGGAATGCCCCTACTAATGCTAAACCTACACCCAGCGAAACAATGATAATAATAACAGAATCAGGAACTCCATTGATTTGGCCTGCCATTACAGCCAAATCAGGTTCTGCTATAGTAATAAAAACCCCTATTAGGAAAGTTAAAATTACAATCGGAGGCAGTTTTCTGGTTTTTACCAATGTTGATCCAATATGCTTCCCTATAGGGATCAAAGAAATATCTACACCTATATTAAATAAAGTAATTCCTATTATTATTACAACAGCGCTAATTACAAAAAGCAAAAAAATTTGACGATGATATCGGTGCTATGGTGAAATTAAGAACTGTAACAAGAATAATAATTGGAATTACTGAAAAAGATGATTCTTTCAGTTTTTCTGCCAACAACCTAAATATTTCAGTTCAACTCCTTTTTGCTTGTCTATTTTTTTATACAGCAGTATAAAAAGCGTAAAATTTATACTATTACGAGGGAATTTCATAACTACACTTTTTTCGATGACACGAAGGAGTGTAGCTATGAAATTCCCTCATATTACATATAATACAACCGTAATAACGCCGCAGGCAAATGGTATTAATATAATTACTTCACCCAAACCCAGAATAAAATTAACTAAACTACATGAAAATGACATACATATGCCTACCAGAAAAACCGAATTAAATACCTTAAACCTTAAAGAAATGCTTTTATCATTCTCCATATGCTTTCCTCCAAATACTGGCAAACGCCGGCATTGATTATTGATTTATACATTTTTTCAGCACATTTTAACACAAACGTCATACGCAGACGATGCGAACCAATGCTTCACTTATGTATAGTTCTGATATGATGATGATAGTAATGATCCGGTTTGTAATCTGTAAATGCAATCCCTAATCCTTAGATACATCCATGAATCGTTCTCATTCTACTTTTATCATTAGGAGGTATCAAAAACAAGGCAATAATCGCTGTTAATATCTTTTTCTGTTAATGAAAAAGCCCTTTCCAGTTTCATCTTGCGGATGAACATGTTCATATCACTAAAAAAACTGTTTGATTAGTTTATTGTGTTGCTCACAATTCTTTTCAAAACCGGCAGAACCTCACTTTCAAACCATGGATTCCTTTTAAACCATCCAATATTTAACGGAGAAGGATGAACCAAAGGCAAATATTTCGGCAGGTAATTTATAAAATATCTTACAGTTTCTGTCAGATTCTTCTCTCTGCTTTTATCGAGATAGTATTTTTGGGCATAGCTCCCAACCAGAATGATCGTTTCTAAATCAGGCATATTTCCCAGCAGCAGCGGATGCCATTTTTCTGCAAATCCTTTTCGAGGTGGTAAATCTCCTTGTTTATCTTTGCCAGGATAATAGAAATCCATTGGCATATGAGCTATGCGATCTGAACCATAAAACACTTCGCGTGTCACCCCCATCCATTCTCGCAGGCGGTCACCGCTTAAATCATTCCAAACTATTTGAGTTCTCTCTGCTTTTCGTCCCGGCGCCTGACCAACTATTGCAATACTGGCATTTTTTGAGGCTTTAAATAAAGGCGGGATTCCTTTTCTTGTGTAAGAAATATTCATAGCATCTGCTATTATTTCCTGTTTTACTTTTTCAAATATATCCATATAACTATCTCCACATCCTATTATTTTCTTTTATTCATTAATTACCCAAAACATATGAATATGCTGTGAAGACCGCTGTCGCTATGAGGCTGGATTAGTAAAAAGCTTAGTTTAACTTACCGTTTGTTTTCAAGAATAATATTAGATATCCTATTATCTTTCGTTTCAGGATGTCTGGCAATATAAGATAAGTACCAAACTGTCAGCACGGTTCCCTTGCAAACACTTGACATGCTTATGGCCCACCATACACCGTTAAGTCCCAGAGCAGTAGACGATAATAAGAGGGCAGCAGGTATTCTTAATGCGTTGAATGTTATTCCGACTACCGATGGAGGAATAGTTTTCCCTAACCCGTTAAAAGCACCCGCTGTAGTGGATTCTATACACATAAAGATCTGAGATAGACCTACTATCCTTAAGTATACAATTCCATATCTAATAGACTCCTCTTCTGCAATGAATAAGGAAAATAACGGTCTTGGAATAAATATCAGAAGTACAGTGGCCAGCAGTCCTATTATTGACATAACAGAAATTCCAATAAAATAACTCTTAACGACTCTTGGCCACTTACCAGCCCCATAATTTTGTCCAACTAAAGTACTCATCGCTGTTTGAAACCCGGATGCCGTCAGCCATGATAGGGCTTCAATCTGGGAACCTACTTTTTGCACTGCTATAGGTATTGGGCCCCACTGAGCGATAATCCTTGCAATAAACATCGCGAATATCGTAAACATTCCGCTTTGAAGCCCTGCAGGAAATCCTAATCTGACAATACTCTTTATCCGGCTCATATCAGGAGGAGTAAAAAGGTTCAGATCGGAAAACAACTCTTTTGTCCCTCGTGCCTTAATTATAAATATTACAGTTACGCAAAACTGAGCTATTATGGTTGCCAAGGCTGCGCCGGCAACCTCTAATCTCGGAAAAGGTCCTAATCCCAGAATAAGCAAAGGATCCAAAACTATATTTAAGATTAATCCCAACGAGTTTATTGCAAAGGGAATCCGGCTTTCTCCATATCCATTAAAAATCGCGGTAAAAACAGGATTAATAAAATAAAACACAATTCCAAACGAAACTATGACTAGATAAGTTATGGCATCATCTGTAACATCCTGTTCCCCAATATCAAAAAAACCAATCAAAGATTTCCGGAATGTTATCAATGTCAATGCATACAGAAAAGACATAAAAACAATAAGCTGGATGCTGTGTTTTATATAAACCTTTGCCTCATTTATGTCCCGTTTATCCACTGATTGGGCGACTCCAACCTCAACACCTATTCTGGATATTAATATAAATGCCGCTGCCAGCCATATATAAAAGCCAGCTGTTCCTACTGCAGCTACAGCTCTGGAGCCAATTCTGCCTACCCAAATCATATCTGTTAAATTGTAGGCCATTTGAACAAAAGAAGTTCCCATAATAGGAAGAGCCAATCTAAATAGTGCTTTGAAAATATTGCCGTCTGTGATGTCATTTATGCTGGTCATCCTCAAGTTTCTCCTAACTATAACTAAAGTTAATTCCACCTTATTTTGCAGATATGCTAACCTTGAAATAAAGTGATTATTGATACACTCTGTCAATTGCGGGATCATGAAGCAGTACAAGCACTCCGTCTTTGGGTGCAAGGGCCGCACCAAGGACCGGTATGCTGTTTTCAAGTGCTGTTGCGATAAATATCATTGCATTTTTCCCAAAAATATTACCGCATCATCTTCATCAAGGGGTTTACTGATCAGATACCCTTGTATCCTGTCACAGTTATGTTCCCTTAAATACTTAAGCTGACTCTCATGCTCAACTCCTTCAGCTATTGCGCATTGGCCAAGTTTATGTGCTATGGAAATGATGTCACCGGTTATTGCTTTTTCAGGATCAATGTTCAGCAACTTATCAATAAAAAACTTATCGATTTTCATGTAATCAACCTCCAGGCCTCTTTCCCTGGCAAGGGAGAAATGACCCGTTCCAAAGTCATCAATAGCAATGTACAACCCCTCGTCCCGCAGCCTTTTAATAATGTCATTTATTATATCAAAATCAGAAATAAAAATCGATTCCGTAATTTCAAGGCAAATTTTATTTGAGTCAACCTTCATTTCTCTAATTAATTCGACCAGTCTGCTTGTAAAACCAGGACTCAAAAGCTGAATTACCGAAATATTTATTGAGATACTTATATCATCATATTTAAGTTCCCTAAGCCTGTTCAGAAAACAAAAAGCATTAATGATTATATTTTCACCAATAGGAAGAATGAGCTTTGTTTTCTCAGCGATCGGAATGAATTCCACAGGAGACACATATCCGAGCTTTTCTGTCCTCAATCTGGCCAGCGCCTCAAAACAAACGATTGAACCGGTTTTTAAATCCATAATAGTCTGATACTGCAAAAACAGAGCATCGTTAGTGTTATTATTATCTGCTATAGCACTGAGAGCTTCCACAATATCTCTTTCGCGGTTAACCATAGCTTCCAGTTCTTCATTATAAAAACATATTTCAAAGTCCCGTCCAAACATGCTAATAGACTTTTCCGAGGCAATTAGAAGTCTTCTTAACAGCAAATCAGTATCTAGTTCGCTTTGATAGGGTTCAATTTCGAAGATTCCGATGCCTCCACCAATTCTCTCAGTTACAAACAAGGTCCTAAGCTTTTCTGCAATAACACCGCTGAAATCAATAAGTTCATTTTTATCCTTATAGTCAGTAAGATAGAAAATAAAATGATTCTCCAGTCCTTGAAATAAACGGCATATGTCGGTGCAATACTGACTAAGGGTCTCAGATGCCTTTTTAATTAGATTCTGTGAATATTGGAAACCATAATTGGCTGTCAATAAATGAACCATGCTTAAGTTAATTCCAATAAATGCCTTTTTTGATGCTTTCTTCAACCTGATATCCTTTTCAAGCAATGATTCCAAATATTCCCGGTTATAAAGACCTGTCCATCTATCGTGCTCATAATTATATTTCAGGGCATTTTCAATTGATTTTCGATCTGATATATCAAGAATTATTCCTTCCAGGGCTTCGACTTCGCCATTATCGTTATATATACCCTGCCCCATTTCAAGAACCCATTTTCTTTCACCACCGGCAGTAATAATCTCGTATTCATACTTAAACGTCTGCTTTGCTGCAAGAATTCTTTTCCATTCATTTCATAAAGTTTCACGGTATTCGGGCGCTATAATATCATTGAAGGACATATCTCTGTTGTACAGCAAGCTCTCCGGAGGATAACCCGTAAGGTTGTAACAACCTTTAGAAACATATTGCATTGTCCAGTCGTGATCATAATTACATCTGCATGCAAGTCCCGGAAGGTGAGAAAGCAATATGGATTTACTGCGTTCGCTTTCTTACAGTGCTTTTTCCATTTCTTTACGTTCGGTAATGTCCTGAACCAGACAAATGTGGCTGCACTTCTGATCATATGACAAAGCCAACGGAGCAACAATCATATGTACCCAGACAATGGAACCGTCAGGCTTGATATACCGTTTATCCATTGTATAAAGGCTGATTTCTCCTGAACACATCCTCCTGAAGTTTTTAAGATCTTCTTCCAAATCATCCGGATGAGTGATCTTTGCCCACCCCAAACGAATAAGCTCTTCTTTTGTTCTGCCTGTGATTTGCTCGAACTTTGAATTTATTCTTACACTAGTAATATCAGATAAATTTGGATCACAAGACAATCTTGTTATTATTGCGTATTCTCTCTACAAATCTGAAACCGCCTTCTGCAGGCGTGTCGTAATCGATTATAAACAAATCAAATGGCTTGGCAAATTTCCCGTCTGCGGCCTCAAGCATGCTTAAAGCACTTGCTTCTGTACTTGTAAGATCACAATACATTCCATAGCTGCCCAAATAGCTTTCAATCAGATTCATGTTTGCGCCTGACTTTTCCAAAACCAGCGTCCTGATATTTTTAAAATGCCCGCCAGACAATGTTTTGACATAGCTTTCCTCTTTTTCTATATCGATATCTAACGATAATTGAACAATAAAGGTAGTGCCTTCTCCGGGGGTGCTGAACACCTTTATTTCTCCACCCATCATGTCTACCAGGTTTTTGACAATGGAAAGCCCCAGACCGGAACCGCCAAAGTGGCGATTGATGCTGCTGTCGCCTTGTTCAAAAGGTGCAAAAAGCCTATTTATTT
>Ga0209537_1004153_pt1 | contig 12602 bp, 17 predicted proteins | sample BioPla4DNA1_FD_187698 | JGI IMG/M metagenome (GOLD analysis project Ga0209537, IMG submission 187698) | Biogas fermentation microbial communities from Germany - Plant 4 DNA1 (SPAdes) (version 2) | ecosystem: Engineered > Bioreactor > Anaerobic > Digestate | place: Bielefeld, North...
TCGTAGGGCAGGAACTGCCCGAAGTAAAGCCTGTGGAGAACCAGTAAGACCTAAAAGGCAAGGTTCTATGAAGCAGGAAGCCCCTACTTCAATGAGTTGCATGAATAAGTAGGGGTAGTTCACTGAGTATAAATGCAAAAAAAGAGGAGGGAGGTACTCCTCCCTCACAAAAAACTATTAAGGAGGCTGTTATGTATGGGTAAAGATATTCAAAATGTACTTTCCAAATTGGAAAAAACATTTGGAGAAGGAACACTGTTTTTAGGATCTGAAAGAGACAGACTCCAAATCAAATGGATTCCAACTGGAATCCTGGCACTAGATAAAGCTACGCAACCGAATGAGGGTTCTGGTGGAATACCAAGAGGAAGAATTGTTGAGATATATGGACCAGAAAGTTCTGGAAAAACATCAATTGCATTGATGGCTATTGCTCAAGAACAAAAGTATCAAGAAACACAAAAAGATCCAAAATTATGTGCCTATTTTGATAATGAAAACTCCTATAATCCTTATTGGGCAGAATTACTTGGTGTAGATGTAGAAAAAATGGTATATTCAAAAGAATCAGAGGGAGAAATGACCTTTGATATGATTGAAGCTTTAGTTAAAACAGGTAAGTTTAGTATTATAGTTATTGATTCATTGGCAGGATTAGCTCCATTACCAGAGTTACAATCTGATATGTCTCAGCAGCATATGGGATTAGCTGGCAAAATGAATTCAAAAGCAATGAGAAAACTTTGTGCAACACTATCAAAAAATGAATGTACATTAATCATCATTAATCAATTGAGAGAAAAAGTTGGACAAATGTTTGGAAATCCTGAAACAACTCCAGGAGGTAGGGCAGTGAAATTTTATGCATCTCTTAGAATTGAAGCGAGAAAAAGCGAAGTATATGCCACTGGCACTGGAGACGATAAAAACGAATATGGCCACAAAATGAGATTAAGAATTACTAAAAATAAAGTAGGAACTTCTGGTCAAACATGTACTGTTGATTTGATTTACAACCAGGGTTTTGATTTGGTTAAAGACCTCATTTCTGTTGGAGAACAAACAGGTATTATTAAAAAATCAGGAGGTTGGAGATCATATATTCCTTTAGGTGTAGAAGAAGATGATAGTGAAAAAGTAATTAAAGCAAATGGAATAGAAAATTTTATGGAAGAAATTAATAATCTTGAAAATCCAGATCTAATGCTCCAAGAAATTAGAGAAAGAATTCTTTTAGGAAGAATTGAACCTTTATACTATGCAAATGAATTTGTAGCTGATAATGAAACAAATTTAAAAGAAGAAATAAAAATAGCCTAAAGGAGGAATCTCTGTTGCATACAAGTATACCAAAAAATCCACAACCATGTGCAAAAGCTGAAAGATGTGTGTGGTCAACGCTTTGGAAAGTAGAAAAAAATAAACTGGGCAGTATTAGAAAAATCTATTACTGCCCAAGAATAAACTGTACAAAAGGTGAGGAAAATGACTAATAAAATTTATAAAGTTTTTATAACCATTATACTTATATTAGTTATATATTATTCATTTAATGTAAAAAATGCAAGTGCTAAAAGCATTGATTTACATCAATGGATGATAAAAAGAGCAGGTGAAGTTAATGCCTGGTATTGCACATTAAGACCTGAACTTACAAAAGCAGATATATTATCATATGAAGAATTATATGATAGAACAAAATGGATTATACAATATGCAGAAGAACTTAATTACTTATATCCAGAAATTCATCCAAGAAGAATTGCTAAAGACTTCTTTGCAGTTGTTGAATTTGAAACACATTTTGTAAATTACAAAAATATGGATGATGGAAAATCCTTTGGTATAACTGCTTTAACCTGGCAAACAACACAAGCTGCAATAGATTTTTTTGGTTATAAGCTTGATGTATACAGAAAAGATAGTAATGGCAAAATTTACTATAATGAATATCATAGAAATCTTTTGAGAGGGAATCCAGAGCTACAAATTAAATTTGGAATATGGTATTATTATAAATTGTTAAGTCGTTATTATAATGGGGATAGATTAGTAGCACTAACTGGATATAACGTTGGTCCTGGTCTTGATGTAAATGGTCCACGATTTAGAAATTACTATTTCAATATTAGAGGTAGACTTGAATATTATGAAGATGAATTTCAAAAACTTCTTCAAGAAATGGATTAATAAATTTGATTGGAGGTAAAAAAAAGATTGAAATTTCTAGTGGAACAAGTAGAAATTAAAAAAGCTTTACAAAACATGAATAGCTGTATAAGCAAATCAAATAGTATTGTAGACATTACTTTAGGAGTATTGTTGGAAGTAGATGATGCTAAATTAGTATTACAGGGAACTAATCTAAATACATTTATGCAGAAAGTTATACCTATTGTTAAAAGTCAAGAAAATGGGAAAATATTAGTTAAGTTTGATTTATTAAAAGGACTTATCGATAAGTTTCCACCAGGAATCATTGAATTTGAATTAGTAGGAAATGAAATGGAATTAAGGCAAAACAAAATAAAATATAGAGTGCCTACTTATAGTAACATTGATGAGTTCCCGAAGAAACCACAAATAATCGAAGGACCAAGCTTTGAAATACCACAAAATCTTTTAATGGAAATTATTAAAAAAACAGTTAAGGGATTAAAAAGAGCAGAAAATACTCCGTATTTATGTGGTATGTATATTAATATTTTAAAAAACCAAACAGTTGATTTTGTATCCACAGATACCTTTAGGCTATCTTTATATAATTATGTACCAGAAGAAATATTTTATTATAGAGAAAAAGGAGCTATCGTGCCATATGAAACATTAGATATACTAAAATCTATTATATCAAATACAAATGAAAAAATTATAATAAGATTTAATGATAGCCATATTAAATTTGTTTTAAAAGATATAACTGTTATAAGTAGATTGTTGTATGGAACATATCCGTTTTACTGGGATGTAATTCCTGATGAATTTAATGGTACTGTAGATATAAATGCTAAAGCATTACAAGGAGCTTTAAATCGTATCAATACGATTGCTAAATTCAATGGTCATAGTATTGCAATAATGCATATTAATGATGATGATCTTGTTGTATTTCCACAAGAAAAAAATGGTGAAGAATTTTTAAAGGTAGATTCCAATTTAGAAAACTTTTCTATTTCATTAAATATTGATTATCTAATGGATTTTACAAATACTGTTAAATCAGAATTGATAACAGCTATGTTTATAGATTCATTAAACCCGATGATATGGGTAGAAGGTAAATTTATATATGTATTAATGCCCACTAGACAATAGTGGGCTTAAATATTTGAGGAGGTGTATGTATAGTGATAAAAGTATCTAAACCAGATCCATTTCTGGAAGAACAATGGGACAAAGTAGAAGGAGAAATTATTGAATGTATTGAACGAGCCGAAAAGGTTGATCCAATTAAAATGAAAGAAATGTTGAGTGATTTAACAACATATTCTTTATATCTGGCCAGACAAATAGAAACTCATAAAAATATGCCATTAGAATTAAGAGATTATAAAGAAGATATTAATTATTATTTCTTGCAAGAATTACTAAGATAAAGGAGTGATTGTATGAACTTATTATATGATTTAAATCCACAACAACGAAAAGCAGTAGAAACTACAGAAGGTCCTGTATTGGTATTAGCTGGAGCTGGCAGTGGTAAAACACGTGCATTAACATATAGAACTCAATATTTACTAGAAAAAGGAATTCCTCCTTATAATATTTTAACGCTGACTTTTACAAATAAAGCAGCAGAAGATATGAAAAGAAAAATAGAGGAATTAATTCAAAACAAAGCTATTACTGATAACTTATGGATGGGAACATTCCATTCTATTTGTTTAAGAATTTTAGCCAGGCATTTAGATAAAATAGGATATCAATCAAATTATTTAATTGTTGATACAGATGAATCAAAATCAATTTTACATGAAATAATTAACAATATGGGATTAGATCCAGAACTTTTTGATAAAAATATAGTTTTTAATATTATTCAAAAAGCTAAAATGGCATTATTAAATCCAAATGAAATTATCAGTAAACTCGCAGATGATTCACCGGGATCAAGAAATTACTATACAAAAGTTGCTGAAATATATTTGCAATATGAAAAACAATTACAAAGAAGTAATGCCTTTGACTTTAATGATCTTATTAAAAAGACTATTGAATTATTTAGAAAACATCCAGAAATACTTGAACAGTATCAAAAACAATTTAAATACATACAAATAGATGAATATCAAGATACCAATCATAGTCAATATATAATTGCTACTATGTTAGCTAAACCTGAAAATAATATATTTGTTGTAGGTGATGCAGATCAAAGCATCTACAAATTTAGAGGAGCTGATATGCAAAATATATTAAACTTTGATAGAGATTATCCAAATGCTAAAGTTATTAAACTAGAACAAAACTATAGAAGTACACAAAATATCATTAAAGCCTCCAATGCTTTAATTGAAAAGAATCAACAAAGAAAAGAAAAGATATCTTGGACTAACAATAGTAATGGATTACCTATTGTTGTTTGCGAAGCTTATGATCCAGATAGAGAGGCATTGTTTGTTGCAAAAACTATTAAAAATCTAGTACATACCGAAACTGATTATAAAGATATTGCGATTTTATATCGTAGCAACTATCAGTCAAGAGTAATAGAATCAGCATTGATGCGATTTAATATTCCATATCAGGTAGTTAATGGATTTAGCTTTTTTAATAGAAAAGAAATCAAAGATATTATTGCGTATCTTAAAGTAGCTGTAAATCCTAATAATCTAACTGCATTAACAAGAATACTTGAATTAAGCAAAAATGGAATAGGAATTGGAACATTAAATAAATTATCACAACATGGTGCAACTATAGGATTAGGAACATATGATATGATGGAGAACCCTACAGCTGTAAAAGGTATTGGCAAAGTGAAAGGACAAGCTATAGTAGACTTCAAGGAAAATGTTATTGATATAATAGTTAATATTGCAGATAGTGATATGAGCTTATTTGATAAAGTTAATTCTATATTAGAAACAGTGCAATATAAGAGATATTTAATGGAAGATCCACAAACATATGATGAAAGAATGGAGAACGTTGAAGAATTTCTCAGCTTGGTGAATAACTATTATAACAAAGATAAGTCAAGAGATCTACATAAGTTTTTATTAGATTTAACTTTATTATCCGATCAAGATAATCTTGAAGAAGGAGATAACAAGGTTAAATTAATGACTATTCATGCTTCAAAAGGATTGGAATTTCCAATAGTTTTTGTGATTGGAATGGAAGAGGGAATATTTCCACATAGTAGGAGTATGGATACATTAGAAGATATAGAAGAAGAAAGAAGATTATGTTATGTAGCAATGACTAGGGCAGAAAAAAGACTATTCTTAAGTTATTGTCAAAATAGAGATAGATTCTTTCAAACAACTGTGATGGTACCTTCCAGGTTTTTGGATGAAATTCCATCAAAGTATACAAAAAATATAAAGATTACCTAAAAGAAGGAAGTATAATTCTACTTCCTTTAATATTAAGAAATTTTTAAAAGGGGTTGATTATATGAAAAAATTTAAGGTTGAATTATCCTGGGTTGAATATCATTACGGAAATGTAATCATTGAAGCTGAAAGTCCAGAAAAACTAAAAGAAAAAATATGGGAAAACTATAATGATTTAAGAGAAATTATTATGGTAACACAAGATACATTTGATGGATTTGGTTATAATGAAATTTGCAGAATAGAAGAAATAGAAAAAGATGATTATGATGATTATTATACTGATAATTATGATGCTCCTGTGGCTTCTATCGATAAAAATGGAAACATTAAATCAAATCATTTATAAAGGAGATGATATTATGGAAAACAAAAAAAATAAATGTCCCAAATGTGGGAATGAAAAGTTTTTAGGAATTAAATATTTGGTAGAAGAAAGATATTATAATGTAAATGAGAATGGTGTAATAGATTACTCAAACGATCCATTCATTGAGTATGAATACATTGAAGAATCTCCAATGTTTGTAAAATGCCAAAGATGCAATCAAATGTATTATACAGAAAGAGTTGAAGAATATGGAAGTGTATATAATATTAATTTAAATAAGCCTGTATCTGAAGAGGAATTAGAAAAATATTTATATATTTTAGTATATCAAATGATGGAATTACATTTAGTAAGGGTGAAAGATTATGAATAATAAATATTATCCATCAGACTGGATAGACAGAATAAAAGTATTATTTGCTGTTAATGAACGTGGCCACAATTTATTTTTAACTATATTAGATAGTAAAAGATATCAAAAAGATAACTATGTAATAAATAGAGGTTTTTTACTAGAAGATAATGGATTTATTAAGACACCAACAGGTCTTGATATAGGTATGTACATAGTAGAAGCTGATGTAGTGTACTATAAAGAACCTCAAACTAATGATTATCCTGGATATGAAGAAATTACTTTTGTAATAGATGATAATTCTATAGAAGAATATTATTCTGACAAGCAAGTAGAAGAAAATATCCTAGAATTTAAAAAGACAAGCTAACAAAAACATTAAAGAAAGGTGGATATATAGATGAAAAAAATTAAAATTGATATTGAGCAATTAAACAAGGATTTGCCAGTACCAGAATATAAACATCTTGGAGAAGATGCAGGTTTAGATCTTAGAGCTGCACATGATGAGGTAATTAATCCAAGAGAATGGAAGTTAATTAAAACAGGAATTAGAATTGCTATTCCTCAAGGATATGGAGGATTTGTACATCCAAGAAGTGGACTGGCACTTAAAAAAGGAATTACAGTATTGAATGCTGATGGAGTAATTGATCCAGGATATCGTGGAGAAGTGGGAGTTATATTAATTAACCATGGGAAAGAACCATTTGAAATTAATTTTGGTGATAGGATAGCACAGTTAATTATTAAAAAAACACCTTTAATTCAATGGAATGTTGTTGACAATTTAGATGATACAAAAAGAGCTGAAGGAGGATTTGGACACACAGGAGTCAAGTAAAAAGAATGAAACTATGGAGTTAACATTATACGAATCATCTGGAGATTTATTTAAATCTCCAGATGATTTTATTCTTATACAAGATAATAATCATCATAAAGTATATATAACAAAAAAATATATGAATATAGAGAAAATGAATTAAAAAAGTAGAAAAATACAACTGTAGACAAATAGCATAATTCATTGCAAAAGCTTTTATTTGAATTTATAGTACTGGTAAAAAGGAGTAGATACAAATGGATAAGACAAAAAAGAAATACGATCCTAGACCAGACCATACAGAAGATTCAAATTTATGGGATATGGTTTTACAGGTAGCTGAAAAGATTGATAAAGAAACATTTGGAGTTCTTCATGGTTTTAGATGTTTTGGAACAAAACTGGTATATGACATGAATCATCCTAAATTTAAACTACAGATGAAACCAAGATTTGGTAAACATGAATGGAAAAACATTGAAGAATGGAATCAAAACAGACAAGAGTGGCTAATGCCACACATGGAAAATATAATTCTTGTATTTAATACTGTTGCAAAGTTTCTTGATCAAACTTATCAAAAAAGAATTAGTATTTAATAAAATGAAGGAGTGATGTTAAGTGAGAATAGTAACAGTAGATTACGAGGTATATAAATTTGAAGAATTGGATAAAAAGATACAAGAAAAAGTAATTCAAGATTATTTTGAGTATACAGGTGTACACGAAAACAATGTATTTTTTGAAGAGTTTGCAAATCAAATATTAATAGAAATAGGATTTATAGAAAGTGAAGTTTCATATTCACTGGGATATTGCCAGGGAGATGGACTTACTTTTGATTTTAGCTTAAATCACTGGGAACTAATTGAATTCCTGAAAAACATAAAAAATAGAGAATTAACAATATCATTGAAAAACCTTGAAAAAGAACTTTATGAAATAGTTAAAAACTTTGAAATAGATGAAAAAATAATTGAAGAATATGATATTAGTGTATATACAGAGAAAAATTATCATGGTAATTGGTATTACCATTCAAAAACAAGAAATATAGTTGTAGAAGCATATACTTTTCCTCTGAATGACACAGAAGATAATGATGAAAAAGTTGTAACATATCTTGAAGAATTAGAAAAAGTTTTCTATGAAATTTATTTAACTGTGTGCGAAGCATTAGAATCGGAAGGATATAGGCAAATATATTATATGCCTACAGTTGAAGAATTTGCTGAATTAGCTGAAGTTAATAATTGGGAATACCTCAAAAATGGAGAACATTTTTTAATATAAAAAAGAAAGGAGAATGTAGTATGCCTGTAAATACAACATGTGATATTTGTGGGAAAGAATTTAATCAGGATATTTTGTATAATTTCTATCCAGAACTAAATGAAAAGATAAAAGATTTAAAAGAAAAATACAAGGATTTTGATGGCATGGCATGTATTGATTGCTATGTCGATCATATGGCAACAGAAGAATCATTAAAAGATCAACTCAAAAAGATTCTCTGGTCATATGAAAAAAGATGGGTAAAAGCAGGATAAGAAAGGAGGATGCTAATGAAATTATTAACTAAAGAACTTGAAAGAAAAATCCCTGCGTTAGGTGATCAAGAAAATGTAAAAGACCCTATTGTTTATACTGTTTTCTTTCATCCATTTAGTAGTTGGTATTGGTTTGTAACTGAATATGATCCATTAGATGAAATATTTTTTGGTTTGGTATGTGGATTTGAAAATGAGCTTGGCTATTTCAGTCTAGAAGAAATAAAATCATTCAAATATATGGGATTACCTATAGAAAGAGATTTGTACTTTAAAGAAAAACCTCTATCTGAAGTAATAAAAAGGTATAAAAATAGAGTAATGAATGATAATTTTGATACTATACTTCAAATTATAGAAAAAGATTAATTTTAATTTACAGCCCTCTCTCTAAAAAAAAGGGAGAGGGCATATTGAAAAAAATAGATTTGATTAATAAGATATGTACCTTAATTTTTGTAAAAAAATCAAAAATTAAGTGAAGAATATTTTACAAATGATAATAATTCTTTAAAAATAGTATTTTATTCTATTGATAAAAACACAAAATTGAGGTGATAGTATGAAAACCTATAAAAAAAGATTGCTTGAACATGTATTTTATGTAGGAGAAACAGCTCCTGAAAGAATTGAAGGATATACAAAAGAAATATCTCAAACATATGAAAGTAAAGATTGTAACCCTAGTAAACAAATGGATTATAAGGTTGATACATACCCTTTATGTACAATTGTATTAGGAAAAAATGAAAATAATGAATGGACTATTGTTGATGGAGCTGTAGGTCTTGCTGATAATTTTATTGATTTGTTAAAAGAAGAGATTTTATGTGCATGGCTTTTGCAAGAATTAGGAATTTATCATTTTCTTGTAAATACATCTTATACAGATTCTAATAATCCAAGAGGAATATTTGTTCCAGGAGAAGATGATAATGAAAAAGGAATTTTATTTACCTGGAACATATATTTTAGCGAATGGCTAAATGATATCGGATACAAAGATAGTGAACTAAAAGAAATGGTTCATAATGCAATATATTTTAAAATATATTCTAACAAAGAAAGTGAAGATTATAAAACACTTGATAATTTAAGAAAAATATTTTATTCCTCTGCATATAATTACTATTTTGAAGAAGATAAACTCTGGTTTCCTGGAATATTTTTAGGATATACAAGGCAAGACAGTTGGGTTAGAGATTTTTGGACAGTTGATGATGTTATTCGCATAATGGTAGAAAAAAATATAGAACCAAACTATTATAATGTAAATGCAATTAAACAAGAAGTTTTTAAAGATATGTTTTTAAAAACTATGAAAGAATATGGAAATAAAGTTATCTCTAATTTATTGTCAAGTTTTAATGAAAAAGAAAAGTTTACAAAAATAGATCAAGCTAGTTAAAGGAGGAGAGATAATTGCACTTTGATGATAACTTTATCAGTCTAGTTAAAAATAGAAATCCTCTTTTTGAAGTCATTAATGATTATGTACCAATGAAACAACAAGGACAATTATGGGTCGCCAACTGTCCATTTCATGCAGGAGATAGAAATCCAAGTTTTAAATACTATCCAAAAGATGAAGGAGCACATTGTTATGGATGTGGTACAAATATAGGCGATAGTATTGACTTTATTATGAAAATTGAAAACCTACAATTTCCTGAAGCAGTTGAATTTCTTGCTGAAAGAGCAAATATACCATTACCAGAGAATAATGATTCTGATTCATCCAGGCAAATAAGAATGTTCAGAGAAAATCTTGAAAACAAATCCAGAGAATTCTGGATTAATTTAATGACTAAAAAAGAAAACCAACATATTAAAAATTATCTACTTCAGAGAGGTCTTACTGAGGAAGATATAACTAAATGGAGAATAGGATATTGTGATTTTACCTATGCAAATAGGCATAAAGAAAATAGAAATGATGATGATGCAAGACGATTTAAAAAATTTACGAATAGAATAATTTTTTCAGTATTAGACCACAGAAATCAAATTGTAGGGTTTAGTGGCCGAAGATTACCAGATCAAGATGATAAGTTTGTAAAATATCTTAATAGTTCTGACAAAGATAATCCCCTATTTAAGAAAAACGAAATAGTTTATGGTTTAAACTATGCAAAAAAAGCTATAGCTGATTTAGATTTTGTAATATGGGTTGAAGGTTTTTTTGATGTGATATTAATGCATCAAATTGGAGTAGAAAACACAGTGGCCAGCATGGGAACAGCTATAACGCCTGAACAAATAAAACTAGTAAAAAGATTTACTAATAATGTTATTCTATTCCTGGATCCAGATGAAGCTGGCCAGGAAGCTATGAAAAAAAGCCTAGAGTTATTTTCTGCTGAAAATATAGAAGTTAAAATAATCCAGGGTATTAATGGTTTAGATCCAGCTGAAACAGTTAGAAAATTAGGGAATAATTTTAAAGATTGGCTTTATCTTAATGCAAAAACTATTGAACAATACTATGTTGATAAATTTTTAGCTAGATATAATAATCAATTAAATATGGCTAAAAAAGATATGATAAATAATTTAAAGTCAATCTTTGCAAATAGATTAGACCACATAGAAACGGATATTGCATTGGGAGCTATATGTAATGCAATCAATGTGGATATTAACATATTGAAAAATATGATTGCAAAAAACTAAGAAAGGGGTAGTTTATGAAACATACTAATCAAAATTTTAATAATCAAAAACTCATTTATAAAAAAGCAAATAATATGATGGTCTTTTCAATTACAGATCATACAAATGATACCTGGGATATTGAAACATATAATAATTTAATTATTAAATTTGTTCAATTTGATTCAAAAACAAATAATGCAAATATATATATTCCAATATACGTAGATGCAAATGAATTTAGAGCTGTATGTGCATCAATATTGGCAGGAACATTTTCAAAGATTAATTTTGGAAGTAAGAATGATAGTAAAGGAACCTTTATTAGTTATGGAGGTTCTAAAAATGGTGGATTAGCTAAAAAAAGAATGAATGGACAATTAGTTCCTATCATAACAAACAAACCAGAAGCAAGGTGGCTAATTATGTCTTTTGGTACAGACGGTTATTTCTATGTGAAAGGACAGGTTTATGAAGGTAGTGTTGCTTATGGTGGAGCAATTACCAAGCAAGGAAAACCTGTAGCAGAATTGTTCTTTAAATTAACTCAAGAAGATGTATTGGTTATGGCTCAAACAGTTGTAAGTTATCTTCAGGCAAAAGAAACACTTGCTTTATCAACTTGGCAAAGATTAAATGCACCACAACAAAAAATAGGTTAAAAAAATAAGGCAAATCAAAAATGTAATTGACTTGCCTTAAATCACATAATAAAACAAAGGAGTTGATTGTTCATGGAAAGAAACCCATTAGTATATCAAATGATGGAATTACATTTGAATGATGTATATTACGGAATAAAGGGTAGTAAACCCTTTATGATTGTTGAATCATGGGAAGAAATAGAACGATTTATCTATGAATTAACTAAAGAAATATGTGGAGAAGAAATGGTTAATAAATACTACAAGAATAAAATTAAAAGATTTTATAGTGGCAATGGAATAAGTGAAGGTGATTTATCAATAAATGGTTCATATCCACAGGAAATATTAGATTGTTTTATTGAACAAAACATTATAAAAGAAAATATGATTCCTAATTTTGATAACATTATAAATATGGAATGGGGATTTTCAGATGAATTTAGCATATGTGATTATTGTAGTAGTGTAATTTCCAGAATTCCTGATTCAGCATTCTGGACACCAGATTATTTTTATACTCCATATGGTGATTTTTATTGTGGTAATTGTGCTCGTTTATTTGATTTTGTTAAAAAAATATATATAGAAGAAGTTCTTTTGAATAACTATAATGCAGCTAATACTATATTAAATGAAAACGATTTTATAAATGAAGGATATACTTTATATCAACTTAATAA
>Ga0209537_1004155_pt1 | contig 12601 bp, 8 predicted proteins | sample BioPla4DNA1_FD_187698 | JGI IMG/M metagenome (GOLD analysis project Ga0209537, IMG submission 187698) | Biogas fermentation microbial communities from Germany - Plant 4 DNA1 (SPAdes) (version 2) | ecosystem: Engineered > Bioreactor > Anaerobic > Digestate | place: Bielefeld, North...
TGAACTGGGTAGAGAGGATTCAATATTACTACTCTAAAGGATTGTGGAACAAAGAGCGGGTAAAGAATGTAGTCGGCAAGGTTATCACTCCCGAAGAATATGAACAAATTACCGGCGAGGAGTATAATGAGGATGTGGTTTGGCCAGAACTGCCTAGTTAAAGGAGATAACAAATGTTATTTAATGAGCGCTGCTATAATGAATCTGCATATAACAGCAAAAGGGAAAGTGTTCCGTATGAGATAGTTGCAGATACTATCCAAAGGATTTTTGTTCAGCGAGGCTTATCCCTTGACAGCAAACAGAGTGTTTTTATTATTGGTTCAGTGCTCGCTGACACTGAACAGTTAGCAATAAGAATGCGTAGCATAGATGTGGATACGACGCAGATCGCTTATCTCCAGCGCTCTAATCTTTTTGATACAACTCAAAAAGTAAAGCTCCTTTACAATGTAGAAGCTGATACTTCTCAAAGAGTATTTAGCCTGCAGATAAATGAATATGATATACTCGCAAACTGCATTTTAATTGCATCCGTTTTGGCAGATACGGAGCAGCCGGTTTATCTCCCTAGAGCTTTTCAGTCAGACATACAATTGGCTGTTCGCTCCCTAACAGAAGTGGTAGCAGATGCAACACAGAGAGTTTTCTTTGAGAGATTAACAAGGTTTAATGTATTTGTAAAATCCTGGATGCCGATTGACATTGGTGCTGACGCAAAGTATGAAGTCAGAGTACTAATTAGACTGCCTGAGAACTCCTTTCTTTTTGGGTCTGATGTCTATAACTATAAAGTATATAATCAACGTAGCTGGGGGATAAACAAAAAGTTTCTAGCAGATACAGAGCAGAAAATTTATCTCCTGAAAAGAACGGATATTGATACCATTCAGGCTTCTTATTTTAAAAGACAATATTTTGCTGATACACAGCAAGCGCTTAAGCTGCCAAGACTAATTGCGGCAGATTTTAAGCTTGCAAGTTATTTAAAAACACAAAGTCGATTTGATACAGAAATAAATGTTGTTTTCTTTACCTACAAAAAAGACCCGTACCAGGGTGCTAGGGATGTTAGCAGTTTGGTTTATTCAAGGTTTATTGATGATGATATTTATGCATTTTTGGCTCCAGATAAAGTGAGTGCGAGATTGAAAAGAGCTAGTGTTAGAGTAAAGAATATAAGTCCCGCTGTTTACATCAAAAGGAGGGACTCTAATAAATGATTAGTGATGAAATGTATTTAGGCGAGAGACAGATTAAAATGTTAGAATTTAAACGCACTGATGGTGTGCCCATTAGCATGGCTTTCCTTTCTGTGCAAAATCCAGAGGGGAGTTGGGAAGAAGAAGACAGATATATATCACATGACGGAAAAGAGATAGTATACTTTTGGTTTGAGCCCAAACAAACTGGTACTTATAACCTAGAGGTTAAGGTGGCGTATCAAGATGGGCAAAGATGGATAGAACCGATGCGCATTCAGGTGAGAGGAGGTAGAGACTGATGACAGGAAGGGAGATACTGGAGGCAGCCTCCTCTTTCGTTGACGAAGAAATCGATGAGGCCGACGGCCTTTATGCTATAAATTCAGCAATCGCAGAGATTGGGGATATGGCGCTTATTTATGATAATATTACTATCACCACCAAAGGTGACCGCTGGGAATTTGTGGCCGATGATTTGCTGAGCATTGTGGAGATAGAGGATAACCACGGAAACCTCATTCAAAACTACCGGGAAAGAAGCGGGCAGGTTAAGTTTGTGTATCCGGGCAGATACAACATTTGGTACAGGCGTCTGCCACGGCCTATTGAATCCTTAGATGATACACCTGAACTGCACGCTGCATATCATCCGTGTTTGGTTACTTATTTAGCTTATTGGTTCAAAAAGAAGGATGACGATGAAAACCCGGATGCCAACTTTCTCTATGAGAAGTTCACTGTAGATGTGAGAAGGGTATTTTCTCAAATAAACAGGAAGCGGACGCCCGTAAAAGTAAGGGTGGTGAGGTAATGCCCTATGCACTCAGACCTTTCCTGGATTTTTCGGGAGGCCTCAATGTTGATGCCTCTCCTGATATGCTGGCTGATAACGAGCTGGCTGTCGCTGACAATGTGGACCTGGATGAGCGTGGAGCGCTGAATAAACGTGGAGGAACAGTACGTCTGAACGAGGAGCTATATGATGTTGTTCCTACTCAGCTTTTCGAGTGGGTGCGGAACGATGGTTCGGCTCGGCTGTTGACTGTAGCCGATGGGAAGCTATATGCAGTGGAAGAGGGGTCATTTTTACTGACGGAATTGTGCCCTGTTGCAGATTCCGTCGTTTCTTATGTGAATTTCCAAGACAAACTATATTTCCTTGATGGTGAGAAATATCGTTACTATGATGGATCTAAAGTGGAGGATGTTCTTGAAGACGATGATGAGACTAATGATTTAACCCCGATTCGTAAATGCAAGCTCATCGTTTGGCATCCGATGAGCTTTCGCTTTTTCGCTGCCGGTAACGAGGAGGACAAGACAGCTTTATACTATAGTGAGCCGAACAGGCCTGGCTTTTTCAAGGAGACATCTCGCATGCACCCAGCGACAGCTGAAGGCCCGATAGTCGCTCTTGCAGTTATTGGCAGCGCTTTACTGGTGTTCTACAAAAATGGTGCCTATGCCTGGAATGGGCACGACCCGGAAAGTGCGACCTGGTCAAAGGTGCCTATTGGCCAGGGAACTACAGCGCCGAGGACTATTGCTCATACTCCGAGCTCGCTGACTTTCATGGGAGCGGGAGGTATCTACGCTATTAATCCTGCGGTTGCCGGCTATAACGTGGTCATTACTCCAGATGAGGGGATGGTTACAAACCTGGCTCAAAACAGGGTGGCTAGCATTATAAATGAAGTCTTAGACCCAGCACTTTGCTGTGCAGTGTATGATGCTCGCAGAGAATGCTACTACCTGGCTTATCAAAGCAGGAATTCTCCAGGACAAAATGATAGGGTTCTAGTCTATAACTGGCGCTTGAAAGCTTTTACTCGATATACAGGATTACACATCAATGATTTCTGTGTGCGGAGCAATGGGGATATGGTTGCTGCTACGCTCACCACTGACGATTCTGGTAATAAAAGGGGGGCTATCATTAAGCTGCACACAGGATTCAATGATTTCGATGGGAGGGCGGTTGATTTTCGTATTAAGACTAAAAGTCATCAACTGGACTACCCTTTTTTTGTGAAAAAATTTAAAAACCTGTATTTGGCATTTAAGCATGGTGCAGGAGCTTCAGGACATATAAGTATTAACGTAAATATAGATTCAAGGAATCAAGTAATTGACGGTAATATATTGGATGAGTCGGGAGAATTCTTTGTCTGGGGTGATATTTGGGGGAAACTTTGGGGTTTTGAGGAAGTATCTGTTAGGCGGGCAAAAATAAGAGGGAAGGGCTATAGGATTCAAGTTGAAATAGTAAACTCGGTCCAAAGTCAGCCATTTACGTTACTGGGAATTGCAGTGCAATTTAAGCCAACACGCAAGAAAGGGAGGTTGCTTGATGCCTAGGCCAAAACGTATGTTTATAGGTGTTGAGGGTGAGCACACAATAGGCTTGGCTGGTGCGGCTGGACTTCGAGGAGATTTGGATAATGCTTTTAGGATGTTTGACCCCGACATGAGATTCTCTGACGGTTCCTCTGGCGGAATCGGGACAATAAACCTTCAAGACAAGGGTATTATTAACGATAATTTTGCAGACAAGAGTTTAAATGCCAGCAAATTGGAGCCTGAGTGTAGGGACAAGCTGGCTAGAGTAGTGAGTCCTATTAGTCCTATTGTAAATCCTAAAGACAGCTCTGTGCAGCTCTTCAAAAAATCTGGTGTGTTTCAAAAGAATGAGTGGCCTAGGAAAACAGAAGAAATTCCCCTTTTTATAAAAAGTAGAGCTTTTATGCCAAGTGGAGAGCGAGAATATTACTCTCGCTTCATTCAAAACATTCAAGTAAAACTCTCTATCTCAAGGATAATGGGTTTTGGAGGGGTTTACGAGCCTGTGCCTCCGCCTCTGACTCCGCCTGGGCCTCCGCCTCTGCCTCAGCCTGAGCCTCCGCCTCTGCCTCAGCCTGAGCCTCTGATCTTCGCATGCCGAGTAGTAGTTCTGTACCCTAAAAGCGGAGGAGTGAAACATGTTGTGTGGGAAAATAGTACGTTGGACGATAGACCGAAATCCGGTAACGTAAGCTTCAATCCTTTTGATCATATTCCATTCAATGAAGATGCAACGTTTCAAATAATCATGGAAAGACCTGATCCTTCAGACTTTGGTCCGTTCTCCGGTCAGCTCAGTATGTATTTGGACGAATTCTCGGTAGCTGTCAATAAAACCCTAATAACAGTTTCGATGGGAAGTGATGTGTGATGGCAAAGCCAAAGAGAATATTTAGTGGAGCTGACATGACCCCTTCTCTCGGAATGGCCGGAGCCGAAGGATTAAAGATAGATTTAGACAATATTTTTAAGATGTTCGATCCAACAAGTGAGTTTCCGGATGGCTCCCCTGGCGGAATCGGGGCAGAGAACATTCAAAACGGTGCGATAACCGCACAAAAGGTTGCGGACAAAACACTTACCGAAGAAAAATTTACTGATGAATTCATTTTGTCGTTTCTTAGAAAAGGCAGCCCTGTGATAGACCCTGAGGACAGAAGCCTGACACGTGCTAGCATAGGGACGACGGACAAGAGTGTTTCAGCCATTGCGGGGCAATGGTTCGAGGTAGTAAGGACAGCGCCTATAACGTTGTACGAGAAAGATACAATAAAGACCCCAGAAGGTGACAGCGAATACTTTACCCTTTTCACTCAATTTGCGCAGGTTGCTGTTACGTTTGGCAGGGTGACTATTCAAGGCACATCAACGGTGGTGCCTTTTATGTTTAGGGTTGTTGCTAGTTTCACATCTGCACCTGGCACTGATTTTGTGTTGTTTGAAGAAACAACTTATTCCTCAACCCAAAATCGAAGTCAAACAATTGATTTTAGCCCATTCGAGCATGTTCAGTATCGGGCTGACAATTCCATGACAATAAAAGTTGAAGCAAGAGTAAGCTCTGCAAATCAGGTTACAGGAAGAGTTAATAGTTTAACGGTAAAAGGGAATAAAACCGAACATGTTATTATTCCTGTGAACGCATTTTAAGGAGTGATGCGAAATGGCACTGCCACCGCTAACGCTGGCAACAGCTCCGTATTATTTGCAAATGATAGGGGCTGGGATAAACCTTTTGAAGTCGCTTTTTGGAGGCGGGCGGCAACCACCGATGCCGCCGACGCTCTCTTACGACGAAGCTCTGCGCAGAGCAGAGGACGTGCTGAATCCTGTTTACGATAGACATTTAAGGGATACGCTGAAACAGATCGATAGTGCGAATATTGCACGAGGATTCTATGGTCAGCTTCCGGGAGATGCGTTAGCAAGGAGCACTGCTGCTGACATTCAGGGGGCTAGGGCTTCGCAGATAGCCAATTTGGCTCAGCAGATGGTAGGGCAATCTGAACAGCAGGCTTTAGCGCAGCAGCAGTTAGCTTTGCAGTGGGCTCAGCAGCAACAGGCAGCAAGGCAGCAGGCGATGAGCAACTTTGGAAACTTCGCAAATACGCTTCTTGGTACGCAGCTTGCATTAGCACAGTTACAGCAGGGAATCCCTGCAGGGCTTGCATCGGCTTTTGGAATTCCAGTAAAAACCCAAGACAACCCGGCAGGCAGCGCAGCAGTAAAAACCCTACCGAAAGATGTGTATAATTTTCTTATTCAAAATCCTGGAAGCATAAATCTTGGAGCCGGAGGTGCTCAGGGCGGAACGGGAAGCTCTTGGGCGGATATTAATTGGGGTAATGTTGCAAGCGACCCAGCATGGTATCTCCGAAGGGAGAATCAGCATTATTTCAAACAAAGGCCCGGACCGTATTTTAGCTATGATTTTTCAGCAGGTGGCAATAAATGGAAGACCTGGTAGGAGGTGTAACAGGTGCCGACCAAAAACGACAAGGATAAACTCCCTCGTCCTCAAGACCATATTCCTAGACCTGGCGAGCAGCCGGTGCAAACGTCAAGCCAAAATCCATTTGCGGTTGTCACGCAACCCCCTGCAAAGCAGGTGCCGACTGAAACAGTGCCGTTTGTCCCCACACAACCGTCAGGGAACGTGCAATCTCCAGCGTACACTTGGGATAGCATGGCATTGCAAAATTTAGGATACAATTATGCTCGACAGTTGCTTGCAGGGCCTGGTGAGGGATATGTTCCTACGATCAATGCATTCCAGGATGCCTTGGATCTTGCTATGGAGCTGCTCAGTATAAGCCCGGAGAAAGCTAATGAGGTAGTTAAGCTATGGATGCCTGAAAGCTGGACATCTTATAGCAAACCATTCCAGGATATGGTTGCTGAATTTGCTTTAAGGGCTGTTCAGACCGACCCTAATCTGCTCGAAGAGTGGTTGCCACACCTCGAAACTTACGCATCACCGAGGTTGTATGGCGGCATCCCGACATTAGATCAGATGCGGAGCGGTTTGAACGTAGCATTAAATCTCCTTAGGGTCAATCCTGAGAAAGCATATGAAATAGCAGGGCAGTATCTCCCAAAAGATTTTAGTGGTCTGAGTGCACAGGCAGAGGATCTGCTTAGAGCCTTTGCTACTTATGCTTTGGCCGTAGATCCGAAGTCAGTGCCGAGTGAGTGGCTTGATTTCCTGCATTACTTCGTAACTGCAGGTGGTGGCGAGTATGTGCCTACCATGCAGAGAAGAATCGAACAAGCACAGCTTAACAATCTTCTTAACGAGCTGTTCGCTGGGACCTACTACAATCCTGCTTTAGGCAGAGTGACTTATACAACTGATACAGCGAAAAAAGGACTCGACCTATTGAACCTTGATGAGATTACCCGAAGCGAAGCGCTTGGGGCTCCAATTCCAGGCCAAGATTCGCCAGTTGTAAGGCCACAAGGTGGGGTTTTAGTTGGAGATGAGGTCATTAGAGCAGTAGGGCATGAGCCAGCGCAGACTGGTGGCGAGCCAGACCCCACTCTGATGGGGTTGCAGCAAGTAGGCGGTGTTCCTCCTGTTGCAGGCGAAGGAACAGGAGTGCAGTCAACTGTAGCAGGGGGGTCCCAGGCTAAGACAGGTGCGGAGGCTGTAGCAGGGGCTATTGAGGGAGGAACAGCAGATGAAGGAGTAAGCGTCATTGATACAAGTCAAATGATTGGCCCACGACGTGAATATACTGTCCAAGCCCCTAATCTGCAGGGCATAGATTTAAAGAGCTACAAGCCATTCTTTGATTTAGCATCTAACTTTACGAATGTTTCTAGGGATTCTACAACAGGCACGGGAGCTTTTGGCGCACCAGCAGCAACTGAAACAATGGCAGGTGCAATGCCGGCAGGAACAACGCCAGCCGCAACGACAAGCCCTGAAACAAATATGACTGCTCAGCTACAACAAGCAATAGAAAGCCTGAGGGCTCTTCCAGAAAACTCGCCTGAGCTGACGAATGCAATAGACCGTATCATGGTGCAGTACGGTATTCCGAGGCAAACAGTTAAAGATATGATGTATGGCAAGGTGCCGGTAACGTATCCGGTAGTATCTGCTGATAGACTTGCAGTGCTTGAAGACGAAATCGGCAGAGCGAGGCAGAGAAGAGGAAATGAACAGGCAAACTCAATTCGCTTTATTGCCAATAAGCATGATATTGATGTTGGATTAGTAAAGGAAATGGTTTACGGTGGTATGCCAATTACGCCTGCAGTCCTTGGTACAGGGTCTGTCCACATCCCAGAACAGGGGCGAGTGTTACGGCCGGGTATGTCTGGCAACGATGTTCAGAACGTGCAACAGCTTCTTGTTAATGCAGGTTATAGTGTAGGCTCAGCTGGTGCTGATGGCAAATTCGGTCAAGGCACAAAAGATGCCGTTATGAGGTTCCAGCGTGACCACGGTTTGAAAGTTGATGGCGCTGTTGACTCCAAAACCTGGGAAGAGCTCTGGCGATCTGATTTCAGGCGGCGATTTAAAGATCAGCTTGCTGGTGTTCCTGGAGCAGGGGCTAGTGCAACGCCTGGTACTATAGAAGCAGGTGCTGCGGCGGCCTTGAGCGGAGATGCAAAAGCGCCGGAACCCTATACGCCTGAATGGTTTGCGATGCACACCACTCCAGACTTCGAGATAGCGCCTAATCGGCTGAAGTATATGTTAGATATTAGGGGGCTGTACCCACTTGACTGGAATCCCATATCTTTGAAGGCGAGGATGGATGCGCTTAGGGAGGCGTATCCGCAAGGGTTTACCAACGTTTTTGAATTTGATGTAGGTATGGCGCTACAAAATGCATATCAAGCTCTAAAACACTTTTTAACAGACCCCACTGCTACGGTAAACTTTAGAGCACTGGCAGATGCGCAAGCTGCAGCGAAGCAGACATATTACCGTGCCCTAATTGAAACACAGGGGGCTGTACATCAAGCATATGTTAACAACCTCCAGAAAGAGCTTGAGCGTGTCAAGAGCATGCTCAGGCTTGCAGAACTTGATCGTGAGGCGGAGCTGAAAAAGGAACTGGCCGCATACCAGCATGAGCTTGATGTGAAGCTGGCAGGCGTGAACTTTGAGTTTAATAAGTATTTAGAGAACATGAGAATTGCAGGGCAGAAAGATATAGCACGCATTCAAGGGGAATATGGCTTGCAGGAAGCCAGGATTCGGGCAAGTTCTGGAGGCGGAGGTAGCGGAGGCAGCGGTGGGCCGACGTGGTCACAGCGGCGAGCCGAGGTTCAAGCAGGAATAACTGCAGATATGTTCTCAGATGTTTTCCCCAGATTCACAAACAGGAAAAACATGGAGGCATCTGTACGGGAATATGGTAGATGGTTTGTGAATAATGGGTTGTGGTCTGAAGATTTCTATCTGTCCTTATTAGATGCAAACAAAACACCAAATGCGATGTTTAGCTTTGGTTCTAAGAAGACAGCAAAAGAAACCGTGCCGGGTGTGGGCAAAGTGTCTGATCCGCTGTACCTCTATGCAGTAGAGTTAGCGAATCTAACAGGATTAACGCCACCGAAGCATAGAAGCCAACGCTAATTGGTTTTTGTGGACTTCTCTTACGAAGAGAGGTGTGTTAGTAAGTGACTGACTATGGAAGAGTCCTAGAAGTTTTACGAAGCGGGGCAATGCAAGATACCTTTGCTAAATGGAACCGCTTATCTATGGAAGAGGAAGAAGAACGCAGGAAGCGGCAGCTGGAACAGCAAAGGCGGGGACAGCAAAGGCGGGAACAGCAGCAGCGACAAAGAGAAAGGGAAAACATTGAACAGCATTTCGAGCTTCGTGATTCCGGCTGGAGTGAATACGTTTTCAGGCCACCGCTCGGCTTATCTAGGGAAGAGCTGGAACAGCAATTGGAACAACAATGGTGGGAACAGCAAAGGCGGGAACAGCAGCAGCGACAAAGAGAACTCGAACTTCGTGATCCCCCCTGGAGTGAATACGTTTGGGGTAAAGACGTTGCAGACTTTTACCATCGGTTTGGGGCTCGGTATGTGGAGGCGTTGACCCCTGATTGGATAGAAAAGAAAGTCCCAGAACTTAAAATACTTTTGGACCCTGAAAAATATGATTCTCGTTATGCTGGGGCTGCTGATACTGCTGGAAGAGTGGCAGCTGAGGCAACAAAGTGGGCAGCAGCTATGCTGGCAAGCATGGGGGCTGGTAATCTAGTAGCAGGACTAGGTGCCAAGGGAGCTACAGCCGGAACCGCAGCGCAAGCTGCACAGACAGTCAGCAGGCTAGGACGTGCAGGCAGAATTGCCAGGGCTGCTGCCCCTGCTGCAGCGAAACTTGTCACGGAAAGTGCGGTCCACACACTCCTTTCGGATGATCCCTCGCTTAGGCGTTTTGGGGAAGACCTGTTAATCTCCGCAGGGGCTGACGTTGGGTCTGGATTCGGTTCTGCGGTAGCGAAAAACCTTTTCCCTTATGCTCGGCCTGGGGTTCGAGCAGGATTCCAGGCTCTAGGCACAGGGGTCGGGGCAGGATTAGGGGCCGCTCCCTTTGCTGAAGGGGAGACAAGAGGTGAAAAAATAAAGAACATCGCAATGACTGCAGCTATCATAGCAACAATGGATGCTGCTATGACCTTCGGGTTAAATCGTGGCGAGTTTCGCCTGCAGAATCAATTGCGGGAAGAGCTAGATGATGTTTTAGAGGCGTTTGGTGTTCCCGATAGGAAGACCCTCCAGCGGATGTCGCCCGAAGAGCTTGCAGAGCTTAATAAACAGTTTGATACTGTCCTTAGGCGAAGGATACGGAATCTGAGCGAGGAGTTTGCGACTGATCCACAGGGAGCATCGAAGCTCCTTAACGATTTAAGAGGAGCTAGAGCCCTGGCAGAAGAGTATGTCCAACGAGTGACGAAAACAGGAGAATTCAACAAGACGGCCAGACAGCGAGTAAGGGACATCCTTGATGATACTATCAGTGAAACAACAAGGCTGATGGGGCTTGCTAGAGAAGATAGAGGCACGGCTTATGAGATGCCAGGCCCCACTGATGAAGAACTTCGGCCTAGGGCGACAACCTCTCCTGAGCCAGATCCTTCTGTTAGGAGCACACGGCAGCCTGAACCACAAACAGCCCTGGTTCCCTTAGAGGTTGCTCAGCGTCAGGCAGATGAAATGGCTCGGATTCAAGCACCAGCAAGAAAGGCCAGTGCAACAAATGTCCTTCGCAATGCGTATGATCGGGTGGAGAAATTCCACAATTTATACGCTTCAAACCCAGATTTGGTTGATATTGAGGCTATGGCCCTCGCTTGGGATCACGCAAGTCGTGCTGAAAACATGGCATTGAGGGCAGGATTGAGCGCTGATGACATAGTAGCAGTAAGAAGGGAGTTCCCGTATGTTTCAAGTGTATATGATATAAGGGCTGGTCGAACAAAAGCTCCTGCTTCTCTAGATGATGAAGCTCAAAAAGTTGTACGAGGCCGTCGTGAATCCAAGGCAGCAGTTCAAGCAGAACCAGAGCCTACCCCTAGAAGGCCTGAAGCAGTGCCTGAGGTGCCGGATGTGCCTACTCTTTCTAAGGAAGAGGAGAAAGCAAGGCGCATTGCTCTCAATCATTTGGAAAAACAAATTCGGGACCTTGAAAGGAGCAAGCTTCAGAACACAAATGCTTACAGAGAGGCTGTTGAGCGGCGTGATATGCTGCTCACGGGTGGGGTTGAAGTGCCTGAGCCCACTCCGTCACGTCGAGCATCGGAGCCTGAAGCACGGCGAACTGCAGGGGCACGGCGTGTGGAGACCCCAGAGCCAGGGCCGCAACAGATGTCTAGGGAGCCATCTGTGCAGAGAGCAGATGCGCTAGATGCTGGGCCTGCCCCACAGTCACAACAGAGGGTTCCAAGGAGAACAGAGCCGAGGTTTGCTAAGGGGGATATTGTTGCCACTTCCAGTGGCGCTGAAGGCACAGTAGTTTCTCGTAAGCGTGAGCGTGGCAGAAGGGTTTTTGTTGATGGGAAAGAGCGAATTGTACCTGAAAAATATCTGCGCACCACGGACTGGAAGAAAGTCAATAGCTCCACTGTTTCGGGGGAAAACGTACTTGTACGTGACACAAGAACAGGACAATTAGTGCAGTTAGGCGAGCCTGTTACGATAAACACCTACAAGGTCCGGGATTCCAAGGGCAAGGTAGCTGAGCACCTAGAAGGTGAGCTTACCCCCTGGGCTATTAGTGCAAGGACTTCTTCGCCGCAGAGAACACGTGGCAAAGCCCTCAGCTTCCTCGATATTTATAGACGGCAGTTGAAGAAGGGGCCACCACAAGCCAACAAGAAGCCGCTTTTGAAATCAATAGCTGCGGTTAGGAGCCTTATTGCTGACACCAAGAGAGCTCCACGTGGTAGTTTTGACGCTGACCTGTTCGTTGGAAGACAGTTAATAAGATTTCCAGACAACGAGATGCGCAGGCTTTTGGATGACTTAGCGGAGGCGGGCATTGACACTCCGGGCGGGGTGGTGGAGTTCGTCCTTCGGAATCGCAAGATGTATCGCTCTATTGATATGAGTGAGGCCAATGAATTTGCAAGAAGGTATGTGGCGCAGCGTGCTACTGAACTGGATAGGGAGGCGTGGGAAGCGGCACAAAGCGCTCATGTACAAAAGAGGTACAAGGACATAGGTTCGCCTCCAGAGTCTCCAGAAACACCGCTTCCTGCAGATGAGAAGAAAGAATCGAAGTTCCAGCAGTGGGTAAGACGCCAGCTGTTCGGCGAAGAAAAAGTGACTAGTGAAGCTGCTGATGCTGCGGCCAAAGCTAAACAGCAGCCACGGGCAAAGCCACCAGAAGAACCTCCCAAAGTGGAAACAGAAGAGAGCAGGATTGCTATTATTGGCAATAAGGAGCGTACAAAAAAGCGAGAAAGCGTCCTAATTACCAGCAAAAAGGACAAAATCGTCAAGACTTTAGATAATAAGGATTATGCTATCGACAAAGCGCAGCAAATACTTTCAGGCGGTAAGGCTCCCGAAGATGTAGATAC
>Ga0209537_1004164_pt1 | contig 12580 bp, 12 predicted proteins | sample BioPla4DNA1_FD_187698 | JGI IMG/M metagenome (GOLD analysis project Ga0209537, IMG submission 187698) | Biogas fermentation microbial communities from Germany - Plant 4 DNA1 (SPAdes) (version 2) | ecosystem: Engineered > Bioreactor > Anaerobic > Digestate | place: Bielefeld, North...
CGCCGCTACATTTTTGGAGTCAACGCCGCTGACGGGCTCATCAAGCAAAAGCAGCATGGGGTCAGCCACAAGCAGCATGGCAAGAGCTACCCTTTGCCTTTGACCGCCCGACATTTCGCCGAGTGTTTTGTCGGCATAGTCCGCCATACCGACGCTTTCCAGAGCCGCCATAGCCTTTTCCTTGTGCTCCTTTTTGGGAAAGCGGAACATGCCGATTTGAGAATAGAGGTTAGCCAGCACTATCTCTTTTGCTGTGGCGGGGAAGTTAATGGCGTCCTGAAGGCCCGACTGCTTTACATAGCCCACCTTATGCCAGTCCTTAAACTGCCTTACATCTTGTCCGAAAAGGGAAACAGAGCCCTTGTCCGGCTGCAGCTCGCCCAAAATCAGACGCATCAATGTGCTTTTGCCCGCTCCGTTTGAGCCGATGACAGCAGTGCAATCGCCCTCTTTTACGGAAAAACTTATGTCCGAGAAAAGAGGCTCGTTTTCATAGCTAAAGCTCAAATCCTTTACATCTATAAGATTCACGAATTATCCTCCGAAGTTCATTAAGAAAATAGGTTTCACCTGAAAAGTAAAATGCCATTACAAGAAAAGGCCCATTGCTTTACAGTTCATTCAAGGGCGTTTTTGAGGGCGGCAAGGTTTTTACGCATAACGGAGAAATAGTCCTCGCCGTTTTTTATCTCCTCATCGGTCAAGCCTTCAAGGGAGTTTAGAACTTCTGCTTTCGCGCCCGAGTTTGCTGAAATGGTCTGGGCGACCTTTGCGGAACTCAGACTTTCAAAGAAGATTACCTTTACATTATTCTCTTTAATAAACCTGATTATATCCGAAACCCTTGCCGCGTCGGGCTCGGAATCGGGGGAAAGTCCCTCTACGGCGATTTGCCTGAGCCCGTAAGCCTTGCATAAATAGCCGAACGCCTCGTGGGATACCACTATATCTCGTCTGGGGAGCGGTTCGATTACGCTTTTAAACTCGGCGTCAAGCGCGTCCAGCTCGGCGGAGTATTTGCTGAAGTTAGCCTCGTAGTATTCGGCGTTTTCGGGGTCAGCCTCGGCAAAAGCGTCTTTTATATTCTCCATCTGCTTTTTTGCGTTCATGGGACTCAGCCATACATGGGGGTCAGAGTGGTCGCCTTGGACATCCTCTATACCTGCGGATGCTTCAACAGTAATCAGCTTATTGCTGCCGATGGTTTTAAGGACATCCTCCGTCCAATGCTCCATCCCCTTGCCGTTGTAAATGAAAATATCCGCTCTTTCGAGTCCCGCAATATCGGCTGCGCTCGGCTCCCAGTCGTGAGGCTCTGTGCCCGCGGGAACCATATTTATGACCTCGGCCTTGTCTCCGCCAATCTTTTTAGCAAAGTCATACATTACATAAAAGCTCGTGTATACGGTAAGATTCCCTTCGCCGCTTTTTGGCGTTTGTTTGCCGCAGCCGAAGGCGCTAAATGTCAGCAGAAGTATAATCATTAAAGCGGTAATCTTTTTTAAATTCATATCCATATTCCTCTCAAGCGGAATAATACTTTTACAGTCCATTTTCTAATTGCACATGATTCGCATTTGCAGTTAGAGTATAGTCTTTTTACTTATTATTGTCAAGAAATATAAAAAACAGAGCCCCATATCCGCAGATATGGAGCTCGAAATAACAAAATCACGCTAATCTGTCCGTTTAATAAAGCTACTGCTCATCCCAATAGTAATCAAAATGCTCGCTTTCCATTTCCGGATAGCCGGGGAATCTGTTGCAGCGGCAAGGCTCACTGCCGCAGCAGTGGCAGAAGTTGCCGTGAGGCGGCGGAGGACCTACGCTATCGTCACAGCAAACAGGCTCCGGGCAGCAGTCAATGGGTCTTTTATCGCAGGGAGGAAGAGGAGGATGCGGCGGAGGAGGCGGAGGGCAAGGCTTTACATCGCAACGGCAGGGCTCGCATCCGCAAAACTCGCAAGGCTCCTTACACTTATGAGGCGGGAAGGGCTTTACATCGCAGGAGCATTTTCCGCATTTTTTGCAGATGTTTATATTAAGATAGAGTTTAAGGTTGGGATCGGATTTATCATTCTTTTTGTCTTTACCCCAATCGGGTCTGCCGTATGCGTAATAATCGGAACCGTAGTCTCTGTAATCATCCCTGAAGGGACCCTCGAATTTATTTCCCGAGAAATGCTGAGGCCTGAAGTCTTCATCGAATTCAAGCTCAAAAGTGTGGGGGCCGTCATCATTCATCGGAAATTCATATTCACCGTAGAAACCCTGATTGTTTCCCGAATTTCCTCTGCCGTTTCTCTCACCTTCAAAGCCGTGGTTTGACCATCTGCCGCCTTCTCTCTCATCTGCCTGAGCCTGCCTGCATGTGGGGCAGGAACACGGGATGCTTAATTTACTATAATCAAAATCTTTTGAACAGTACGGACAATCGTCTTTGCCGCCTTTTCGGGAATTATCTTTCTTTTTGAGCGGCACATTGTCTTTATAGTAGTAGTAATACATTTTGAAATCTCCCTTTATCATTTTCTGATTTTGACGATACGACTGACCGATTTGCCTTTAAAGTCAGCCTACAATTTCCGCTTTGACCGCCTGTCGGTCAAGCCAAAGCAGCTCAGTACATACTATGCTTTATCTTGGTTATGGTTCATAAAAACTCATTTGGAGATAAAAAAAGACCGCCTTAAGCGGTCGTGTTTTTATTCTTCGCAGCCGAGTTTTATGTTGTCTGTGTACTTTGCCGCAAAGGGTATCAGAGTTCCTCCGATTAGGTTGCCGAGGGCGACGACTGCCGAATGAATCAGCGCCGGGCTGCCCCACGCGCCTGCAAAGGTATAGTAAAACAGATTTGCTATGCTGTTCTCAAAGCCGGCAAGGATATATACCATAATCGGCAGGAACAGCGCGATATATTTGCCCGTGCCGTCTTTTATGGTTTTGAAGCCTAAAACAGAAATGCAAATCATCATTCCGCAGAGCACGGACATTACAAAGGCGCTGAAAAGTGTATCGGAGAGTTTAAGAGCCGCAATCTCCTGAGCTTTGGGAACAAGGATACTCAGCTTAGTAAAAGGGAGAACAAGCCCTAATGATACCGTGCCGATAAAATTGCCCAAATATGTAAGGATAATATCCTTAATAAAGGAGGATTGTTTATTCGGGATAAAGCAAACCTTGCCTGTGAATAAGCAAAAGCCGAAGCTGGAAACCGAAAATACTCCAAGGGTGAACAAAAACGCGCCTAAGGCTTTGTTTTCCACGGAAAGACAGGCTACAGCCCCTATTGCAATAACAAAGCCTCCAAGAAAAGACTTAACAAAATGTTTTAGCATAATAACCTCAAAAAACAGTACTGAAAAGCGCAAAGCAACGACGAGTATACCATCTTTGCGCCTTTCAGTCAACATAAATAAGCCCGACGATGTCGGGCTGTAATTATATTCTGTATTTTTCCACCGTGTCTATGATGGTCGAGAGGAAATTCTGCTCACCCACTGTGTTTATCTTAAAGAACACCGCCTGGCTGCCGCCTGAGGTTATGGCGCTGAATTTTATATCATCGCCCTTCTTAAACAGCAGGATGCTAAGACTCACCCTGTTGTTTCCAAAATAGCTGTATCTTTCATAAACTCTGAAAGCAAAGGCGGTGTCGCCGTCCTGATAAAAGCTGCCGTCTTCAAAGCTGGCGCTGAGGCTCTTTCTCATAACGCTATCTTCAATATCCTTGAGGATGATGTTAAAATCGCCCCTCAGAGTTGCCTCGTATTTTGCCATAATAAAAACCTCGATTCGAAATTAATAAGAGCTGTCGACAATAAGACCTTCAGCCAGCTTTACAAGAGAGCTGGTGCCGAGTCTGTCTGCTCCGAGAACGATAAAATCCTTTGCGTCTTCAAGGCTTTTTATTCCGCCCGCAGCCTTTATCTTAACGCTGTCGCCGATGTGTTCTTTAAACAGCAGTATGTCACGCCTTGTGGCTCCGCCCGATCCAAATCCCGTTGAGGTTTTGATATAATCGGCTCCCGACTTTGTGACCACTTTGCACATCTCGATTTTTTCTTCCTCGGTCAAAAGGCAGGTTTCTATTATAACCTTTAGTATCTTGCCATGGCAGGCTTCTCTGATAAGCAGGATTTCCGAGAGAACCTCATCGTATCTGCCTTCTTTGACAAGCCCGATGTTTATAACCATATCAATTTCATCGGCGCCGTCTTTGACAGCCAGGATTGTTTCAAACTCCTTTGCGAAAGGAGAATTATAGCCGTTCGGAAAGCCAACAACAGTGCAGATGTTAAGCTCGGGATAATGATACCTTGCCCGCCTCACAAACGAGGGCGGGATGCAGACGCTGGCGACAGAGTACTTAACCGCCTCGGCGCACACCCTGTCCACATCTTCCCAGACGGTTTCGGGTTTTAATATTGTATGGTCAACACGACTTAGTATTTCTTTAATATCCATTATTATAATGTTTTCTCCTTATGGTCAGATTCGCAGTAAATGCAGCGGTAAACACCGTCTTCGCCCTCGCTCATCTTGAAAATATGGTCTACTCCCCTCTCGGTGGATGTAATGCAGCGGGGATTCTTGCACCGCAGAATATTTACAAGAATCGTGGGCGGAGATATATGCCTTTTGTCAATTAGCTTTCCGTCTTTTATGGTGTTGACGGTAATATTCTTGTCGATATAGCCCAGATTATCAAAATTAAGGTCAATCATGCTGTCAATCTTTATAATGTCCTTGCGTCCGTATTTTGAACTCTTTACATTTTGAATTACCGCTACGGAGCAGTCCAGCTTGTCAAGCTCAAGAGCCTTGTAAATCTCCATGCCCTTGCCTGCGGTAATGTGGTCCAGCACAAAGCCGCAGTCAATGCCGTCTACATACATTTCTGTCCCCACCTCGTTTTTGCTTGTATTTATGTTTATTATTTCTAATCCCGTATATGCGCTCATACTAACTCCAGAAGTTTCATGATTAATGCCATTCTGATATATTTGCCGTTAAGAACCTGTTTGAAATAGCAGGCTCTCGGGTCGTCGTCCACTTCAACCGCTATTTCGTTGACCCTCGGCAGCGGATGCAGAATCGAAAGGTCCTGCTTTGCGGTCTTAAGTTTATCCAGTGTTAAGATGTAGCTGTCCTTCAGCCTTACATAATCGGCCTCGTTGAAGAATCTTTCGCGCTGAACTCTGGTCATGTAAAGAACATCGAGTTCGTCTATAACCTCCTCGAGCCTTTCAATCTCTACGAATTCGGCATTATGGTGCCTGAGGGCCTCTCTGATGTATCCCGGGACTCTCAGCTCATTGGGAGAAATCAGAACAAACTTAATTCCGCTGTACATAAGCAGCGCCTTTATAAGAGAGTGAACCGTTCTGCCGAACTGCAGGTCACCGCAGAAGCCGACGGTTATATCTCCGATGTATCCCTTTTCCCTCTTGATTGTGATAAGGTCGGTGAGGGTCTGGGTCGGGTGCTGATGACCGCCGTCGCCCGCGTTGATTATCGGTACCGTGGACTTCATTGCGGCGGCAAGGGGCGCGCCCTCCTTATTGTGACGCATGGCTATGATGTCCGCATAGCAGGCGACTGTTCTTACGGTGTCTGTCACGCTCTCGCCCTTAGCGGCGGAGCTTGTATCCGCTGAAGAAAATCCCAAGACCTGACCGCCAAGCTCAAGCATAGCAGCCTCAAAGCTAAGGCGGGTCCTTGTGCTGGGCTCAAAGAACAAGGTTGCCAGTTTCTTGCCGCGGCATACCTCGCTGTAATCCTTGGGATTCTCAATTATTTTCAGCCCAAGTTCAATAAGCTCATCAATTTCAGACTTTGTTAAATCCGTGATACTGATTAAGTGCCTCATAAAACCTCCTGAACACAAAAAAAAGGATTTTTGAATAGAATCAAAAATCCTTAACTTCTTCTTTTATTAAATTAAAAACGGGAAATGAACCGTGTTGGGGTGACGGTGAGCTCAAGACGGGTGATTTAAAATCGGAAAACGCAGGATGACCGAACAAGATTTTGTCCCCCAATCTCATGCGCTTCCACCTGCCTCACCGTCTGTTTTTTGTATTATACTATCTCGTCACAGTGTAGTCAAGCATTGTTTTGGTTTTAACTTGTCTTTTCCTAAACCTTTTATTTCAATAATTTTCTTCTCCCGCTGCCAAAGTTTTTATGCCGTAAAACCAGAAAATAAAGTATTGACTAAAAAGAGTCTGTATGCTAATATAATCACTGCGCGATGCGCTATGGGGGCGTAGCTCAGTCTGGGAGAGCGCTTGAATGGCATTCAAGAGGTCGAGGGTTCGATCCCCTTCGTCTCCACCAAGAGCCGACAGTTTAGACTGTCGGCTTTTTATTATGCAAAGTGTCATTTAAGTCTTAAATAAAAACAGGGTCCTTTTTGGGGACCCTGTTTTTGTGCGTGAATTAAAACTTATGCAGTTTTGCGGCTACACGGAGGATGATTCGCGCGTCTGTAGCCTCAATTTTCTTATTGCCGTCTGTGTCTCCCGCGAGCATTTGAAGCTCGGCAAGAGTACCGAGTTTAGCCACATGTCTTAGTACCAGTCTTGCGTCGTTCGCAAGCACCTTTCCGTCTCCGTTAACATCGCCAAGTACCGCGACTATTAGTGTATCGACTACCCTGCCGCCCGCGATAAGATTTATTATTGCTCCTGTACCTACAAACTTATCACCTGACAGCAGCACTCCGTCTTTGTTTCTTACTTCAATAGTTCCGCTGCCCGCAAAGTTCTTAACAAGGTCGCTTACTTTTGTTTCGGGCTTGATGTTATAAACAATTGTTCCGCTTTCATTAAGCTTATAGCCCAAGCCTGGTTTAAGCTCAATTTTGTTCGGAACGACTGTGACGGCGCAGGTTGCGGTAAATCCGCCGTCTGCGGTGGTTACAGTTATTGTTGCTGTACCCTCTTTAACCGCGGTGACAACGCCGCCTGAGCTTACCGCCGCGACTGCGGTATTATCGGATGACCATGTTACAGCCTTATCGCTCGCATCTGACGGCATTACAGCGGCGCTGAGCGTTTCGGTGAGGCCAACTTTAAGCGTAAGTGTGGTTTTGTTGAGCGTTACACCCGTTACCTTTTTAGGCTCAACCGTAATATTGCAGGTTGCGGTAAATCCGCCGTCTGCGGTGGTGACGGTAATGACAGCCGTTCCGACCTTCAGTGCCGTTACTGCTCCATTTTGGCTTACGGACGCAACACTGCTGTTGCTCGAAGTCCAGACAACCTGCTTATTTGTGGCATCATCAGGAAGGACAGCAGCTAACAAACCCTCGCTCTCGCCGACTTGCAAGGTAAGGGATGACTTATTAAGTTCCACGCCAGTAACAGGCTGTGTCACTGTAACAGCGCAGACCGCTGTGAAGTTTCCGTCCTCTGTTATTACAGTGATTACGGCTGTGCCTGCTTTTTTGGCGGTTACCAATCCGTCATGTACCGAAGCCACATCCGTATCGCTGGAGGTCCATGTCACATTCTTGTTGGTTGCGTCAGTGGGCCGGATTGTGGCTATGAGTGTTTCATTTTCTCCCGCTTTAAGCTGAAGGGCGGTTTTGTTAAGGCTGACTCCGGTGACCGCTATCACAGGGGTTGAAACAATGTATCCGATGCTGCGCAAAATGGGATAATAATATTCTGTTGTCGGGTCAAGCATCCAAACACTCTCAAAGTCAAAACCTATAAAGTCCGTAGTTTCCTGCATTTGAGCCTCTGTAAGAGCTGTGCCGAATTCACTGGAAATCTCTGTGCATGTGTTAAGGTAATAGCAGTTTTCCACAGTGGCGTAATAGGAGACCTCTCCAACCACACCGCCTACACTCTCAGTTCCCCAAACCCTGCCGATGTTATAGCAGTTTACCATGGATGAGTACCATGAGTTGGAACCTGCCACTCCGCCGATTACTGCATTGCCCGAAACCGGACCTGCGTTAAAGCTTTCCGACAATTCTTTGCTGAAACTGTTGTTTCCGGCCACGCCGCCGACAAATTCGCTTCCCGAAATCGAGCCAATGTTATAGCACTGCGTTACTACGGAAGAATCACCGTTATATCCTACAATGCCGCCGACAAAATCAGTGCCGGAAACCGTGCCTGTGTTATAGCTGTATTTTACTGTGGCGCAGTTAAAACCAACCAATCCGCCTATATCATAAGTTCCGAAAACCGTGCCTCTGTTATTGCTTCTCTTAACAGTTGAGCCGTACCAGAGAATTCCGGCCACGCCGCCGACCCAGCTCCAGCCGAAAATAAATGAATCTTCAATTCCAAGTCGTGATACTGAGCCATTATTGATATAACCGAACAAACCCTGATAATCAACTTCTGTTTCGATATATATACCGCGAACCGCATGACCCGCTCCGTCATAGTTGCCGCAAAAAGAATTTGTAAAATAAAAATGATTGCCGATGAGCGTCCAAGCATTTGCCGTTTTGCCCTCGGCAATCCCTGTAATATAACCTTTTTCATCACGCGCAAACACATCCGGACTATTAAGAATAATGTCCGCAGTCTGCTTAAAATATTTATCAACGGTGTAGTCAGGGATTTCGTTTGTATTAACCGAAAGCTGCGCCAAGTCTTCGGCAGTGGAAATCAGATACGGATCTTCTTGTAAGCCCGAACCGCCTGAATACGCGGCGTTTTCATCTGCCGCAGGAAAAGTGCCGTCCCAAACTTCTTCCGCCGATAATGCGGAAATAGGCATGAAGTTCAATAGCAAAAAATAGCCAGCAAGGTTGACAATACTTTTTTTGTTTTTACCACGACAATACCCTCCCTCAACAAAATAATCTCTAAAGCAACATTATGAAAAAATATTGACATATTTTTCCGTGAATTTCAATAACAGAAATAAATTGTAAAAACTTTTGTTGCTTATCTTTAAAGAAACCATTATTTTGAGCTCGCTGATATCCACATACTGTTCTTCATTGCATCAAATGCAAACTATAAATGGTTGCAAAAAGCTTATGTAAATAGCATAATTAAAAAGGATTATTATTCGTGCCGCTATCACGCTTTTTATATGTGAAAGGATTGAAAAACATGGATTTAGGCCATTCAATTTCAAAGCTTAGGACGGACGCTAATTTGACTCAGGAGAAATTCGCGCAGATACTTAATGTATCCCGACAGACGGTGCAGAAATGGGAATACGGCGAGGCGCTGCCCGATATACATAACATTATAAAAATCGCGAAATTCTTTAATATCTCATTGGATGCGCTGGTTTTAAGAAGCGACGGGCGGATAGTCGAAGAGCTGTCATATGACAAAAAAATGCAGCCTGCCTATGAAAAGATTCATGACTGGGAGTCATATTCTTCACAGCTGATATGCGAATACAGGGAATCCGTCGAAGAAGGCAAGGATATTGAGAAATACAAAGATTTGATTAACGCTGTTTCCAAAATGCCCGCAAGCAGGCATAAGGAGCAGATTGCGGATGTAATTTTTGATATAATTCTTAACAGCCCTCAGGTAGAAGAGTATAAATACAACGAGCCTTCGGATTTGGAGCATATAAAGCTTTTGAGACCTGAGTTCCATTACGCTTCGCAAAAAGCTTTAAGCGCGGACGAACTGGAAAGCAAAATCCACGGAGCGTGGCTTGGCAGGATTTCGGGCTGCCTTTTGGGAAAGCCCATTGAAGGAATTAAAACGAGCGAACTCCATCCGATTTTAAAAGAATCGGGCAATTTCCCCATGCGCAGATATATCAAATCTACCGATATCACAGAGGAAATGTGCGAAAAGTTCTCGTTCAGATTAAAAGACAGGTGCTATGCCGATACCATATCTTTCGCTCCCGTTGACGATGACACCAATTACACTGTATTGGCTCAGGTGCTTATCGAAAAATACGGACGGGACTTCACTCCCTATGATGTTTCAAGGGTCTGGACGGACTATCAGCCCAAACTCGCCTACTGCACGGCAGAGCGTGTGGCATTCCGCAATTTTGTCTATGGCTATGTTCCTCCGTATTCCGCTGTGTATAAGAATCCGTTCCGTGAGTTTATCGGAGCACAGATTCGCGGCGATTATTTCGGATATATAAATCCCGGAAATCCCGAATTGGCGGCGGAAATGGCATGGCGTGACGCTTCAATCTCCCACACCAAAAACGGAATCTACGGCGAAATGTTTGTGGCGGCAATGATTGCCTGCGCTGCCGTATGCGACAATATTGAGGATGTAATTATGGTTGGACTTGCCCAGATACCTTCGACCTCCAGGCTTTATGAAGCGGTCACAAAAGTTATGGACGACTATAAAAACGGCGTCAGCGAGCAGGAGTGCTTTGCGAAAATCCATCAGCAGTACAACGAAAACGACCCCTTTGACTGGTGCCATACCATCCCGAACGCGGTTATCGTCACGGCGGCGTTATTGTACGGAAAAGGAGATTTCTCAAAGTCTGTTTGCCTTGCGGTTCAGACAGGCTTTGACACCGACTGCAACGGAGCGACGGTCGGCTCTGTTGTGGGAATAATGAACGGCGCTGAGAGCATCGGAGAGGAATGGACAAAACCCTTTAACGGAGAGCTGGAAACATCGGTTTTCGGCATGAGTATGGTGAAGGTCACGGATTTGGTGGCGACAACCTTAAAACATATTGAAAAAGGCTCGCAAAAGGCATAAAAGCTATATAGTAAGTTTTAGTCCGAGGAGTAATACTCCTCGGACTTCTTTGATTTAATAATCAGTTCAAACAGAACCCTTAACGGAAAAGGCCATACAATGATATAGACGAGCCTTGCGGCTTTCAGCTTGATTTAGCACTTTTCTTTTTAAGGAGAGTTAATATGGATAATATTGCACTGTATATAGATCTTACCACAGGCGGATTTATTGAACCGTCTGATAATGTACTGTTTAACAATGTAAGATTCACCAGCGGAGACATAAGCTACAATGCCGGCACGGGTACAATCAGCTTAAACCGCGCGGGCAGATACTCAATTCAGTGGTGGGTTGACACTCTGACAGGAGGCTCCGCAAGAGGCCTTCAGTTTACGCTTGCCTCCGTCGGAGCTTCCGATCCATCCCACCTCCATCAGCAAAACAGGTCAAATAAGCGGCTTTGCGATTATTAATGTGAATATCCCGCCCACCACGGTTTTTTTAAGAAACGACAGCCCCGGCAGAGTGTATTATTCTCCCACCGCAAATGTTAAAGCGTCCTTGATGGTAACGGCGCACGCTCCCGCTTTCGGCTCCGTTCTGACGGACGCTTCCAGTGTTTCGCTTAGCAATACAGCGACTACTTTGACATTGGATTTACAGTCAAGCGATTCTTCCGGCGTGGATTTCATGACAAACCCCAACGCTATTACAATAATCCAGCGGGGTATTTACCGCGTTGACGCAATGGTCATGGGCAAACCAAATGTTGGCGCCGCCATATCTCTGGGAGTCAGAAACAGCGGTTTCTCCATGTCAAATATGTACCAGGAAGAAACCCTGTCCGCAAATGAATCGGTAACCTTCTCGCTGTCGAATTTTGTGGAGCTGAACGCAGGAGAATATCTGACTCTGGCAATGACTTCAGTTCCCGACAGTACCTTCAACTTACCATCCTTTGGTATTGGAGCGAGACTTTCGGTTCAGCAGATTATGTAAGAGAATAGAGCCTGCGGTTTATGGACGCAGGCTCTATTTTTATTTTGTTTCGATTATCAAAGGTCTGTGGCCCTTGCTGCTTCTTCCCGCAAAATCTTCTCCGTTTGACTCAATGCTTATTACTGTCAAATTCGGGGTCGGCAAATAGAGCGATGAGGTATCATCGCCCAAGACAAGCAATCCGTATTCGTTTTTAATAATATCTCCCGAACCGCTTATATTCGGACCTGCCAGGAACGAAATATTGTCTCCGACGGAAAGAAAGTCGTGAATGTTTTTGATAAGGTCCGTATCGCAGTTCTGGGGGAAGGGGTCCGGGGGCTGAAGGAAGGTGATGGATTCATCATAGGGAACATTAAAAAAGTATAAAGCAACAAGATGGTTTAAGTTTAACGCATTGAGCGGGTCACTGATAAGCAGGAGCGGCGATGATGAGGTGTCGGGAGCCTGATAATACCCGTAAAGGGTGTTGTCGATGACTCCGAAAATGTGGGTAAAGATTCTGATATTCTCGCCCGAATAAGCATCAGCCAACTGCTTCATGACGAAAGAAAGCTGGTCCATAGCGAAGCAGCGGCTGTTGTCGGGAATAAGATGGTCAAGTCTGACTATACGCAGATTTGCCTTTGCTCCAACGGCGTTTGAGAAGTAAACGGTAGTATTGGATTGATTGACAAGCTGAATTGTAAACGGAAGAACTGCGACATTGATTATCGCAAGACCGCTCATTATTCCCGTTTTGGTGGGCATGTTGGATTCAAAAACCTGGCCATCGCCTGTAACCAGATTGAAAGATACGCTTGTAACACCGGGAGCGGACTGGGTAACCACATACCAGTCAACCAGATACAGCCCTTCCTCCTCTATTGTCACTACGCCGCTTAAGTCGCTATATGAAATATTTCCTTCTG
>Ga0209537_1004166_pt1 | contig 12574 bp, 10 predicted proteins | sample BioPla4DNA1_FD_187698 | JGI IMG/M metagenome (GOLD analysis project Ga0209537, IMG submission 187698) | Biogas fermentation microbial communities from Germany - Plant 4 DNA1 (SPAdes) (version 2) | ecosystem: Engineered > Bioreactor > Anaerobic > Digestate | place: Bielefeld, North...
CAATGAAGAGAAAACAATTTGTAAAAGGTATTACTCAAATAGCACAAGAAGGGGCAATCCAAGTATTTAAAGAGCTATTCATAGGAATGGAAGAAATAATAGTTGGAGTTGTTGGTGTACTACAATTTGAAGTATTAGAATACAGATTAAAAAATGAGTATAATGTTGATATAAAAATGGATGTTTTACCTTATAAATATGTAAGATGGATAGAAAATGAAGATATAGATATGGATTCATTAAACCTAACATCCGATACAAAGAAGGTTAAGGACTTAAAGGAAAGAAACATACTAATATTCCAAAACGACTGGGGAATAAGCTGGGCCTTAGACCATAATAAGGGGCTTATACTATCTGATATTGGAAAGAACGAAGAATAAAAAAATATTTAGTACTTGAGTAATTTTTAGAATTATTCAAGTACTTTTATTTTTGTTAACATTTATTTACATTTTGATAAATTATTTTGTAATAAAATAATTTTCCTAATAAAATTATGTAAAATCTTGAAAAAAATTAGTAGAATTGTTAAGCTATTTATAAAGGGGGTGGGAAGATGCCATTTAAGAAGATGAAGAAAATAGTGGCACCAATATTAATAGCATCATTGGTATTACCTATATTACCAAGTTTTAATGTACAAGCGTCAACAAATGTATTTGGAAGAATAGTAAAAGTAGTTAATAATTCAGAATCTGATAGTGGAACAGTATATTTATATGCTACACCAAGTTTAGGAGCACCGGAGAATTCCATTAGCTATGCTAATATAGGCTCTATAGAAGATGCACCTATATTAGAGATAAGTGGTAATTCAGTTAAGGTTATGATTAATGGATGTGTTGGCTGGATAAGCAATGATGCCGCAGCAGGAATCAAGACAATATCAACAGATCAAGTAAAGAACCCAAGTTATTATACAGTAAGAAGTGGAGAACTTATTCATTATATAAGTTCTAACTTGGAAGCTTCAGGTGGAGCATCAATAGTTTTAGGTAAAGCACCAAATTATTTAAAAGAAGGAGTAAAATATTTAAGTTACGATGGAAATTATTTTTATGAATTCAATTCTACTAATATACCTTCAGTTCTAAATATTTTGCTTAATGATTATAGAGCTGGTGTTAGGACAAGTTCTGTGAATAATAACAGGCCTTTTTATAACTATTATCAAAGCCTATCTTTTAGAAGTAGAACAGTTTATAGTGCTGCTGAATTAGATAGATATATTAATGATAATACACCAGGGAACTCAAAATTAAGAGGACTTGGACAAGCTTTTAAAGATGCTGAAAACTCTTACGGAGTTAATGCCTTATTAACATTAGCAGTTGCAATGAACGAATCTGCAAGAGGAACATCTGCAAAAGCTCTACAAAAGAATAATCTATTTGGATTAAAAGCTTATGATTCTCATGAGGATTCAGGTGAAATTTTTGCAACACCTCAAGATTCTATTATAGATTTTGCTAAGAACTATGTATCAAGGGGATATGCAGATCCTTCTCATCCGTACAGATATGCTGGAGGTTTTCTTGGAAATAAAGGTAATGGTATGAATGTAAAATATGCATCAGACCCATTTTGGGGAGAAAAAGCTGCAAGTTATTCCTACCAAATAGATAAATATTTATCAGGTGGTAATGCAAACTTAAGAGATACAAATATATATCAAATAGGTATGTCAACTGCAAATAATTCAGTAATAAAAAATGACGGAACACTTTTATATAATATAACAAGTGGTTCTAAATTTGTAATAACAAACCTACAAAAAGTAGTGATTAATGGACAAGAATATTATGAAATACAACCAGAAAGATCAAATCCTATAGCTTGGGGTGGAGATGGAAGTTATGATTGGTCAAAGGGATATATTCTAGCGAGCAATATAAGTTTTATTGGTAAATATGAGCCGCAAGTTGAAGTAAAATTTGGAGCAAATAGATATGAAACAGCTGCTCAATTAAGTCAAAGCTCATTTAATTCAGCAGATACAGTAGTAATATCAAATGGATTAGCCATAGCAGATGGATTAGCGGCAACTCCAGTTGCAACATATTATAAAGCTCCATTATTACTTGTAGATAAGTATCAAATTAATGATGCTATAAAAAATGAAATAAAAAGGCTTGGAGCTAAAAATGCAATAATAGTTGGAGGAACTACAGTTGTTCCAAAAGCAATAGAAAGTCAATTATTTAGTTTAGGAATTTCAAAAATAACTAGACTAGGTGGGGCAGATAGATATGAAACTGCTCTTGAAGTAGCAAAATACATAGATCAAAATATGTATGATGTTGAAAATATAACTGTTGCATATGGATTGGGTGAGGCAGACGCTTTATCAATTGCACCAGTATCAGGTAGAGATAAGATGCCAATAATATTAGTTAGAAAAGACTATGTTACAGATAATGTATATAATTGGCTTAAATCAGAAAGCTTAAATAATGCCTTTATTATTGGTGGAACAACAGTAGTGAGTGATGCTGTTCTAAATACTTTAAATGGAATAACAGTACAAAATATAGCTGCTAATAGATTAGGCGGAGCAAATAGATATGAAACTAATGCTAAGGTGGTTGAAAGATTTTATGGAGATGTATTTGATAGAGCATATATAACAAAGGGATTACCTTTAGCAGATGCTTTAACTTCAGGACCAGTTGCTGCAATTAACAATTCACCAGTAATATTAGCAAATTATACATTAACAGATAACCAAAAGGCAATATTAGCTAATAGAACTGCAAATAAAATAATTCAAGTAGGAGGGCAAGTGTCTTCTGTGGCAGTTCAAAATTTAAAAGAATTATTAAGTAGAAATTAATAATAGGCCTAAATATTAAGGAGTGATTATATGAAAAAGAAAGTCCTAATAACAGTTTTATCATTAGCTACATTATTATTTGTTTCCTGTGCAAGCAGCATAGAAAAAACAGAAGCAGGTGGAAAAAAAGCAAATACAGAAACTGTTACAAATAATTCAAATAATGGTGAAAATAAAGAAGAAACAGATAAGACTAATACAGAAAAAGTTACTATTGATTTTTATGTTCCAAATGATAATGCAGATGGATTTGATATAGTACAAAAAGAATATGAAGAGATAGATTTAGTGAAAATTGTTCAAGATTCTATTTCAGATAGTGACTTTAGTTATAATAATGCTAAAGTTTTAGGAATTGAAGTTAAAGATGGAGTTGCTTATGTAGATTTAAGCAGTGAATTCTTTGATGATAACAATTCAAATTCTTCTGCTGGTGCTAGAGCTAAAGTTTATTCTATTGTAAATACTCTTTGCTATAATGAGAGTTTAGATATTCAAGAAGTAACATTCCTTAAAGAAGGGGTTGCGCCAGAAACTATAGGACCAATAGAAAATACTATATTCCAACCAAAAGAAGAAATATAATTCAGTTAGGAGTGTGGAGTGGAATTCAGTTAGGAGTTAGGAGTTAGGAGTTTGGAGTTTGGAGTGATTAACTCAGTGTGGAGTGTTTCATTCAGTTAGCAGTTAGGAGTTAGCAGTTAACAGTTAGGAGTTAGTAGTGTGGAGTTTGGAGTGATTAACTCAGTGTGGAGTGTTTCATTCAGTTAGCAGTTAGGAGTTTGGAGTTAGGAGTTAGGAGTTTGGAGTTTGGAGTTTGGAGTTGACTAGCTGTTAGTTTGAGGGGGCTTTAGATAGTATTTGAAAAAACTATCTAAAGCCTTATTAGTTTTAGAAACTATATATTAATCTTATTTTTAATCTTTTCTTACGATTAATTTTAAACTATTGACTTTGATTTCCTTAGTAATATAATTTAAACTAAGTATATAAATTAAGAAAGAAAATATGAAAGGATTGACACCATGGAAAAAGTAAAAAATATACCTTTTTCTCCTCCAGACATAACAGAAGAAGAAATAAATGCAGTAGTAGAAGTATTAAAATCAGGATGGATAACATCAGGTCCAAATTTAGCTAAGTTTGAAGAAGAAATAAAAGAATATTGTAATGTAAATAAAGCAGTAGTATTAAACAGTGCTACAGCAGCAATGGAACTTATATTAAGGGTATTAGATATCAAAGAAGGTGACGAAATAATAACTACACCTTATACATATACAGCAACTGCAAGTGTAGCCCTTCATAGAGGGATACGTCCTGTATTGTGCGATGTTGCAAAGGATTCCTTCTATATGGATTACGATAAGTTAAAGACTTTAATAACAGATAAAACAAAGGTTATTATGCCAGTAGACTACGCAGGTTATCCAGCAGATTATGATAGAATAAAGGAAATTTTAAAAGAACTTAATAGGGAGGATATAATCATTTCAGTTGATTCTGCCCATTCCTTTGGTGCAACCTATAAAGGAGAAAAGGTAGGAGGGCAATGTGATTTTCATTCCTTCTCATTTCATGCTGTTAAAAATCTAACTACAGCTGAAGGCGGAGCAGTAACATATAATGATAATAACTTTGCAGGAAAAGAAGATTTATATAAGGAACTTAAATATACAGCTCTGCATGGCCAAACAAAAGATGCCTTATCTAAAATGCAGGCAGGAGCTTGGGAATACGATATTGTTACAGATGGTTTTAAATGTAATATGACAGATATTAATGCTGTAATAGGAAGAGTTCAATTAAAGAGATATGAAGATATGTTAAAAATAAGAAAGGCTATTTTTGAAACATATACAAGAATTTTAGAAAAAGAAGATTTCTCAATAATACCGCTATACAATAATAATGAAGGAACAGAAAGTTCTTATCATTTATATACTTACAGAGTTAAAGGTTTTAAGGAAGAACAAAGAAATTTACTTATTCAAAAACTTGCGGAAAAGGGAATATCAACAAATGTGCATTACAAGCCATTACCAATGTTAACTCTTTATAAGAATCTAGGATATAAAATAGAAGATTATCCTAATGCTTATGCTCAATATGAAAATGAAATTACTCTTCCAGTATATAGTACTCTTTCATTAGAAGATGCAGAATATGTAGCAAAGGAAACAGTTAAAACAATAAAAGAAATCCTTGCTTAATTAAAAGTTTATATAAAAAACTAATTGTGGTAAAATATTAATATTGGTTTTTTAGCAAATAAAATAAAAGGAGATTATGAAAATGAATATACCTTTGATAGATTTAAAAGCGCAATATAAGTCTTTAGAAGAAGAATTAAATCAAGCAGCTCTTGAAGTTTTATCTTCAGCTAAATATATAATGGGAGAAAATGTTATAGAATTTGAAAAGGAATTTGCAAACTATGTAGGAGTAAAACATGCAATTTCAGTTGGAAATGGAACTGATGCTTTAGTTTTAGCCTTAAAAGCTATGGGAATTAAAGAAGGGGATGAAGTAATAACAACACCATTTACTTTCTTTGCCACAGCAGAAGCAATTTCAGCAGTTGGAGCAGTTCCAGTATTTGTAGATGTAGATAAAGAAACCTTTAATATAGATGTAACAAAAATTGAAGAAAAAATAACAAATAAAACTAAGGCTATTGTTCCAGTTCATATATTCGGTCAAGCAGCAGATATGGATGGAATAAATGCAATAGCCAAAAAGCATAATCTTTTAGTTTTAGAGGATGCTTGTCAAGCTATAGGTGGTAAATATAAGGGAAGAAATATTGGTGCCTTAGGAGATGTCGCTTGTTTCTCATTTTTCCCAACTAAGAACTTAGGCTGTGCTGGAGATGGCGGAATGATAGTAACTAATAATGATGATATAGCTATTATTGCGAGAGCTTTAAGAACTCATGGAAGTGGTGAAAACGGTCAAAAAGCATACAATCTTCTAAATAATGTAACTGAAGAAGTTAAAACTGCAGAAGGAGCAGATGATACAGTATATAATCCATTAAAATACTATAATTACCTAATTGGATACAATACAAGATTAGATGCAATTCAAGCAGCTCTATTAAGAGTTAAGCTAAAAGAAATAGATAAATGGAATGCAAAAAGAAGAGAAATAGTAGAAATATATAACAAGGCTTTACAAAATTCAAGCTATGTAACTCCAGCTTGTAGAGAAGATGTAGAACATGTATATCATATGTATATCCTTCAATCAGAAAATAGAGAAGAAACAATATCAAAATTAAGTAAGGCAGGAATAGCAACAGGAGTTTACTATCCAGTACCACTTCATCTTCAAAAGGTATATAAAAATCTAGGATATAAAGAGGGAGATATGCCTGTGGCAGAATATTTATCCCATAGAACTTTTGCCATCCCGGTTTATCCAGAATTAACAAAGGAACAAATTGATTATATTTTAAAACACTTAGTTTAATATAATTTACAGTTTTAGCATTTAAATAATAAAATGAAATCTGTGCATGGTGAAAGTTAGAGAAAAGCAATATTTAGGAATTAGGAAGCTTCTTCATCATTAATTTTTATTGTATAACCTGCACTTCAAACAGAAAAAAGTTGTTCTCACTTTTTTCTTAATGGTGTATAATATTGATGTTAAAAAAATAACTAAGATTATTAAAATTAGAGGAATAAATATTAAAAATTAAGGAATTTGAAATAATAAAATGAAGATAAGGTGCTACAATAAAGCTAAATATTAAAACAAAAATAAATAATAAAATAAAAGCAAGTAATAATAAGGACTTAATTAAATAATAAAATGAAACTAAAATTATAATTGCGCACTGTAAACAGTGAACTATAAACTGAATAACATTGTGCACTGAAATAAGGGAGTGAAAACATGTCAGTTTTAAGAGATGAATTGCTAGAAAAAATTAATAATAAAACTGCAAAAGTGGGAGTAGTAGGATTAGGATATGTAGGTTTACCTCTAGCTGTTGAAAAAGCAAAGGCAGGATATCAAACTATAGGTTTTGATGTTCAAGATAAAAAGGTTGAAATGGTAAATAGAGGCGAAAACTACATTGGTGATGTTGTTGATGAAGAATTAAAAGGTCTAGTTCAAAAAGGAATATTAAAAGCTACAACAGATTTCAGCTTTATAAAAGATGTTGATACAGTTTGTATTTGCGTTCCAACACCACTTGATCTATATAAGCAACCAGATTTATCTTATGTAGTTAATTCAACTACAGATGTTGCAAAATATCTTCATAGAGGAATGTTAGTTGTATTAGAAAGTACAACATATCCAGGAACAACTGAAGAAGTATTAAAACCAATTCTTGAAAAAGAAAGTGGTTTAAAATGTGGAGAAGACTTCTTTCTAGCCTTTTCACCTGAAAGAGTTGACCCAGGTAATAAAGAGTATAATACAAAAAATACACCAAAGGTTGTTGGTGGATGTACAGAAGAATGTACAGAAGTGGCAGCAGCTTTATATGAAAATGTATTGGAAGGAAGCATTCATAAAGTTTCATCACCAGCAGTAGCTGAAATGGAAAAGATTCTTGAAAATACTTTCAGAAATATAAATATTGCTTTAGCTAATGAAATGGCTATTTTATGTAACAGAATGGGAATAGATGTATGGGAAGTTATAGAAGCTGCTAAAACTAAACCTTATGGTTTTATGGCATTCTATCCAGGTCCAGGAATTGGAGGACACTGTATTCCTCTAGATCCTTTCTACTTAGAATGGAAGGCAAAAGAATATGATTACCATACAAGATTAATCGAAACTTCAGGAGAAATAAATGATTCAATGCCAAACTTTGTTTTAGAAAATGTTATGAAGGTTCTAAACAAAGAGAAGAAGGCATTAAATGGCTCAAAAGTTTTAGTAATGGGATTAGCATATAAAAATGATATAGATGACTATAGAGAATCACCATCCTTTAAGGTAATAGAACTTTTAGAAAAGAATGGTGCAGAAGTTATAGTTAACGATCCATACTGCGAAGTAGCTAAGCATAATGGTAAAACTTATCATTCAGTTGATTGGAGAGAAGTTATTGATGCTGCTGATATAGTAGTAATTACAACAGCCCATTCAGCTTATCCATATGAAGAAATAGTTGAAAGAGCAAAGGTTGTTTACGATACAAGAAATGCTACAAAGAATGTTGTAAATAACAGAGAAAAGATATATAAGCTTTAATTAAATAATAAAATGAAACTAATGTAAAAATACCGTTGATATAAAATCAACGGTATTTTTTATTATAATCAAAGCACAAAATGCTTAATAGCCTTTCCTACTCCGCTGTTATCATTTGTATCTGTAATAAAGTCAGCAGCTTCCTTAACTATATCAAGACCGTTTCCCATGGCAACACCAATACCTGCATATTTTATCATTGAAAGATCATTTTCAGAATCTCCTATACACATAACTTCTTCTTGAGGAATATTTAGCATATTGGCTAAATAAGCTGCAGCATTTCCTTTTGAAACCGAACCTACTGTTATTTCAAAATTGTTATCTCCAGAGCTTACAACATGAAGTTTATCCCTAAAAATATCCTTTATTTCTTCCTTTGCAGTCCAAAGTTTATCCTTATTAGCAGCCTTTTCTATAACTCCAGCTTTTAAAATATTGCCTTCATAATTTTGTATAGCTTCATCTAGCTTTTCATTAATAATAAATTTTACACGCTTTTCCTCTGGTAAATCCCTATTCATCACAACATAAGCATGTTCCTCTGAAGCAGGAGTTTCCATAAATAATACATTCCAACTATTAAATTGAATAGTTAGTCTATATTTTTTTGCTATTTTATAAATTTCAATTGCTATGTCCTTAGGTAAAGGATTTTCATATATTGCTTTATCATTATAGCCATTTTTTATAAAAGCTCCATTAGAAGCAATTATTGGGGTGTTAATTCCAATAAGATCAGCGTAATATTTTGCAGATAAAAACATTCTTCCAGTACAAAGAGCAATGTTAACGCCTCTATCATGAGCTTTTTTAATAGCTTTCTTATTTTCATCGCTAACTTCATGCTTACTATTTAAAAGAGTTCCATCCATATCTATACAAATTAATTTAATTTTACTTTCCATATTAATCCTCCTAAAGCCTTTCTTTCTATAGTATAAACTAAAAAAATAAAAATTAGTAGCTAAGTTCGATTATTGTAGAAAAATAGCTAATGAAAAAGCTAGAAGATAGAACACATGTTTGGTATAATGTGAATATAAAATTTGAAGGGGGAGACGAATTTATGAAAGAACTATTAATCAAAGCAAAACAGGGGGACAAAGTATCAATGGAAAAACTACTTAATAAATTTGAACCCCTTATAAAGAAATCTTCAAAGCAATATTATATTAATGGCTATGAACAAGGAGATATTAAACAACTAGCCTATATGGCAACATTAAAAGCAATTAAAAGATTTGATTTAGAAAAAAGCAATTCCTTTCCTTTGTATGTAAAAAGAACTGTACAAAATTCTATATATAAGGAAATAAAAAAATCAAAAGAAATAATTAGCTATAATAAAGGGAATAGAGAAACAAAAGAAAATTCTGAAATAAAAAATATAGAAGATAAAAATGTAGAGCTGGAGGAAGAAATAATAAAAAAAGAAAGAAGGGAAAAACTAATTAACTTAATAAATAAAATGGCAAATGAGGAAAAGGAATTTATAAGAGAAATATTTATAGAAGAGAAGTCTCTAAAAGAATATGCGAAAGAAAAAGGTCTTAAATATCATCAGGTAGTTTATTTTAAGAAGAAAGTCTTACAAAAGATAGAGATAAAAGTTGGGGAAGGAGTAGCTAAGAGTTAAGGAATGATAATTAATAATATTAAATAAAAAAATAAGTGCCTAATAATGATTTGCAAACTATTATTAGGTACTTATTATTTTTTATACTAAATCTATATAGTTGAATACTATTAGGAGAAAACTCAAAAGACTTAGATTTCATTGGCAAATGTTAATTAAAAAGTTATTTAGCTTTTTAAGTGCTCTTTTTTTAAGGCAGCTTGCATAATAGTAATCCTTATTGTATTCCTTACAGTATTTCGTAAGATTAGGTCTTTCGTTTTTTATAAATAAAAATTCAATTAATTCTTTTTCTTCATTATCTAGTTTTTCTAAAGCTAGATATAAGTTTTCATAAATAATATCCTGTAAAACAGTTGTTTCTACATTAGTCTTATCATCTATAATGCTTTCTTCTAGTTCAAGGCCATCATCATTTGGTTTATTTAAACTCAGCTCATCATTATATCTTATTTCACTTCTACACAAATATCTAAAGCCATTTTTTATTGACCATGAGGCATAAGAAGGAAAACTTTTATAATCTCTATCTATATCAAATTTATTTATTGCATTAAGCAAGTGAAGTATTCCAATTTGTATAAGATCCTCAAAACTTTTACCCTTAATAAAAATATTCTTTGCTTCCTTAACAATAAGTGGGTAATACATATCTATTATTTTTTCTTTAGCATTATTGTCTCCATTCTTTGCTGAAATTAATAGCTCTCGCATATAACTTCCCCCCTCATTATAAAAACATTTCAATTAATAAATATACATTTTGATAGATTTTTTATAAGAAATTAATAAAAAATCGTAAGAAAAAATACTACAAAATACTACATAAACAAGAAAGAGTTTGTTGAATTTTTTCTTTTAGAATTAAAAAAGAAATTAAAGATAAGCTAAAAGTTACTAATATAAAGAAGATTTTTATTAGTAAAACTAAGAAAATAAACTAATTATTTACAAGTTAAGGATATTGATATAAAGCTATATCCTGGAAATTTGCGTGAGTTTTTTTGCAAATTCGATATACAAAAATATAAAGAAAAATTATGCAGATAAAAAGTGTAAAACATAACCTTTTTCTTCGCTTATCTTTGGAATAATTAAAAATATGTATAGAAAATTAAATAAAGATAAAAAACAACTTGACATGAATGTCGAATTTATCGAATTTAATCAGAAATTGCAAAAAAGTTTTTTGGAATAAATTATAGAAAAGTTAATGAAATATGTTATAATTTTTTTATCTTAAGAAAAAATTAATAAAATTTATTAACTATAATTAATTGTAATTAAATTTAATTAATTTTTATTTATTACTATAAAAAATATAAATTTTTGTTGAAAATTAAATTAAAAGGTGAAAAGCTAGTATATTTAATGATATAATATGCCGGTAATACAAAATATTATTGGTTAGGAGGATTTAAAATTGGAAGAACAAGAAATAAGATTAGATGAGTTTTTTGATGCTCTAAAGAAGAGATGGTTTATGATTGTGTCAATAACATTAGCAGCAACAATAATATCAGCAGCTATAAGCTTTTTTCTAATAAAACCTAAATATGCAGCAAGTACTAAGCTTTTTATTGGTAAGGAAGAGGCAGAAAGTCAAGGTTACAATCAAAATGATGTAATAATGTATCAAAAACTTATGAAGACATATACTGAAACCATTAAAACTAAAGATTTAGTTGAAAAAGCCTTAGGAAGTTCAAATTTAGAAGTTGATACTAAGAGTGTATTAGAAAACTTAACAGTAACTTCCCTTGCAGACACTCAAATACTAGAAGTTAAATATAAAAGTATTGATCCAATGGAAGCAAAAACAATAATTGAAGAAATTACAGATGAATTTATAGAAACATCAAAAAAATTAGTTCCTAATGGGAATATTCAAATAATAGAAAGTGTAGAAGTTCCAGATAAACCTGTAAGCCCAAATAAGAAAATGAATATTGCTATAGCTTTTGTCCTTGGCTTAATGGTCAGTGTAGGTCTAGCGTTATTATTAGAATTCCTAGATAATACCTTTAAAACTAAGGAGCAGATAGAAAGAGAATTAGATATACCTGTAATAGGAACAATACCTCAAGTAAAGGAGGATAAGTAATGTTTATTTTAGAGAAAGATCCAAAATCTATAGCTGCTGAAAGTTATAGAACCTTAAGAACAAATATACAATATTCATCCTTTGATAAGGAATATAAAATTATAATGGTTACAAGTTCAGAACCTGGAGAAGGTAAATCCACAATAGCTGGAAATTTAGCCTTATCCTTTGCTCAAGATGGAAAAAGGGTTTTACTTATAGATTCCGATTTAAGAAAGCCATCCTTACATAAAAAGTTTAAAATTTCCAATCTTGTAGGTCTTTCCGATGTATTAATTGGAAAGGAAGATTTAAAAACTGCTCTTCATAGATACAATGAAAATTTAGTAGTTTTAACTTCAGGAAAACTTCCGCCAAACCCATCAGAAATGCTTTCATCTAAGGCAATGAGCAATTTATTAAAAGAATTAAAAAATGTTTTTGATTATATAATTTTAGATACACCACCTGTACAAGCTGTAACAGATTCTCAAATATTATCCACAAAGGCTGATGGAACGATTTTAGTTATAAGGGCAGAAAAAACTAAAAAAGACTCTGTTCAAAATGCCCTAGGCCTTTTAAAGAAGGTTAATGCAAATATAATAGGTACAGTTTTAAACGGAATAGAAAGCGGAAGGAATAAATACTACTACTATTATGGAGAAAAATAATTAAGTCAGTGCACAATGCACAGTACGCAGTGTACAGTTGTTAAAATAATTCAGAGTACCTGGATTATAAAATGTATTAAACTCTGCAAGAGTTTATTTATTAACTGTGAACTGTGAAC
>Ga0209537_1004167_pt1 | contig 12568 bp, 12 predicted proteins | sample BioPla4DNA1_FD_187698 | JGI IMG/M metagenome (GOLD analysis project Ga0209537, IMG submission 187698) | Biogas fermentation microbial communities from Germany - Plant 4 DNA1 (SPAdes) (version 2) | ecosystem: Engineered > Bioreactor > Anaerobic > Digestate | place: Bielefeld, North...
TTCAACTGTGAATCTCTTCCTCATACTTTCTTCCCCCTTGAACAAATTGTATTACATTTTTATACAATCTGTCCAACCGTCTAAGGGGTCCTTAACAAAATTATTCATTTGCCTATATTCAATTTTTAATCCATGTAGCAAATTTTTAATAAACGTGCATTAAGCTATCAGAGTCTGGATTATGAACTGTAGTTGAAATTAACCTTGCCTGAACAATCAATCTATGAGACGCTGTGTATAAAGGATGGCACGTAATAAGTGTTAATATGCTGTCAGTTTTACTTTTTTTAAGAAGTGAAACGTCATCTGGTTCCACTACCTGGATGTTGAATACTTCATAAGTATAGTCAGCATCGAAAGTAGAAATAACTACTATGTCCCCCTCCTCTACCTCATTAAGTCTGTTGAAATTGCGTCCGTAGGCATGGCTTCGATGTGCTGATATGGCTGTATTCCCTATTTCACCTATATTTGCTGTACCCGTTAATTTACCTGCACCAATCTTTAATATTTCAGGTGTAGCTCCGTCCATTACAGGTAAGTTTAAGTCTATCTTGTCTATTTTAATGACACCCAGTGTAACAAAGGATTTATTTTCTTTGTCATCACCCTCAGTATGTCCGAGTGTTTCGGTATCATTTATCTGTGAAAAGGCTTCATCGAGGAAAAGATAGGAGTTTATTGCATCTTCAGATGTTTCAGCAGAACCTTCTTTAACGTGACTGTTCAGCTGTTGAGCTCTTCTCTCCTCTTCCCAGTCTTTAAGTATCTGTCTTTGCATATACCCTGTATAGATATTCTTTACGATAGGGTAACTTGCAATTAATATACCTATGACAATCAATAATATTGACTTAAGTTTCATTTAAATCTCCCTGATACAAAAATGTAGTGGGTAATCAGTGACATACAACTGATTAAAAAATGTAGCCGGAGGTTAATCCTCCGGCCAAAGCATTACTGCTTTCGTTTCTTATGGTTGAGCTTTATGCCGGCATATATGGCACCGGCTCCCAAACCATAAAATAGTATTGGAGGCACTTCTCCTGTTTTTGGAAGACCTTTTGGTATTTCTTCTTCTTTAATAATTATAATCTCTGTTTCATCATCAGCAGGGTCATCATATATATCAGGTTTACCAGGCCCTGCAGGGGTTTCTTCATCTTCTACATCAATAATTTCGGGTGCTGCAGTAGGCGTAACCTGTTCGGTTGGAACTATCGGCCCTGTAGGTTCTGCAGGTGGTTGTGTAGGTATAGTTGTAACGCTGCGGGAAGGCGGCCTGGTTGGAGGAGATAACGGCCTCTCTGTAGGTGTTGGTGTTACAGGAGACTCATACTGTGCAGTAATAATCCACTTTACCGTCAATGATGAACCCTGGTATTCATTTCCGGTAGTCTCACCAGGAAGATGAACGGTAAATGTAAGATCCACCCGGTTACCTCGCTTAATATCGCCAATTAACACATTTTCATTAAACTTACTAATTGGCCCATTGTGTAACACTTTACCATTCTTATGGGTTACTGTTAATACCAACTTGTCGTCAAGATTACCCCTTATACCATTCACCTCTTTACCTAATACATACTCTATTATCTCAGCTCGTATCCAAACGCGAAGAGAGGATGTATTGCTTTCAGGATCAATAGAAATTGTCATTGTAGAGGTTTTCGTATCACCCGGTGCAAGATTGTCGGTCGGCACCAGGACATCAGATACGTTTACCCGAAGACCTGTGTTGGCTCCTACCACCTCTATTGCATGTATAGGATTGATATCTGCCATACAAAAGACCGCCAGTAAAACAACCAATATTAATATCGCCTTTTTACAATCTCTTTTTGTCTTTTCCAAAGGACAACATCCTCTCTATTTTACCTTCGCAAAATACAGTTTCAGAAGCTACAGATATTTATTTTAATACTTTGTAACTGTAACACCATCAATGGTCATTGAATAATGTGAAAAATTACTGATTGGATGATCAAATAATATAGAATAACTTGCCTTTCCGTCAGTGAACTCTACATCTTGTTGTCCTGCTGTCATAACGCCATTACCTTCCAATATTGATCTCCTGACTTCTAATGAAATATCTTTTTTACCAGTGAAATTGTTTCCATTTTCATCTTTTGCCTCTTTTATTTCACCATAGATTTGATATTTTGCAACAGTTCTCCTATTCTCTGTAACAAAAACAGTTTTATAATTTCTGGTAAATGTAAAACTTGCTATATTGGCGGGAACTTCAGGTTCTTCAGGGTCTTCTGGATCTTCTGGGTCCTCTGGATCTTCTGGATCCTCTGGATCTTCAGGCTCTTCTGGATCCTCTGGGTCTTCTTTATCGCCGTAGCATGCAATACTATCCAGGTCTATTTCATCTTCTTCTACCAGTTTCCAGTTTTCATATAAAAATTCATATTCACTGTCGTTCACAGCATCCCAGCCATCATTACCCCATACTGCCGAAGGAGCGCCATTGGAGGCTTGAACTGCTTCAAAATCAACATCAATTTCAAAACTAGCGCCCTGGTATTTATTGGTGGTTCTTTCGCCATCAAAATATAACACCAATTCCAGATTAGCAATGTCATTTTCTTCTCCCTCTTCTTTACCATATGTACCATCAATAGGACCACCTAGGTAATATGCATATATGGGCTTATTGGGGCCTTTCTTATCCTCTGGCTGATAAAATACCCATTTCGATCCCTTTTGAGGTAAGATAAGAATATTATCTTCACTGAATTTTACTTCATCTGTGTCTATCCATTTTGCATTTATTATAGCGCGCAGTTGTATTTTCTTAGTTCCTACATTTTCAATGTCCCATTCTAATTTGAAGCAGTCACCTGGGTTTACATTTTCAATTTTCTCATTATTGCTTACTACACCGCCATCAGCACTAATTTCAACAGTACCTGCAGTGAACGCATTTGCATCTAATTCGGCTTTATTGGTAAACCATGCCATGGTTGCGCCACCGATTAATGCAATACATACTGTAATCGACAACATCATAAGTAACATTTTCTTTTTCATAACAAAACACTCCTTGCATAATTAAAATTTTTTATGATTATTGGCAACCAGGCTGCCTTGTTATCAAGGCCCTATGGCTTTGCGCCCCTACTTTGCAGTAAGTTTGCCTTTTTCAATAGATTCAAATTTTACTCCTGTTTACTGCTGGGAATAAATTTCCAGCCCTTTGCTTTACTAGCGCCGTTGGAAGCTTGAATTGCTTCAAAACTGCCATTCAATATATACCGTTTGCCCTGATAATCGTCATTAGTTTTTTCACCGTCAAGGCATACATTGATCTTTAGGTTAACCGATGATGGTTCGTTGTTGGGATATGTACCAGGTATGGTATATTTATAGTAAAACCAGCCGCCTTCTTTTTCCCATCCATGCTCATCTTCATGCAATTCAAAAGATACAACATTTGCATTCAGATTATCAACAATAACCCATTCTTCAGCATCTTCATCATACTCATACCAGCTTCCGGTAAATTTCCCCCTCAGATGAATGGCCTTTGTACCTGTATTTGTTATTTCAAATATTCTCAAATTCTTGTCACCGGGGTTCCAGTTGTCCTCTTCAGCATAATAGCCTTTAACCTGGATAGATTTTACATCAAAGCCGTCAGCATCAGAATTTTCATCAAATTTATCCTTTTCAGTTACATCCACAACCTTTACATACTTCACATAGGGAATACCTGTGATATCAAATTTGTTTTCTTTTTCATTTCCTTTTCTTCCTTCGTTTGTTGCTGTGCCAACATATTTCCAATCATCTTCCAAACTTGTACTGACATACACCTCAGCACTTTCTGTAGGATATGCACCTTGAGTTATTTCAGTAACAATTACTATTTCAGGTGCATAAACCGGGGACTCAAACTCAACAATGATATATCCGCCAAAACCCAGGCTGAAAAAAGCATCTGAAGAATCATCCAGGACAACATCACTGTAACTTCTATCCTTAGCTACTGATCCACCCCTTCTATTTTTACCTTGACTTACATCTATTACTTTGTCTGGAGAAAAGGTAGAATATTTTTTATAGCTATCGCTGTCTTCTATATCTATTATTCTGCCTGCTTCTATCGATACTGTTCCTGCTGTAAAGGCAGTCTTTCCTCCATCTTCCGAATGAGTGAACCATGCCATTGTTCCACCGGCTATCACGGCAACAGATATTATGATTGTGAATACAGAAATAACAATTCTTCTTTTCATTCTTTCACCCCCTTTTCTGTTTGTCCTTCAGGTATTGCTACCATTCTTCCTGCGCAGCTTCCAAAGTCATCTTAATTGTGTACTCAGCTGAATTATAGTTTTCATCAATACTATCTATACTCATGTTTAACCATACATCAAAGTCGATCCTTACAGTTTCATTTGGATAAACAGGTTCTTCGTATAGATAATAGTAATCATCTCTCATATTCCAGCCATCATTTTTCTGTTCCCATTGTGCTATATCAGCCAATACTTCTGGTTTCCATTTACCGTCAATTTTTACCCGTAACCATGCAGGCTGTTTGCCAACATTTTTAAAACACCATCCAATTTCCAGAGCATTATTCTTACCTGGAACCCAGTTTTCCAAATCCTCCGGCAATTCAACTATCTCCATTTCCAAAATGCCTGTTGTAAAAGGTATTTGGATTTCATTGGATTTATCTATAAAGTATGACATTGTTAACCCACTTAACATAATGATTATGGATAATACCAATAACAGTGCACATATTGCTTTTTTCATAAAGAACCTCCTTTTACCAAAGGTGCATTTATGTTTCGGGTTTTACGTCTTCTTCTGATAATGCTGACTTATACTTTTTCTTATATTTAAGTAATTCAATAATTTGAGTTATCATGAGAATAAATGCCGGTATTATGATTACAAGAAGGATGCCCTGTTTTGTTCTTATAAATCCCATAACAAAACCCAATAATGGTATGGATAAAGTCACTTTTCCAAGTACATAATTTTCTTCAACAGGAACGGGATCATTCACGTTATTGGCGTCACCCCTTGTGATAAACTGCCGTTTATTGTTCTCTTCAATTATTTCTACAACTCTGTGTGTGGTGGATAAAGAGTCATTCTTTTTACGAAAGGTGATAATATCTCCTACTTCTATGGATTGTATGTCTACATGCTTAATGACCAAAAGGCTGCCTGTTTTGAATGTTGGGCTCATACTGTTGCTTTGTACAATATATAATTGGTGATTAAGTACGGTTGGCGGTTCATTGCTTTTCATGCTGGTAAACATAAAAAACAATATGTATAATATAAGCACCCCTAAAAGTCCTAACATTATATTACTTAATATGTTTAAAATGGATTTTGCTACTGATTTTTTATTTTCTTTTTGCTGCACCATTTAAAGCCACCCCATTTCTTTTATTTGTGCTTTATATTGTTTTTGTCTGATGGGTAATGCTATTAAGGAATCTGATTATAAACATGTTCGGGTACCGTCATCTGTGTATCAGTATCATCCAGCTGTGGTAATTGTCCGATAATGCTGTTGTACACATCGCCCGTAACAGTCAGGGTAACATAATCATCCTGTGAATTTCTAAAATATGCTTTAGTGTTCAAAATCGTTAGATTATGTATTATTAAACCTAGTGATGCTAACACAGCAACAATGATTACTATAAGTTTTATTTGTATAAGATTGTTTTTGATTTTTTGCTTAATTCTTCCCATCATGGGTTTCCTCCCCCTGAATCAAATCCTGTCAGTTGTTTTGCTTTTACCACTTCTTCTATCAGCCCTTCGGAACCATCCCATTTCCGAATTTCAATGTTATTTGAAGCGGCTTCTTTTAACAAAAGAATTAATTCCATCAGACTTCTAAAACATACTGTTTTTCTCTTCTCAATCCATTGTATTGTGCCTTGAATACTGTGGTTTTGATGATACTTTATCTTTAATAGAAAAGAGGTATTTTTTACTATCTTTGAATCGCTATTGCTATTATGCTTTTCCACTTGCATTAATCCCACAATAATCTCTCCTGGATTTTCAATTTAAAAGGTTTGCATAAACTTGCTCTTTTTCACTCCTGTAAACTCAAATATAAACAAACATATTAAAGTTCAAGCATTAAAAATATTTAATTATTTAATCCACAATTATAATTCTATTTAGGACAGTCACAGTATATTCTTTTTTCAGTCATACTTCGGTCACATTTTTTTAAAGTCAAACTCTATATATTTTTTATCAGATCAAGTAATGAGCGAGAAGTTTTTCATCACAAGTTTACAGACCTTTTTTGGAAGAGGGAAAAATAGTGAGTAAAAATAAAAGGACACCCGAATGGGGGCATCCCTGGAGAATTTTGATTGTATGTTATTACTTTCACTTGGCTTCTTTTAAATGGAAATAGATTACTACTGCTTAGATCTGTTGTAAAGATTTAACTACTCTTGCTTCTGAAAAGCTGATGTTGGAAGAGCTGTATTAACTTTTACTTTTATATCATAGTCAACAGCATTCTTTTTAAATTGATTAATTATTCTATCCATGATTGTAATTATCTGTTTATAATCCATCCTGGGAAGCAGCACAAGAAGTACATTACTGTCCCATGTTGTAACAACATCCCCTTTTCTTAATGATTTAATTAAACTCTTTCTAAAGCTGTTGAAAACACTGGTACTTTCATTCACAGAAATAGAAACTACAAACACAATATGTCCTGTTCTTTCACTTCTGCGTCTTTCCAGAATAAAGATTGAGTTGAATAATTTCCTGTCACAATAGAATGCACCAGCAGTATTCTCGTTTATCAACTGGTTTTCTGTTGTTTCGCTGCTGTTTAATTCAGCACTGTTTTTCAGCATTTTGTAAACTTGTAAAAGTTCAGCTGTTGGCTTTATTCCAAATTGCTTGTATAGCATTGAGGTATATGTATTGTAGTTATCTATGGCCTCTTTTATCCGTCCCATATTCATCAGGTTTTCTATTAAGGCAATATGTAAACCCTCTTCATAGGGTTCTATTTGTATGGCTTGTTCACATGTCTTAATGCTTTTGTCAAACTCTTTTTTTTGTTGGTATAACTTTACCAGTTTTAAAACAGATTGGGTGTATAACCTGCGATAATAATTCCTTTTTGGTATTACCCAGTCCTCATATATTAGCTCTGGGAAATAATCGCCCTGATATAATTTTAAAGCGTTCTCATACCATAATGTGGCTTCATTGGGGTTTATATTTATCAGTGAATCAGCCTTTTGTATGTACCCTTCAAAAATATCTGTATCCAGAAACACATCATCATTAAAATATAGCGAGTAACATCCATTGTTATATAAAATATTACAACTACAACTGTTAAAAAACTCATCCTGGCTTAAAACCTTACGTAAGCGATAAACAATGTTTTGCAAAGTATTTCTTGGGTTTTCATATTCTTCATCAGGATATAAATGCTCAAGAATTGTTTCGGGTGGTATTCCTTTCCCTTTGTTTAATAACAGATACTTAAAAAGATACCATAACTTTGTGGCCCTCGCGGATATGCTGTAAAAGCCCTTATCCTTTTGGTATATCTCAAACCTGCCCAAAGTATAAAGCTGAAGCTTGCAAATTTCCTGTTTGTTGGTTTTTGCTGCAAGCATTATTTCCCCTCCAATATAAAACAACTAAAACAAATAATTGATTAAACATGTAATGTTATACCAATTAATTCATATAACAGATAAATTATATCACTAACATCTGTCCAGGATATTTATTTCCCATGAACATGAAGACAATTGTACTTAAATGATACTTAAAAATATATAAAAAAAATCACCCTTATGGGTGAGAAAACTAAGTAACCTTTATATGTTATTAATTTCAGATCGATTTAGCTATTGGTTCATATATTTATTACAGTATCTAAGCTTTATTATCTTTTGTTATTATTACCTTTTTTAGGCTTATAAAAATCCTTCCAGAAATCACTGTCAAAATTTTTGCCATCCCATTCCATCCATTTTTCCCATTTACTCCAGTCCATATCAAAATCTAAATCAAAGTCGAAGTATTTATTTATGCTATTGAACCATTTCAACTTATAACGGTTGTTTGTAAAAGGATTGAACACTTTTTTAATTATTTCCAAATCCTTTTCATCCAGTTTACGGTTTTTATATTGCTCCAGGTTCTTGTCAAATCCTTCCTTTTCATATTTATCAACAATTACCTTAGCCAGATCCAGTAAATCGAATACGTTAACGTAACCATCCCCGTTAACATCGTATTTTTCAGATTTTTTATCATCTGGCTTAGGAGTAGGTTTTGGGGCGGTTTTTTTGCTAATGATTTCAAGGTTTATTCCCTTAACAGTTTTATTGTCTGTTTTAATTGGTGTTGCATCCTTAATATCCTTTTCCGTACTGTCTTCATTATAATAACCTTCATTAATATAACTGGTATTTTTTGTTATGACCTTATAGAATACAATGTAATTTGTTGATGCTACAGGTACAGTTAATGCATAGTTTGCTGAGTTTGAGCCTTTTGCTATTTTTACAGTCTTCTTAAAGCTGAAGTCATCGGAATTAGAAGCCTTAGTATTTTTGTTATACGCTGTTACTTCAACTTCAATGCCGTTTCCTGGTGCCTTCTCGTTGTTTGGCAAATATACCTTTCCGCTAATGTTTGTGAATGGTAATGTGGTTAAATTTATATCCTTTGCTGTATTGGCAACATCTATCAGCGTCACTTTATTAGCATCCCGGGAGGTACCGTTTTTACTATAATATCCCGTCTCCTTATAACCTTCATTTTCATAGGTGTAATAAACTTTATATCCCTTTTTAACTGAATTCATCGGCACAATAAGTTCATATGCTGCTTCAGAGTTGTTTGCCTTTACTGTTACCTCCTTAGTTATTATTATGTCATCATCCTTTGAGTTTACATTTGAACCTTCCTGGATCGCAGTTATTGTATATTTCAGATCATTTAAAGGTTTGGTGGATTTGTTGCCAAGTATTATGCTGCCTGAAATAGCTCTGCCCGGTAAAAGCTCAATATCAATACCCCTCACATCACCAGCATTAAGATCTACCATTGTTTTATCATCTTTTATCGCTGTAGTTCCTTTTTTACTATACCATCCAAAGGGTGCGTAAGATTTTTCAACGGTATAATATACAGTGTATTTTGCTTTAGAATTCTGGCTTCTAGGCACTTGGATGCTGTAAGCTATTGAGTTACTGCCTTTTGCAATTGTTAATTCCGTTGTAACTGATTTATCGTCATTTTTATTGTTTGAAGTATTATTGTCTGTTGCAATGGTTAATAAAACTTTAACCCCGCCTGAAGGTGCAACATCGTTGTCAGGCAAAGAGATTACACCGCTTATTGTTGAATAAGCATTAGCTGCAATGCTTTGAACTGATAACACAGACATTAACAAACATGTGACTAATAATGCTGATAAAATTCTAGACTTTTTCATGATACCCTCCATATTTCAAACCTTTATTTAACCAAAAAATTAATCAGATAAAACATATTATTAATTGAGAGAAATAGAACTAATAAAAACAAGCAATTTAGAATTCACCTCCAAAAACTACTCCATCACTTTCCAATATAACGATACGAATTTAGATAGTTAATTTTTGGGGCAAAACCTAAACTGTCATAGAACTGATACTTTTATGAAACATAACTGAAATGTAAGTTTACATACTAATTATTATGTACTTCCTTCCAGGTCACTACTTCCCAACCTGCATTTGTCGGTTCTACAAAGTGAGGAGGTGCTTCATACTGCATTCTGTAATCATATAGATTATCTGAGCTGTAGCCATAATTTCTGTCCATTGAAGTTATTCCAGTAGCACCGTCTTGCTTTACCACCCTTGAACCAAGATACTTTATCTGTCCCCAATCTTTATAGGAAATATAATCTAAATCTTGAACGGTTACTGAGTTGCAGTACAAAGCCGCCTGTACTTGGATGTTCTCGACAGTAGTATTAATATTCCCCTTTGTTGCCTGCGGCCATTTATGCGTTCTGTTATGGATTATAATATTTTCTTTTGCAACTAGTCCTAGCATGTCGTCAGAAGAATTAGGAACATCCTTTTTGTTGTATACAGGAATGTTCTGATTTTTGTAGGTAATGCCGCGGTAATTATACAGCTGGTTGTAATCCCTTTGCGTTGAAACTTCTATCGTAGGATCCTTTGCGCATATATATATGTTTTTTTCAGCTATTATGGTTAATCTGCCGTCCAGCACACCTGAGATATAAACATCTCCGTTAACATAGATAACACCGCTTTTGGGATATGGAACATCTGTCTGCCTTTCTTCACCTTTAAGTCTTACATTCATTCTATCTTCATTTAGAAGTATATAAGTTTCTTTATTATATGTATATCCGCCATTCTCTGTTCTACCCCACTTGGTAAGATTTTCGTTTATAGTTGGTAATCCCATTGGGTTCATTTTTACCGGCTGACCTTCTTTTCTGAATATAGCACCGGAAGCTCTGTTTCTTCCTACATACCCTACATCATCAAAAAATTCGGCACCGGCTAATGCATATAAATCACCATTTGTGAAATAGGGCCCTTTAATTTTAGAATCCGATGAAAAAGGAACTGATTCATGTTCGTTATTTTCAAACAAAACATAGTCGGTGAAAGTTCTTTTATGTACTTCCACATATATTGTTCTTTTAGCTTCTTTGTTGTCAGTCCAGCCAGTGGATTGAATTCCAAGAACGGGGGTATCGGCTGTTGGCGGAGTTATAGTGATCTGATAATATCCAATTATTTTATTACCGCTTTCGTAAGCAACAGGTTCATAGACTTTAACATAACCATCCCACTCAGGATTATCGCTACTTTTATACCGTTCTTTAATAATAAACCCTTCTTGTTGATTTTCACCGTCTTTATAAAAATATGTATTGTGATTCAGCATGTATAAGTATTTGTTATATCCTGCTTCTGCTATGTGCAGTGCAGTTTCGTGATTACTTATGTTTAAAACTGTTTTTGTATTAAAGTCTACAACAGAGACAAGAGTAACTGCCAGTATCAGCATTATTGCCACAAGCACAAGTACGATAGGCAATGAACTTCCTCTTTCACTGTTAAAAGACATGCTTAATACACTCCTTAATTTACCAATTCTTTTCACTGATGCTTCTCTCTCAGCTTACTTTGGATTACTATTTGATCTTGATGTTAACACCTTTTCAGAAATTACCGGCTCATTCATAGGATTGTCAGGATCATTCACTATAAGTGTTATGTTAATAGTTTTACGCACAATTGGTGTTGGAGTAGGTTTTAAGTATTCAGTAGGTGAAGCCGCAGACATTAAAGTAAAACCAGATTTTTTGCCGTTGTATCTCTCTATAACACCATCTATAAGTGTTTCCCAATCTGTTATTGTTTCATATTCGGGATTTTCATCCGCTGGAGGAATGTTGTCTGAACAGATCGCCAAACCGCGCTCAAGAACAACGTTTTTTGAGAAATCCAGTCTGTAGGCAATCCGAATATACTTGTTTTTCGCCTCGTCATAAGTGTAAATATGCATCTCTCTATCGTCTGAAATTATTATTGCATCAGTCAGGTAATTGGGTTTCATAGCTGATCGTATGTCTTGCTCCATTTGCATATAAGCCATGTTAAGCTGCTGATTGATATTCAAATGGGCATTGGCATTATTAAAGCTTGACTGAACATAAAAAAACAGTGCATAAATTACTGCCAGAACAATCCCAAGTAATGACAGCGTTATTATCAATTCCATTATCGTAAATCCATTTTTCTTTGCTAAGATACTTTTCATTTTTATCCTCATACTTTTATATACGGTATGAATAAATAAATGCTATTCATTTGCAAAAAGCTCGCCTATATTTAAGTAGTGCAACACAGGTGTAGCATCATTGTTTTCATTGGGAGTAAACCACTCCATAATCCAAAGTCTTTTTCCCAAAAGAGATTGTCCCCAACTGATATTCGGTATTCTTCCATCAATTTCAGATACAATTGTATTATCGGTGAAGTCTTCTGGTTCAGGTTCCACCCCTTCGTCTAACAGCAGCATTCTAACCTCAAAAGAAGCTCCAGGTGGTATTTCTGCATCCCATTCGACCTTGAAATAGGGCGCTATTTCATAGGCCGAAATATCTAAAGGCCCAATAATGCGGTAACCAAGCGGGGCATAACCGTCATAAGAAAAAAGCTCAATTTCATTAATCTGCACATCCTCTGATGATGTCCATTTACTGAAAATATTTAATTTAAAGTGCTTGCATGATACAGGAAAATCAAATTCAACGGTTTTCCATCCTGTAGTGTTTTCCAGACTGCCTGTTTTTGCTGTTGTCCAGTTTATACCTTCGGTTGAAACTTCCACACTAAAATCTTTTGGACCTTTGTTATATTCAGAAAAAACACTAAATCCTCTTAATGCAGTAGTTTCATTTAGTTCTACCCTTATCCAGTAAATATTGTTATTTTGATCCCCACTTCTCCAGTAAGTATTTGTATTA
>Ga0209537_1004169_pt1 | contig 12563 bp, 9 predicted proteins | sample BioPla4DNA1_FD_187698 | JGI IMG/M metagenome (GOLD analysis project Ga0209537, IMG submission 187698) | Biogas fermentation microbial communities from Germany - Plant 4 DNA1 (SPAdes) (version 2) | ecosystem: Engineered > Bioreactor > Anaerobic > Digestate | place: Bielefeld, North...
CTGTATGAGACCATGGGGGTTAATTTTCCTGCTGCTCCGTGAACCTTTTTCCTCTGGTGGGCTTCCTTTTACATGCTGACCACCTCCTCGCACTCTATGGTTACGAGGCCGGGATTTGGAAGCAGGGACCGGAGGCAAAATGAAGGTATTATTAATATTCATCCTTTACCTATATCAATCCTCCCATTATTATGAATTTTGTTTAAGTGCGGGAAGCGGGCTTCTTCCGTAGGCCTAGTTGCCATAAGCGAATTAATCGAGCGAAATATAGTGTATGGGGACAGGGTTAGATGAGCGTAATCCGGGCGACCGCAGGTCGCCCCTACCGCTTAATGAAAGGGAAAATAGGGACCGGTGAAAAACACCGATCCCTATTTTCAGCAAGTCCCTATCCTGACCAATGGGTTTTGAGGGTGTCCCCCTCATGTCCAGACTGAGGGGGACAGTCCCCGCCCCTAAACTGTCAACTGTCAACCGATGGAAACGCTCCATCCCAGACAATTTTCCGGTAGGTTACCGGGTCGGTGTCTCCTTCGGTGCTTATGATCAGTACTCTAGAGCTGGTGTCGAGCTGCAATAAATCCCGCATCTCCTTGAGTTCTTCCCTGGCTGCCAGCAGGCTCAAAAGGCCCATGCCTACGGCCCCTGACTCGCCGGAAATCACCTGGGGATCCCCGGGCAGGGGGCTGGCCAGGATCCTGACACCCCTGGCTGCCACATGGTCGGGGCAGGAGACGTACATGTCGGCATAATCCCTGAGGATTTCCCAGCTGATGGTGTTGGGCTCGCCGCAGGAGAGGCCGGCCATAATGGTGGCCAGATCGCCTCCCACGGCGTGGGGCTTACCGTCATTTATAACGGCCGATTTATAAATACAGGCGGCGGTTTCCGGCTCCATTATGATTGTAAAGGGGCGCTCCTCCCCGAAGCGAGAGACGAGGTAACCCAGCATAGAACCGGCAAAGGAACCCACCCCGGCCTGGAGGAAGACGTGGGTGGGCGGCTCCTCGCCGGAGGCCTCAATCTGATCCAGGGCTTCGGCCATTATGGTGACATAGCCCTGCATAATCCAGCGGGGGATATCTTCATAACCGGGCCAGGCCGTGTCCTGGACCACCACGCCGCCCATCTCTTCGGCATACCGGGCCGCGTGCCGCACCGTGTCGTCGTAGTTGTACTCCGTCACATAGGCTTCGGCCCCCTCCCCCCGTATGTTCTCCACCCGTATGGGAGACGCTCCCTTGGGCAGGAAGACCACAGACCTCTGTCCCAGCTGCCGGGCGGCCCAGGCGACACCCCGGCCGTGGTTGCCGTCGGTGGCGGTGACAAAGGTAAGGGTGCCCAGCTTCCCTTTTATTTCCGGGGACGAGAGCTGGTCAAAGGTCAGCTCTTCTATGGGCAGGCCCATCCTTTCCCCCAGGTATTTGCCTATGGCAAAGGAAGCCCCCAGTACCTTAAAAGCATTGAGGCCGAAGCGGAAAGATTCGTCTTTGATCCATATTTTCCCCACCCCCAAATCCCGGGCCAGCCTGTCCAGGGCATGGAGGGGGGTGACCCTGTACTGGGCAAAGCTCTTGTGAAAATTCCGCACTATTCTGATTTCTTCCTCAGAAAAGACTGGTGCCCGCCCAGCCCCGTCGCGCCTGTCCTTGAAAACATACCGGATCCGGGAAGCAACCATCAAAATACCACCCTTCTCTCTTATCTTCTCTTACCCCTCTTCCTTAACCAAAGGCCTCCTTCTGTTCCTCCCCAAAGAGCTCCAGGAAAACCTTCACCACCTCGGGATCAAACTGGCTGCCGGCGTTTTTCTTCAACTCCCGCCAGGCCTTCTCCCGGCTCAAGGCCTTCCGGTACACCCGGTCCGTGGTCATGGCATCGTAGGCATCGGCAACGGCCAGGATCCGGGCCAGGAGGGGAATTTCCTTCCCCCTGAGGCCCCGGGGATAGCCCCTCCCATCCCAGCGCTCGTGGTGGGATAAGATATAGTCGGCCACATTGACCAGCTCCAGGGTGTTCTGAGCAATGCGGCAGCCTATTTCCGGATGCCGCTTCATTTCCACCCATTCTTCCTCGGTCAGGGGGCCGTCCTTGTTGAGGATTTCCATGCTGATGCCCACCTTGCCGATATCATGGAGGACGGCCAATAGGGCCAGCTCATCCAGCTCCCGGTGGGTTAGATCCATGGCCTTCCCCATGGCCAGGCAGTACTTCTTCAGCCTCTCGGCATGCTGCTCTGTCTCCATGCTTATCTCATAAAGCACCTTCTGGAGGGTAACGATGAGGGCATTCCTGTTGCTCTTGCTGTTTAGAAACTTGTGCCGGTACATCCTTTCCTCAGCTGTTTTCAACACCTGCCAGAGACTTTCCTGCTTTTTTTGTTTAGTTGCCTGGCCTAAGGCAATGCTGATATTAACAGGCAGGCCCGTTACCTTCTTGCATTCATTCTTAATCCTTTGGATGACATGGCCGGCACCCTTCTCATTGGTCCCCGGGAGGAGGATGACAAATTCATCCCCACCCCAGCGGGCAATGATATCTTCCTTGCGGCAGTTGTCCTTGAGAACCTGGGCCGCCTTCTTCAAAAGCTGGTCGCCGACCTCATGGCCGAAGACGTCATTGGTCAGCTTCAGGCCGTTGAGATCCCCCATTATAACAGAAATGGGCAGGTTGTCCGATTTGTCCAACTGCCGCAATTTCTCTTCGGTATACCTGCGGTTGTAGAGGCCGGTCAGGGGATCGTGGTAGCTCAAGAAGAGGATTTCATTCCTCTGCTTCCTCTCCTCGGTAATGTCCCGGAAGACCATGACGGTGCCGTGGAGACGCCCGTCCCTGTCCTTGACCGGGGCTGCACTGTCGGCAATGGGGATCTTTTTCCCATCCCTGGTAATCAGAACAGTATGGTTGGCCAGGCCCACACTTTTTCCTTCGGCCAGCACCTTCTCGACCGGGTTTTCCACCACTTCCCCCGTCTCCTCGCTGTGGAGTTTGAAGATCTGGGCAAAATCTACCCCGATGACCTCTTCCTCCCGCCAGCCGGTGACCTCTTCCGCCGCCCTGTTCATGCTGGTTATTAACCCCTGGTTGTCGGTGGTCACAACCCCATCGCCGATGGAGTAGAGGGTTGTCCGCAGCAGTTCCTTTTCCCGCTGGAGCATGGCCTTGGCCTTTTCCCGTTCCGTGACATCGAAGATAATGGAAAAGAGGAGTTTGCCCTGGGGGTCATCCAGGGGGCAGCAGTAGACGTCCACCAGCCTTGTCTCCCCACTGGCCAGGCGGTGGGGCACAACAATATACTCCTTCTTTTCCTGGGAGGCGGCCAAGCGGAGCTTATCAACCTCTTCCCCGGACAGGAGATTTATATCCTGGATGCTCTTTTTGAGGATTTCCTCCCGGGAATAGCCGTAGAAGGCACAGGCCGCTGGATTGGCGTCGATAATCTTCCCCGTTGTAGCCTCAATTACCAGCATCACGGCATTGTGCTGGTTGAACATGGCATGGAGGCGCCGGTAAAGGATCTGCTTCTCCCTTTCCGCCCTCTTCTGCTCCGTTATATCCTTGCTGGAACCAACTATCTGCTTTACTTCCCCATCCATCACCACAGGATTGAGGGTGGTTATCCAGGTCCGCTCCCCGCCGGGCAGGGCAATTGTTTCTTCGTAGGTTATGGGGGCAGCCCTTTCTGCTACCGCCCGGTAGTTGGCGGTGATCCGCCCGCCTATTTCCTCCCCGGCCAGTTCCACGGGGGTTTTGCCAACGATGGCGGCCGGGGAAAAACCCGTCAAGTTCTGGTGGGCCACATTGGTCCGCCGGTAGCGGAACTGGCCGTCCTTGTGGTCAACGATAAAGACGGCATCGTGGATGCTGTCGAAGAGCTTGTCCATTTCCAGGAACTTTTCCTTTTCGGCCGTTATATCGACCAGGATGGCGGCAAAATCCAGATCGGAAACAGGGGCGGAGATAACTTTAAACCAGCGCTTCCGCGGCCGCAGATACATTTCCGTGATCAGCTTTTTCCCCGCCAGGACGGCCTCGCCGTAGGTTCTCACCCAGTCGAAGTCTTCATCCCTGATCCCGGAGATAACCTCCGTCGCCCTCCTGCCGACGATGTCCTGGGCCCGGACCCCCACTATCTCTTCAAAAACGGCATTAACTTCCAGGTAAATATAATCCTCCGGCTCCCCCGCTTCATTGAGCACCAAGCGGCGCAGGGCATAGCCGACGGGGAGCTGCTGCAGGATGTCCCGGTGTATCCTCCCTTCCATAGTGTCCAACCTCCTTTTTCAGCCCCGGCCAGGGCAGAGGCTGTTGCTCCAGGGTCCAGTATGACAAAGCCCAGTAATAAATTGACATCTTTACCAGAAAATATTAATTCCTCCACATGGCGGAGGAATTAATATTTTCAGCTGACAAGATTCATACAATTTCTCTAGTATAATATTAGCAAAATTATCATACTATGACAAGTAATATTTTCCCCTTTCAGAGAAGAGTTGATAATTTCTTACTTGAACCCATAGTCGTCAGCCTCAATGCTGCGCCGGCCCAGGGCCATGGAAACCGGCACTGCACCGATGGCAGTAACCAAGAGGAGCACAAAGCCCAACCAGCCCGAAGGATTCGGGGCACCGGACAAAAAGTCGAAGGCTCCCAGCATTAACGCCAGGGCGACAGCGGCCCCGTAAACCACTTCAAGAAACAGGCTCAAGAGGAAGGCCGAGATGGAAACCCGTTTCCTAGGGTCGAGGTTGTCAAATTTAGGATCGGCAGTGCCGGCGGCAATGTTCAAGGCTACCATACCCGGAGTAATAGAGAGGAGGAAAACGGCCATGGGGGAAAGGAAGCCCCGCCCCAAAAACCGCGTCAGAAAGAAAACAACGGCTAAGCCTACGGCTAAAATCAGGGGGGTGATCCCCACTATTTTACCCCAAAGGATCTGGCTGCCGGTCAGGGGGCTGCTCCTGAGCACAGGCCAGCTCTTCCCCTCCCGGGCCACGGCACTCAAGGCCAGGGAAGAAGAGAGAAAAGCGACAAAGAGAAAGGTGAAAAAGAAAAGGGTCGGCAGCATCACCCCGTTATCGGGGTCCGAGAGGGGGCTGCCCCGGCCCACCATGGGAGCGAAGATGGCAGCACCCATAACCACGAGCATATAAATGGCCTGGGACCATTCCCGCAGATCCCGGGTAATCATTTTTATTTCCTTCCCGGCTACAGCCAGCACCACCGAGGAGGGAAGGAGGGATCCCAACCGCCGCCCCAAGCCCCATCCCCGGGAACCTACCTTTTTCCGCCGCCTCACCTCACCGCTGCCGGCCCACCCCCCATAGAAGGCCTCCTGCACCAGGAAAAAGGAGAGGCCGAAGAAGACCAGGGCCGATCCGGCCACAAGGGCGGCCCAGGAGAAAAACCCCGGCCAGTCTCCCCGGCCGGCGGCCAGGGTTGCCTGGGCCAACCACCAGGTTGGTAACAGATCGACCTGGGCCAGGCTTATCCTGCCCGGCATCTGGGCTATCTGCCCGGCATCGAAAAGTTTTACACTGCGGCTGCCGAACTGGATGGCGGCATAAATGAGGCCACCCAGCAGGGAGCCCAGGGCGACCCCTACTTCCCGCACCTGGTAGGGAGGCACAATCCGCATGACCAGGAGGTTGAGGGCGGAGCCCAGGGCCGTGGGCCAGAGAAGGCTGAATAGTGCCAGCAACAAGACGGCGGGATAATACTGCCACCCCGCCCCTACAGCGGCCCCGTAACCCAGCATAAGGGGGATGGTGAGAAAAAACATCGGGGTAACTACCGAAGCCAGTATCTCAAAAAATTTCACTGTAAAGACCTGTCCCACCGGCAGGGGGGCGGCAAATAACAGTTCCAGGTCTGAAGAGGAGTACATGACCACAAAGGCCGACCCGCAGGCCGTGAAAAGGGAGACAGCCAGACCGACCAGGTACAGCACCGCCAGGACCCCTTCGGCCAGGGGAGCCTCAAGGTTTTCCTCCCAACCAACCAGGAAGGCAAAGAAGGAACGGATGCCGGCAAAGGCCACGAAAATCCAAACCAGGAGTAAAAGAGCCACCATAACAGTGCCCACCCTCTTGGCCTCGGTGGCGGTGAGGGAGCGCCAGAGCAGGTGCAGTTTCCACTTAAGGAGGTTCATGGGCTCACCCCTTCCCCCAGAAAGCGGATAGTGTCCCTGTATTCGGCACCACCCGTCAGCTTGAGGAAAATATCCTCCAGGGAGGTTTCCTGGGCCTGACTGCGGAGTTGGGCCATGGTGCCGCAGGCAATCAGTTTTCCCTGGTTGATGATCCCAACCCGGGTGCACATATGCTCGGCAATCTCCAGGATATGGGTGGACATAAAGACAGCGGCGCCCCGGTCAACCAGGGCCCGCAGGATATCCTTCAACAGCCTGGCACTGCTGGGGTCAAGGCCCAGGGTCGGTTCATCTAAAAGAAGCACCTGGGGATCGTGGATCAAGGCCCCGGCTATAGCTATTTTGCGCCGCATCCCCCGGGAATAGGACTGGATATAATCATCACCCCGATCACTCAAACCAAAGAGTTCCAACAGCTCGGGGATCCGTTCCTCCTTTTCCCCTTTCTCCACCCGGTACAGATCGGCCATAAAAGACAAAAACTCCCGGCCCGTCAATTTTTCGTAGAGAACCGGCTCATCGGGGACAAAACCCAGGCAGGCTTTGGCCTGGATGGGTTCCGTCTTAATGCTGTGGCCATTGATTAGGATCTCCCCCCTGGTCGGGCGCAGGAGGCCGGTGAGCATCCTGATGGTGGTAGTCTTGCCGGCCCCATTGGGCCCCAGGAAACCAAAGAGTTCCCCCCGGCTGATCTCAAGATTTAAATCATCCACAGCAGGGAAAGAGCCAAAAACCTTGCTCAAATTCTTTATTTTAATCACTCTTCTGCAGTCCACCTTCCCTTTTTGCTTTTGGCTGAGAGGGCTTAGTCGGTCTTCCCGCCCATTATTAAGTACCCTGTTCCAGGGAACCTGAAGGCTAGCGGGCCTCCAGGTGGATGACCTCTTCCCCCTCATCCCAGCGCAGCACCAGGGTCCAGGTATCTGTCTTCTCGGCGGCGGCAAAGCTGCCTTCTATGACCGGCAGGACAATTTTTCCCTCTTCGTCGGGTTTATAGATCCCGCTCCCTGTGCCCTTCTCGCCGGTCAAATAGTATTCCACCTCGCCGATACTCTCTGGATCATCCCCCTTGTAGCAGAAGACCCGCCGGACCCTGGTCCGGCCTGCCTCCCGCCCACCTGCGGCCACCCTGGTCCATTCCTCTTTGATCTGGGCCGACCACTTGTCCCCTTCGCCCCAGAAAACCACTTCCCTTTCCCTCAGACCTCCTCCCTCTCCCACCACAGCGACAAGGCCCAGAATGAGGAGCAAAAGACCAAAACCTAATATTAAATAATGATTGCGCCGCACCTTTCCCCCTCCTTTACCAAAGAAAAACCAAATAACCCCCTCCTTATATATAACGTAATTTGTGGAGAAAAAGTTGCACTAAAAAGAAGATGCACAGGAGAAATTTCCCTGTGCAACCTGGTCCCTCTTCTCCCGGCCAGGCACATGGCCGCGGGAGCCGGTCTCAGCAGCCGGTGGTGTATACCAGACGAACCACCTTCCGCCCCGCCAGCACCCGGGATTCCAGCTCCCCGGCCGCCACAGCGCCCATCCTTTTATAAAACCCCGCCGCCTCGGGGGCCGCAATTATTACCAGTTCTCTAATCCCCAACTCCCGGCACTTTTCTACCAGGTGCTTCCAGAGCAGAGTTCCGTATCCCCTGCCGATCCTTTCCCGGGCAATATAAAAATATTCCAGGGCGGGCTCCCCGTTGCCAAGGAGGAGCCCGTAGAACCCCTGTACCTGCCCGCTCTCCAGGAGGACGTACACAGGGTTTTCCTTTATAAAACCCGCCGTAACCCGGTAAATAGTTTTAAACCTTTCCATATATTCTGGAGCATAACCCCAATAGGCCTCGGAATCTACGGCCAGGGCCGACAGAATTTCCGCCTCCTCGGGCCTGGCCCGGCGAATAACGGCCATGCTGCCCTCCCCCCTCCTAGATCTTCACCTCATCCAGCTTCTGTAGATCATAGCGCCGGATAATGTCCATCAGTTTCAGGGGGTACTTGGAATCGGTGGCATAGCCGGCCCGCTTCAGGGCCCAGGCCCCCTGGGTGCTGTCGTGCATCACCGCCCGGAAGGGTTCGTACCGGCTGGCAGTGAGAAGGAGCTCCTTGTGGTCGGCCCAGCTCTCCTCGATGCTGTTGTAGGCCCGGAAGTTGGCGTCGACCCGGTAGGTCTGGCCGTTGTACTCCTCCCAGGTGTTGGAAATAACCGAGCCGGCAGGACCCGTCCCCTTGATGCCAAAGAGATTGAAGGAGAACTTGCCTGTGTATTTGTCCACGGGCACACTCTGGCCCCAACCCGTTTCCAAAATGGCCTGGGCCGTCTGGAGGGCGGCCGACATGCCCGTCTTCTGCCAGGACTGGCTGGCCAGGCCGGCGGCCAGGTCCAGGAATTTATCCTTTTCCACCACCGGGCGGGCCGCGTAAAGCTCACCCAGGTAAACCCGGAAGGGTACCCCTTCGCTGGTCACCCTCTGCCCTGCCGCCGTGGTCCCCTCGGCCTGGAGGTGCCACTGGCCCTCGGCGGCCGGTGTCCAGGTGTACTTTGCCCCCGGGTCATTCCCACCGGCGATGGCCTGCCGGGCCCCCGTCTTGGGGTTGATGAGGTAAAACTGAACACCCGTCAGGGGCACATTGCTGGTGACCGACAGCTCCACCGGCCCCGTCACCACCTGGTTGGGACCCACCCCCTCCAGGAGGAGCAGGGGCTGGGCCGATATCTCCACCCGGACGGGCGGGCTGGTGTGGGTTACCCCGGCCGGATCCACCACCCGGACCAGAACCTCCTTGCTGCCCGCCTCCTCGGGTCCCGGGAACCAGCGGTAGCCGCCGTAGGGGATCTGGGCCAGGATCTTCTCCTGCCCGGTCCGGGGATCCCGGAGGACAAATTCCGTCCGGCTGACGGGGAAGTTCCGGGAAGCAAGAAGGTTAACGGGTTTGGTGATGGTTTCACCCTCCTTCACCCCCCGCAGGCCCAGGCTGGGTTCCGGGGCCACCAGGGCCGTCACCGGCTGGCTGGGATAGGCCCGGCCCCCCTGGTCATAGGCCGTCACCCGGAAAGTGACACTGCCCTTGTCCTCCAGCATGGGGGTCCAGGAGAAGGGGCCGAAGGGGTCCGCCTCTTCGGTAACAAAGGCCTTCCCCGTATCCTGGTTCACAATCTCATACTTGACATAGGCCGGGGCAAAATTCACCTCCGCCCCCAGGGTAACGGTATCCTTTATTAGGCCGCCGGGAGTCACACCCGTCAGGGAGACCCGGGGCTCCACGGCCACCTGTACCCCCAGGGCCGTTCCGGCCAGGAAATTCCCCGCCCCGTCATAGACGGCGGCCACCAGCACCCGTTCCCCCCGCTCCTCCAGGTCGGGCAGCCACTGGTAGGCAGCCGTCGGATTGCTGCCCCTGGCCACCACCCGGCCCCGTCCCGTCTCGGGATGCAGGAGGAGATATTTTATCTCCGCCGCCCCAGCCGGCAGCCCATCGGGGAAGACCGTCTGCAGCCGGGTGGCGCCGGTGATGACCTGTCCCGGCTGAAGGGTGGCTATTTCCAGGCTGTAGAAGGGGGTTATGCCGGCAGCCTGGCGGGAATCCACGACCACGGTCCGGCTGGCCGCCTCCCAGTCCACCGCCACCCCCAGGGCATTGCTCACCAGGCGCACCGGGACAAAGGTGCGGCCGTCCCGGATCCGGGGGGCCACATCGCTCAGGCCGTAAACCCTTTCCCCCTGCTGCTTATACGCCACCAGGCGGCTGTCGATGCGGAGCAGGACCTCCCGGCCGCCCTTTTTGATATGTACCGTCCTGTTTACCTCGTCCCAGTCGACATCGGCCCCCAGTTCTTCGGAAACAAGACGCACCGGAACCAGGGTCCGCCCCCCTTCCAGGAAGGGCGCCGGCTCTGCCTCGATCCGGCGGCCGTCTATCACCAGCTTCAGCTCCCCGGCCTTTGCTCCCCGGGGAAGGAAGCACTGGAAAAGAAAGAAAACCAACAGAAAGATAACCAGGGACTTGCTTCTGTCCTTGAACACCAGCTGCATATGCGCTCCTCCTTTTAGCTTCTTCCCTGCCACAGGCTTTCCCTGAAATATTCTTTTCGGGAAGGGAAAATCCTTGTTGACTATCCAAATAAAGGACGGTGGAAGGGGACAAATAGTTCCCCGGAAAATCGACCGGCATTATCTTGCCTGCAAGGATTTGCAGTATGCAACTTTTGCACGCTTTCTTCCCCCCTATTTCCCCGTCCAGGGCCAATAATTAAGGCATTTTTGGAAATAAAGTTGGTATAAATCTTGCGAATTATAAGGGTAAAGGGAAAAAAATGAAAGGGGGACTCTGCATGGGATTGTTTAAGGATATGGCACAGCAGGGGCACGAACAGGTTGTCTTCTGCTACGACCGGGTGTCGGGTCTGAAGGCCATCATCGCCATCCACGACACAACCCTGGGCCCTGCCCTGGGTGGGGTCCGCATCTGGCCCTACGCCTCGGAAGAGGAAGCTTTGTTCGACGTATTGCGCCTTGCCAAGGGAATGACATACAAGAATGCTGCCATGGGCCTAAACCTGGGGGGCGGCAAGGCGGTAATCATCGCCGACCCCAAAAAGGACAAGACGGAAGAACTCTTCCGGGCCTTCGGCAAGTTCATCCACTCCCTGGGGGGCCGGTACATTACCGCCGAAGATGTCGGTTCCACCCTGGATGATATGTGCATCATCAGGAGCGTCACCCCCTATGTGGGCGGCCTGCCCGAAACAAGCGGCGATCCCTCCATCAATACCGCCTACGGGGTCTTCCGGGGCATCCAGGCGGCGGCCATGCACAAGTTCGGCAGCAGCGATCTGGCCGGCAGGACGGTGGCCATCCAGGGGGCCGGCAAGGTCGGCACCTACCTCCTCTCCCACCTCCTGGAAGCCGGGGCCAAGGTCCTCATCGCCGACATCTTCCCGGAAAAAGTCGAGGCGGCCGTGAAGATGGGGGCCAAGGCCGTGGAGCCGGGGGAAATCTTCAGCGTCGAGTGCGATATCTTTGCCCCCTGTGCCCTGGGCGGCATCCTCAATGACGAGACCATTCCCCAGCTCAAGGCCAAGGTTGTCGCCGGTTCCGCCAACAACCAGCTCCTGGAACCGCGCCACGGCAAAGCCCTGGCCGAGCGGGGCATCCTCTATGCTCCCGACTTCATCGTTAACGGCGGCGGGGTCATCAATGTGGCCCAGGAATTCGAGCCCGGCGGCTACTGCCCGGATAAGGCCAAGGCCAAGGCTGGAAAGATCTACGACATCCTCCTCAACATCTTTGCCCTGGCCGAAGAGAAGGGGATCCTGCCCCACGAGGCCGCCGACCTCTACGCCGAGGAAAGGATCAGAAAGGCCCTGGAACAGAAGCGGCTGTATCTGCCCTGCTAAAAGCAAAGGAGCCTCCCCGGCCACTGAAGCCGGGGAGGCTTTTTTCTACTCTTTTTTCTACTCTAATATCACTACCGCTGCGGCTCCGGCCCGGGCCGGATAGGACATTAGGATGGCGCCGGAGACGACAACCTCCACCTCCTGGCCAATCTCCAGGTCGGCAAGGGTAACCTTTTCTCCTCCCTCCCCGCGGGTGATTTCGGTATCTTCAAAGAGGGTGACCCAGGTAAGACTCGCCTCGCCGCTGGCCATGGGCCCACCTTCGACCAGGATCTTCCTTTCCTCGGCCCTGATCTCCTTGATGGTACCGGTCAGCCTGCTCTCTTCCTCTGCCCCTTCTGCCGGCCGTTCCTCTTCCGCCGCTGCCGGCGGCAGGACCAGATTGACAGTATCACCGTCCCAAATCTGTATCCCAAAGCCCAGGACACCGGCCAGGGCATCGAGGGAAACCAGGGTTCTCCCCTCCCGGATCACCGGGGCCCCGGCCATTTCCACGGCGGCCTGCCCGGCTTCCGGGGGAAACTGTGCCAGCGGGCTGCCGATGGTGAAGAGGGCCGTCCGGCCGGCCACGGTGGCTGTGACGGTCCTGGTCTCTGCCTGCCATTCCACCCTGCCCCCGGCAGCCTCCACCACCGCCCGCAGGGGAACCAGCAGGATGCCTTCCGGGGTGACCACGGGCCCCTGATCAAAGGCAATTTCCTTGCTGGCAAAGGCTATGGTGACCTTGTCCCCCCATTTCACCTTGCTTGCGGGGGTAAACTCGAGGATTTCTTCCGGCACTGCCTCCACCGGCCCCGGGTCTTCCGGGGACTCCGGCAGCCCCGGGATATGGGAAACGGGGGTATCAGGATCCGAATGTACCACCTCCACCGGCAGGGGCTGCTCCGGCTCCCCGGCTCCTGCCGCCGGGGGCGCTGCCGCCGCCACCGCCGCTGCGGTCAGGACAATGCCCAGGGTTTTCTGCCATTGCTTCATAAATAACACCTCCCTTGTTTCTCCTTTCTTTCCGACGGG
>Ga0209537_1004170_pt1 | contig 12563 bp, 12 predicted proteins | sample BioPla4DNA1_FD_187698 | JGI IMG/M metagenome (GOLD analysis project Ga0209537, IMG submission 187698) | Biogas fermentation microbial communities from Germany - Plant 4 DNA1 (SPAdes) (version 2) | ecosystem: Engineered > Bioreactor > Anaerobic > Digestate | place: Bielefeld, North...
TAACAGGGTGTTTTTTTATTATGAAGGAAGCAAAGAAGGATATCGGGGGGAAACGGCGAATTTTTTCCTTGTTTATGCAGTTATGTTTGGCCGGCGCTGCCCATCTCTGTAACCCGGCTTTGCAGTAAAACTACGAAGATGTTCTGTTTAGGATGAAGAGCCCCGGCAGGAATTCTGGCCCGGGTTTTTCTTCTGCCGGTTATTTAAAAGAATCCCAGTTGCTAGCTTATACCAAACTTAATGAAAAACCCGGGAAGGTTTGGGAGAAGGAAAGGTGGGGTGAGGGCTTTTATGACTGGAAGAAAAATTTCGAAAAAAAGCTGGTACATTACTGCCGCGGCAGTCCTCTCCCTGGCCGTAATCATCCTTTTCGTTCGTTGGCGGCCCGGACCGCGGCCTTTCCTTTCCCCTGCAGAAGAAAAGGGGAGAGGCATTGTTCTTACTGACCAGTTCGGCCGGGAGGTATTAATCCCGGAGCCACCCCGCCGCATCGTCTCCACCGCCCCCAGTAATACGGAGATCCTCTTTGCCTTGGGTTTGGGGGAGAGGGTGGTAGCCGTCTCCGACTGGTGCGATTATCCCCCGGCCGCCCGTGACCTGCCGAAGATCGGCGATATTTTCCCGGTCAATGTCGAAAAGGTCCTTTCCTTCCGGCCGGACTTGGTCCTGGCCCACGAATTCAGCGGCCGGGAGAGCGTCCTGAAACTGGAGGAATTGGGCCTGCCGGTCCTGGCTTTCAAGCCCGATTCTTTCACCGATATTTTAGAGTCAATTATCCTTATCGGCCGGGCCACCGGGCGGACAGCGGCCGCCGGGGAACTGGTTGGCCGGCTCCGGGGAATCCTTGAAGAAGTGGAAGCGGCAAGCCGGCACGGGGTGGAAGCCGGGAAGCGCCGGTTAAAGGTGTATGCCGGTGAGATCGGCGGCGAGTTGCTTTGGGCCGCCGGGCCCGGCTCCTTTCTCGACCAGGCGATTGCCCTGGCCGGGGGAGAGAATATCGCCGGCGAACTGGCCAAACCCTGGGGGCAGATGAATATGGAGATCATCTTGGAAAAGGACCCGGATGTCATTCTCCTGACGATTCCCGGGGCGGACCCGGAGAGCGTATATGGGGACAAGCTTTGGCGGGAAACAGCGGCGGTGAAAAAACGCCAGGTCTTTGCGATTGATAACAGGTATTCCATCCCAGGGCCGCGGATGATTGAGGCCTTGGCGGATCTCCAGGCACTGCTGGCCGGGTGCCATTGAGAATTGCACCGCAAACTCGCAGGCGAGGCAGGAAGAAGGTGAAAAATGTCCTTTTCAAAGAGCGGAGGGATTTACCCCGGCGGAGAGATTAACCCGGAAGAACGGCAACCGGCAAGAAAGGGCTGGTCAAAAGGGATCCTCTTTGGCGGCCTGCTGCTTTTGCTTTTTTCCCTGATGGGGCTGGCCTTAACCGTCGGCCCGGCCGGGTTGAGCTTCGCGACAGTAGTAAAAGGTGTTGCCGGGCGCCTACCGGGTTTGCGCGGCCTTTTCCCGGGGGAGTTGGGGATAATTGAAGAGAAAATCCTCTTTGAGATCCGGTTGCCCCGTATTATCCTTTCGGTGCTGGTCGGGATGGCCCTGGCCACCGCCGGCGCCGTATACCAGGGACTTTTCCGCAACCCCATGGCCGACCCCTACGTGCTGGGGGCCTCCTCCGGCGCGGCTTTAGGCGCGACCATTGGTTTTGCCGTTTTCTCCGGCCGGCATTTCTCCTCTTTAAGCCCTGTTTCCGTCCTGGCTTTTGCCGGGGCGCTGCTGGCCACGGTTCTTGTTTATAACCTGGCCCGCGTCGGGCGGCGGGTTTCCCTGACCGTCCTCCTGCTCGCCGGGATCGCTGTTTCCACTTTTCTTTCTTCCCTCACTTCCATGCTGATGATCTTGCAGGGGACCGAGATGCAACGGATCGTTTTCTGGCTGATGGGGGGTTTTTCCGCCGGCCGCTGGTCCCATGTGTTTGATATCCTCCCTTTTATCTTCCTGGGTTTTGGCGCTGTTATGCTTTATGCCAGGGATTTAAACCTGATGCTCCTTGGGGAAGAAAAAGCCCACCAGCTTGGGGTGAACATCCCCCGGCTCCGGGTGGTTTTGGCCTTTTCCGCCTCCCTGCTGGTGGCGGCGGCGGTCAGTGTCAGTGGGATTATTGGCTTTGCCGGCCTGGTGGTCCCCCACATGCTGCGGCTGGTGACCGGCCCGGACCACCGCCGGTTGATTCCCGTCTCCGCACTGGCCGGCGGCGTTTTCTTACTGGCCGCCGATACCGTGGCCCGGACCATCCTTGCCCCCACCGAGCTTCCGGTCGGGGTGATCACCGCCTTTTTAGGGGCGCCCTTCTTCATTTACCTGCTGCGCAAGGGGAAAAAAGCCGGTACGATGCTTTGAATGTCCAGCCTTGTGCTTTGAACTATCCGGTCCTGCGCGAGGAAACCGGGGTTTTTCGAACCGGTGCCGGGATAAAACCGTCTATATATATGAAGTAGAGAGCAAAGAAAGATGAGGATATAAACCCTTTATGTGATGTTGCATTAAGGAGCGATGGCAATGGCCGGTCAGGCGAGAGCAGGAATTACCGTTGAAAACCTTTCATGCCGGTACCGGGAGGAGTATATCTTCTCCGGATTGGGTTTTTCGGTGAAAAAAGCCCGGGTGACAGGGATCATCGGCCCCAACGGCTCCGGGAAAACCACTTTACTCCGTTGCCTGGTAAAATTACTCCCTCTGGAGACCGGCCGTGTCTTTTTGGGAGAAGAAGACCTGGCCAACCTTTCTGTGCGGGAGATTGCCGCCAGGGTAGGGGTGGTGCCGCAGAGATGGGAGGCGAATTTCGCCTTTACCGTTGGCGATCTGGTGCTGATGGGGCGGTTTCCCCATATCAGCCGTTTTCAACGGGAAAGCGCCGGGGATTATGAAGTTGCCCGCCGGGCCATGGAGATAACGGGACTCCGGCACCTGGCGGACCGGCCGGTTACCGAATTGAGCGGTGGTGAACTGCAGCGGGTTGTGATCGCCCAGGCCTTGGCGCAAACCCCCGAGGTCCTTCTCCTTGACGAGCCCACTTCCCACCTGGACCTTAACTACCAGATTGAAACCGGCGAACTGCTGCAGGAGTTATGCCGCAACTCCGGCATAACTGTGGTGGCGGTCTTTCACGACCTGAACCTGGCGGCGCGGTACTGTGACGAGTTGATCCTCCTGGCCCACGGGCGGGTCCTGGCCCAGGGCGCGGCAGCGGAGGTTTTAACCGCCGAAAACCTGCAGCGGGCCTACGGGGTAAAGGCCCGGGTAGAAAAGGACTTCCTGACCGGGCGGCCCTTTGTAATGTTATTGCCCCCCGGTAAAGAGGGGGAGAATACCCCTGCGCCTGCCGGCAGGGAAGTATTAAAGATCCACCTGATCGGCGGCGGGGGGTCCCTCGCCAGCATCTTGTGGGAGTTGTCCTCCCTGGGCTGCCAGCTTTCCGCCGGTGTCTTACACCGCCTGGACCGGGACTGGGAGGCCGCCCGGGAATTGGGCATTACTGTAATTGAAGAAGCGCCGTTCCGCCCGGTCGGTGAGACCGTCCACCGGCGGAACCTGGAGATGATCAAAGAGGCGGATCTGGTTCTCCTGGGGAATATCCTGGTGGGCCCGGTAAACCTCAAAAACCTGGAGGCGGCAGCGGCAGCGCTGGAAGCCGGGAAGGAACTGCTAGTCTGTAATTTTACCCCCTTCTCCAGCCGGGATTTTACTAATGGTAAAGCTGCAGCCATCTACGAAGAGCTGCAAACCGCCGGCGCAGTCTTTCTGGCCGGCCCGGAAGAACTGGCCGCCGCCGTCCGGCGCAGGATAAAACAGAAGGCAGCAGCAGCGCCTGACCGTTGACAACCGGGTTAAGAAGCATCGGCCGGCAGTTGCAGGTCTTTACTCTTGATCTGCTACTGACATGATACTTACATCTTCTCAACTGGTTACCAACATGTTAGCAACATGCTATTGACATATTATCCACGGGATTTATTGCAGGGAGGTGAAAGAAGATGTACGATTTTCCTCCTGGTCTCTACACCGATGTCCGCGTGGAGAAGGTCTTTGAAACCAAAATTGATTTTCTCCAGGAAGACCTGAAAGAGTGCAGGATCCGTGAACACGAGGCCGCCTTCATCCGGGTTTTTGACGGCAAACGGTGGTATTACACTTCAACCACCGATCCCGGGCGTATTCAAGAAGAGATCGATGCTTTGGCGGCTTTGGCCGGGACTACAGGCGCACGGGGCACGGTAGCCGGCCACCCGGTGGTGGAGAAATTCCCCGTCTCCACAGGTGAATATCTCCAGTTTACCGCCGGAAAAAGCATCGCCTCTATTCCTAAAGAGGAAAAGATCCGGCTCCTGACAGATTATTTTCCGGTTTTATCCGGTGTTCCCCCGGTAAAGCTTTGGCGGGCATTTTACCGGGACAAACGGGAGCAGAAAGAGTTTTATTCCAGTAAAGGGAGTCGTCTCATCTTTGATATACAGCATACCGGTCTTGTTTTTGGTTTTGAATTAGCCCGCGGTAAAAAGAGGTTTTCGGAGAGCTTTCAGAAGACCGGCAGTTACTTTTCCGAACTTCAGGGAGAAAAGGAAAACCTGGAGAATTTCCTCATGCAATGCACGGAGTTTCTTAACCATGCCCGGCCGGTGAAACCGGGGAAATATACGGTGGTCCTGGCACCGCTGCCCGCCGGGATCTTTGCCCACGAGAGTTTTGGCCATAAAAGTGAAGCCGACTTTATGATGGGCGACGAAAATGCGATGAAAGAATGGGCAATCGGGAAAAAAGTGGGGGCGGAGATCCTCTCCATTGTTGATGACGGAAGTCGCCCGGGGACCGGATACGTACCTTTTGACGACGAAGGAACACCGGCCCAAGCCACCTATCTGGTGCGAAACGGTATCCTCACCGGGCGGTTGCACAGTGTTGCCACAGCCGCCGCCCTGGGGGAAGAGCCCACCGGAAACGCACGGGCTGTTGGCTTTCCGTATGAACCAATCGTCCGGATGACCACCACCTTCATCCTGCCGGGCAACAAGAGCAAAGAAGAACTGATTGGCGAGGTGAAAGAGGGAATTTTAGTGGAAAGAGTCCAGCACGGTTCCGGGCTTTCTGCCTTCACCATGGCTCCTTCGTTGGCTTACCGGATCAAAAACGGTAAAATCGCCGATCCGCTCAATATCTCTGTTATTACCGGGGATGTCTTTACCACTTTGGCGGAGATCGACGGCCTCTCCGATCGATTGGAGCTTTTTTCTTTTGTTTTGGGTGGTTGCGGAAAAATGGAACAATTCCCGTTGCCGGTCGGGTTTGGCGGCCCCTACGTGCGGGTCCGGAATCTTGTCGTTCAGTGAAAGGGGGGAGAGGCAGATGGTGACAGAGAAATACCTTTTCAAAACGAGGGAGATCACATTGAACGTCCAAGATACGGCCGTGGTCTCGGTACGCAGGCAAAAGCTGTCCCAAACAGGGCTTAGGGTTTATGCCAACGGCCGGATTGGCGTGGCCGGCGCCCTCGGCGTTTGTGACGAAGGGGAACTGGCCGCCCGGGCCCGGGAAAATCTAAGCCTGAATATTCTGTACCCGTGCGAGCCTTCCACCGGGTTCATGGAATTGGACAGCCGCCGTGGGGAGATGATCCCGGAAGAAGACTTCCTGGCCGAGGTTGAGGAGTTCCTTTCGGAGTTGCGCCGGGCGCAACCGGATTTCTCCTTTTCCCACCAGATAAAAGAGGAATGGTCCGAGAGAAGACTGGTGAATGATAAGGGGCTGGATTTAAAAGCGCAAGACGAATATATCTCTTTTACATTATTGTTCAGAGAGAAAGGCTCCTTAAATATTTATGACGGGGTGGTAGGTTACGCCGGGAAAAGGTATGACCGGGCTGAAGTTTTAAAACTGGTTAACCGGGTCTGTACCGCCTACAAGAACCCTGTTGAACTGAAGAAGGCCGGAACCAGGCCGGTGGTTTTTTTGGAAAGAAACCCCACACTGGGCAAATTGGCCAAAGAATTAAACGGCCAGAGTTTTGGCACGGGAAGTTCCCTGTTGACGAAGAAAAGAGGAAAAAAGGTTTTTAGCTCCCGGTTTTCTTTGTTCCAGTCCTTGCATCCGGAAGATACTTACGGCCCCTTTTTTGACGCCGAAGGGGTGGTGAACGACGGGTTCCGCTATCCTTTGATTAAGGACGGGGTTGTCCTCTGCCCCTATACAGATAAAACGACGGCGGCCAAATATAACCTGCCGTTAACCGGCAGTGCGGTTGGGAGTTATGATGAAGTGCCCAAGCTGGGCTGCAGGCGCCTGAAAATTGCCAGCTCCGGCCGGACGGTCAAGGAGTTGCTCGGGGGTGAAGAGGGGATTCTTATCGTGATGGCCGAGGGAGGCGATTTTACCCCCGCCGGTGATTATGCCACTCCGGTACAGTTGGCCTTTGCTTTTGACGGGGAAGAGTTCCTTGGCAGGCTGCCGCAGCTCAAAATCTCCGGCAATCTCTTTACCATGTTCGGCAAAGGCTTCCGGGGCCTTAGTACGGACAAACCCACGCCCCTCGGCGGCGACCATTTTCTTGTGCTCGACCTTAAGGTGGAAAAACTCTAGCAATAAGAAGAGGTGAGAAGATGAGAAAAAACGCGGCTGACCGGCTCCTGGAGTTGGTTGCGGCAAAGAAGAACCCGGCGGTTGTCGGGTTGGATCCGGTTTGGGAGCGGATCCCGGAGGAGATAAAGAAGTCCGCAGCGGCGGAGGCGGCAAATGACCCCATCCGCACCGTGGCCAAGGGTTTCCTCCTCTTTAACAAGATGATTATCGATACGGTGAAAGATATTGTCCCCGCGGTCAAACCCCAGTTTGCCTTTTATGAGCAGTACGGGAGCGCCGGGATCGAAGCCCTGGAGGAAACGATGGCCTATGCGCGGCAGCAGGGGCTGGTGGTAATCGGCGACGGGAAACGGAATGATATCGGCAGTACCGCCCGGGCTTACGCCGCCGGGTACCTGGGGAAGGTATCCCTGGCGGACGGGAGCTTGCGCCCAATTTTTGACGGGGATTTTTTAACGGTCAACCCCTACCTGGGGACCGACGGGATCGAGCCTTTTCTTGCCGTCTGCCGTGAAGAGGGGAAGGGGATTTTCGTCTTAGTAAAAACCTCCAACCCATCCTCCGGGGAACTCCAGGATATTCTCGACCGGAACGGGGAAGCTCTTTATGAAAACGCCGGGAAGCTTGTGGCCCGTTGGGGTCAGGATCTCACCGGCGAAAAGGGATACTCGGCGGTGGGCGCCGTGGTGGCGGCGACTTATGCAAAAGAGGCGGTAAAACTAAGGGAAATAATGCCGGACGCCCTTTTCCTCGTTCCCGGTTACGGCGCCCAAGGCGGGACCGCCGCCGATGTGGTTCCCTGTTTTAATGAGGACGGTTACGGGGCGGTGGTCAACGCCTCCCGGAGCATTATCTATGCTTACCAGAGTGAAGCCCATAAACGCCGGCCCGCCGAGTTTCACCTGGCGGCTGCCGAGGCGGCCCTGGCAATGCAGGAAGAGTTGTATAAGGCCTTGAAGCAGGCGGGTAAATTGCCGACCGGGTGGTAGCGGGAGAAAGATTTCGTATGCCCCCGCAGCTACACCCGGCAGGAACCGGCGAAAAACTGCAAAGGGGGATCGATGCCATGGCCGTGAAGTTGGAGATTGTCAAAGGCAATATTGTGGAGCAACCGGGGATTGATGCGATTGTCAATGCGGCCAATGCCTGGTTGCGCCCGGGGGGCGGCGTGGCGGGCGCCATCCACCGGGCCGCCGGGCCCGGCCTGGCGGAGGAGTGCCGCCCCCTGGCCCCGATTAAGCCGGGAGAAGCCGTGCTTACCGGCGGTCACCGTTTGCCCAATCCTTATGTCATCCATGTCTTGGGGCCGGTTTACGGCCGGGACAAACCGGAAGACCGGTTGCTGGCAGCCTGTTACCGCAATGCCCTGCGCCTGGCTGAAGAGCACCGCCTCTCTTCCCTGGCTTTCCCCGCCATCTCCACTGGCGCTTTTGCCTACCCGCCCAGGGAGGCGGCGGAAGTAGCGCTGAAAACCATGGCAGAAATAGTTCCCGGTCTTGAGCAGGTAAAATTGATCCGCGTTGTTCTTTTTGGCGAAGGTGATTTTAAAATCTATAAAGAACTCTCCGCCGTGTACTGGCCTTTTGACAAGAATGTGTAGATTTGATAGATTATTCACATACGTGCGTGCATAAACATGTTTCTGCCCGGTTTTTTCTCGTATTGCCGGGTGTGGGAGAAACGGGAGGAGGAAAAAGATGTCAGGGAAAAGGATATTCGCTGCAGTCCTCATTGGCATTGCCGTACTCTCTATTATCCTTTTAACGGTTATTTCCGGCCGGGAAGGAAAACACCTGAGCACGCTGGAACGCGTGGTTATTATTTATCTGCAGGGGCCGATTGAGGAAGCCGGCGGAAACTGGGATTTTTCCGGGGCTATCACTCCCCGGCGGGTTGCCCGGCAGTTGGAACGGGCGGCAAAGGATAACTCCATCAAGGCGGTGGTATTACGGATTAACAGCCCGGGCGGGGCGGTGGCCGCTTCACAACAGATCGCCGCACTGGTCAGAGAGTTTGAAAAACCGGTGGTGGTTTCCATGGGGGATATGGCCGCTTCAGGCGGTTATTATATCTCCGCCCCGGCCGACGGGATTGTTGCCCACCCGGGGACCATGACCGGTTCGATTGGGGTAATTTTCACCGTTGTAAATATGGATGGGCTTTACGAAAAACTCGGTGTGGAGATAGAGACGATCAAATCCGGGCGGCATAAGGATATGTTCGCCCGGAAGCTCACGGATGAGGAACGCCGGTTGCTGCAGGAAATCTCCGATGGGGCTTACGACCAATTCATTACCGAGGTGGCGGAAGGGCGGAATTTGGAAAAGGATTACGTCCGGAAACTGGCCACCGGCCAACTCTACCTGGGTACCCAAGCCCTTGAGCTTGGTCTCGTAGACCGGCTCGGCGGGATCGAAGAAGCCATCGACCTGGCCGCGGAGATTGCCGGGTTGGAGAACCCCGTGCGATACGAATTTCCCCCGCCGTCGTTCTTTGAACAACTGACGAGCTTTGGCGCGTATATCCCGGTATTGTTGGAGAAGAAGTTTCTCCCGGGCGAGTTGCTCCTGCTGGAAAAGGCAAGGCAATACCTGCCGCAACTGCGCTATCAGGTGACACCTTAGCAATCCGGTAGGGGATTTCTATGCTTTTATAGATTTTTTCGCGCGTGGATAAATACCGAAACTCTTCGGGCAAAAGAATGAAAGTGTTGGGCAAGCTTTTCCGCGCACATGTGGATAACTACTTGTGAAATAAAGAAAGAAAGGTTGGGTTGGAGATGGATATTCTTGACCGGTTGTTCGGTGTGATTACCGATCCCGCCCGTACTCTCCAGGAGGTTAGCAGGGAAAAGCCCACCGGTTGGAGTTTTGCCGTTTTTTCTGGGACAAGCATAATCGCATTATGGCTTACCAGCCTTACCCCGGGTGAAGCAGGTCCTTTCGTCCCGCAGTCGCAGACCGGTTTCATCCTGGCCGGGCTCATCTCTTCCCTTCTTTTTCTCATGATCTTCACCGGCCTTCTTAATCTGGTGGCCCGCATCTTCAAGGGTACCGGCAGCTACTGGGGGATATTTTCCGCTTTGGCCTTTTCTCATTTTCCCCGGATTTTTCTTCCCATCGGCCAGCTGGTGGGGGTGGCCCTCGGCGAGGCTGGTAATGTTTTGAGCGGTCTTGTTTCTTTTGCCATTTCCCTCTGGGTTACTGTTTTAAGTGTTATCGCTCTCAGGGAAAGCCAGGGGTTTTCGACGGGCAAAGCTATTCTTACCTGGGTCTTGGCCTTTGTAGTACTGGCCCTTGTTATCGTCCTTCCTATCATCTTTCTGGCGGGCTTGCCGGTTTTTGAAAACCCCGGCTTATTTACTCCCTGACCGGCCAGGCTTTGTTTTTCTTAAATTCATCCAGGATCATTTGGGCCTAATATTTTAATAACAGGAGAGACAGAAGATGATTATTATCCCTGCCATTGATCTCCGGGATGGAAGATGCGTCCGGTTGGAACGCGGCGATTACAGCAAGGAAACCATTTATGACCAGGACCCGGTGGCAGTTGCCCGCCGCTGGGTGGAAAAAGGGGCAAAAAGGTTACACCTGGTGGATCTGGACGGGGCGAAAGCCGGGACACCGGTCCAAAAGGATCTGGTGATCCGGATTGCCCGGAGCGTCCCCGTACCGGTAGAGGTTGGCGGAGGGATCCGCACGGAGGAGACCATCCGCTATTACCTGGAGAACGGGGTGAAATGGGTCATCCTGGGGTCGGCGGCTGTGAAGAACCGGGAATTGCTGTTCCGGGCGGCGCAAGAATACCCCGGCCGGGTAATTTTGGGCCTGGACGCCAGAGACGGGAAGGTGGCGGTTGAAGGCTGGCTGGAGACGACCAGCACGGACCCGTTAACACTGGTAGAAACAGCCGCTTCCTGGGGTGTTCATGAAGTGATCTATACGGACATAAACCGGGACGGGACACTCAAAGGGCCAAATTTGGAAGCGCTGGCGGAGATTGCGGGAAAAAGCAGTATACCGGTGATTGCCTCCGGCGGGATCTCCTCCCTTGGCGACCTTCTTGAGGTGAAAAAACTGGCGCCTTTAGGTATTTCCGGGGCGATTGTGGGCAAAGCCCTCTACAGTGGCGCCATCGATCTTGAGCAGGCCATAGCTTGCGTGGAAACCCAGGCTGTCGAATAATTTGCGCGCCTGCGAACCGCGGCGTACAGGTGGTGAAGAGAACCAATGCGAGAGACAATTTATTCATTGGCTTTGTACGATGCTTTCCGGGAGGAGAGCGAATGCCCGCTCTGCCTTATTGAGGAAAAGCGGGAAGAGGAGGCCCTGGATTACCTTTTACACCAGGCGCTGATGGATGTCCGGACCAGGGGGGAGACGAACCGGGAAGGCTTTTGCCGGCGCCATTTTGAAATGATGTACCGCAGGCGGGCCTACCGCCTGCAATTGGCGTTGCTTTTGGATACCTATTTGGCAGCGGAGAATGCCAGGCTGAAGAAGCTAGCCGCCGGGATCACCGGCCGCGGGCGGGTGCGTACAAAACCCTTTTTTTCTTGGGGCAGGGGCAAACAGAAGACCGGCCCGGAAGAGCAACTGCTCCATGAGTTGCGTTACCAGGAAAGGTCCTGTTACATCTGCCGGAAAATCCATACGGTGATGGAAGAACACATAAAAGTCCTGTTCTACCTTTGGGAGAAGGAAAGAGAGTTTGCCGCGGTTTTTGCGGAAAAGAAAGGCTTCTGCCAGAAACACTTCAGGCAACTCCTGGAGAGGGCAGCCCAACACCTCTCTTCCAGGCAGCGACGGGTTTTTATTACCCAGGTCACCGAGAAACAACTGGCGAACCTTGAACGGATCCAGAACGAAGTCCACCGTTTCACCGAAAAAATGTCCTACCACAATGAGGACCTCCCCTGGGACAACGCCCGGGACGCCTTGATCCGGGGGATAAAGAAGCTGGCCGGCATTTGCCGGTTGGAATAGCAGGCTTCTCCGGTTGAGAAAGAAAAATTTCCGCCCTTCGTTAGAGAAGGGCGGGAAAGCTTTTCGATGATTCGTGAATAAAAACGGGTTTGTTAATTATTCCGCAGGAACCTAAGGAGCATCTCCGCCCCCAGTAATGCCTTCTAGAAAATCTTCAAAATTAATTGCATCTTTTACTACGGAATCATCGACCTTAATGGCGGTTATATGACTGGGTTTCCCAGGCTCCGGATTGACAAGTTCGAGTTTTATTATATTACCGATAATTTCATAAGTCCACGGCTGAGGCACTCCGTCAACAGGCAAGCTAATAGTATTAGTATCTCTCTCGATCGCATTTTCAACGGTCTGAATTAGGGTAACGACGGATTCTTCTGCCGATGAAAACCCTACAAACAATTTTACCGTTTCCTCTTCCAGTTGGAAGTAGATTTGAAGCATAAAACCAGGAGGAAAATCTTCTAATATGCTTTCCGCAGGCACGGGATGATATATTTCCTCATCATCTATTAACTGCATAACATAACCCCAAGTACCTTCGAGGGTGGTGTCAGGAACTATTGCCCTAAGTTCCTTACAATATTCTCCGTAAGAAACTGGATCAGCTACTACGGAATCATCGACCTTGACAGCGGTAAAGCTCGTGTCCTCCATATTCACATATAGTGTTTTACCGGAAATTGCATAAGTCCATTTCTTTTCATCTTCTTCATCAGAACCTTCATCTTCTTCGTAAAAAATGGTGATAGTATCTTTATCTACTGTATATTTTTCTTCATTAGTTAAAACAACCCAGGTTTTTTCTTCGTAGCTATACTCATCAAAATACTTTACCGTTCCATCTTTCAGTTGAATGTATAATTGTGCTTGAACCTCAGCACCGGCCTCCTCATTGATTAATGTTGTGGGAAAATCATGCTCTGCTCATCTCCAACAATCTCG
>Ga0209537_1004175_pt1 | contig 12557 bp, 15 predicted proteins | sample BioPla4DNA1_FD_187698 | JGI IMG/M metagenome (GOLD analysis project Ga0209537, IMG submission 187698) | Biogas fermentation microbial communities from Germany - Plant 4 DNA1 (SPAdes) (version 2) | ecosystem: Engineered > Bioreactor > Anaerobic > Digestate | place: Bielefeld, North...
CCAACCTTCGAAAACCTCGGAACAGAATAATACACGAGGGGGGTTAATAAAGGTGGTGAAAATATGCGACTTTACAGCAATGAAGAGAAAGATAGACAGACAAAGAAGGAGATGCTGAAACTTCGCCGACTATTCAAGAATTTGCCAAAAGATAAAATGAAGGCTGCCGATGGGCTGATTCAGGAAGCCGCTTTTATGAAGGTCACCCTTGAGGAGACAAGGCATGTGATAGACCAAGAAGGCATCCTGGAAAAATTCGAGCAGGGTGCGCAGAAGTTTATGCGCGAACACCCGGCCACAAAGGTTTACAATACCATGATTCAGCGTTATACTACTGTCTGCAAGCAACTATTTGATATGATACCTGACCCTGACGCCGGCAAGCAGGCTGAAGATGAACTCATGGCCTTTGTAAAGAAGGCGAGAAAATGAATTATATAAGAGAGTATTGGAACAAAATACAGTCCGGTGAAATTGCTGCCTGTAGGCGGCTAATACAGCAATATCAAAAATTCATAGATGAACTTGACGACCCACGGGATCCGTGGGTTTTTGATTTGGAGAAAGCAAATAGGCCGATTGAGTTCATCGAGCGGTTTTGCAAACATAGTAAAGGCAAATGGATAGGCAAACCTGTTAAGCTTGAGCTATTTCAGAAAGCAAAAATACAGGCGGTATATGGCTTTGTCCATAAAGACACAGGTTTTAGACGATGTCGAGAAGTTTTTACCCTTGTGGCCAGGAAAAATGGTAAGTCAACTGAAAAAGCAGCAACTGGCAACTATATGATGGTTGGAGACGGCGAGGGTGGCGCAGAGGTATACAGCGTTGCTACAAAAAAAGACCAGGCCCGCATAACCTGGACAGAAGCACATAACATGGTTGCCCAGTCACCGGCGCTGTCAAAGCATGTGAGGAAAAGAAAAACGGACCTGTATTTCCCGGTTACTTTTTCAAAATTTGAGCCGCTGGCGAGCGACAGTAATAGCCTTGACGGCTTAAATACTCATTACTGCATAATGGACGAACTGCACGCAATAAAGGACCGTAACCTGTACGATGTAATGAAGCAATCCATGACAGCCAGGGAACAGCCTTTGCTTGACATGATAACCACCGCCGGATTCGTACGTGAGTGTATATTTGATAGCATTTATGCCTATGCCTGCAATGTGCTTGACGGCATTGTAGAGGATGAGCGTTTTCTGGCATTTATCTATGAGCTTGACGACCGCAGCGAGTGGACCGACTTCCGCATGTGGGAGAAGGCCAATCCAGGGCTTGGCACCATAAAGAGCTATGAGGAGCTTGCCGCCAATGTAGAGAGAGCAAAAAATGATCCGGACTTTCTACCAACGGTTCTCACAAAGGATTTCAACGTCAGAGATACAGTAGCAGGTACCTGGCTGACTTTTGATCAGATCAATAATGAGGAAACGTTTGATATTGAAGAATTGCGAGATTGCTATGCAGTAGGTGGCGCAGACCTTTCTAGCACTACAGATTTAAGTTGCGCAACCTTGCTTATAATGAAAGCCGGCAGCGAAAAGAAGTATGCTCTACAACAATACTTCTTACCTAAGGACCTTATTGAACAAAGAGTAAAGGAAGATAAAATCCCCTACGACAAATGGGCGCAGCGCGGACTGCTTACGCTTTGTGAAGGCAATAAGGTTAATTATTCTGATGTTACCGCTTGGTTTAAGAAAATGCATGAAGAATACGGAATAATGCCGCTTTGGATTGGTTATGACCCATGGAATTCACAATATTGGATACAAGAAATGAAAGATATGGGCTTTAATATGGTTGTCGTCAGACAGGGAGCACAGACATTAAGCCAGCCTATGAAGGAGATGGGAGCGGATTTATCAGCAAAACGAATCAATTACAACAATAATCCGATTTTGAAGTGGTGTTTGACGAATACCAATGTAAAGCGAGATGACAATGATAACATCCGGCCAATTAAAGGGCAAAGCAATAGACAGCGCATAGACGGTGCTGTTTCTTTATTAATAGCCTATACAGTATTGTTTAATAATTTACAAGATTACCTCAACATCATATAAAGGCAGGTGATAATATGGGGCTGTTTGAAAAAATTTTTAAAAAACCTTCAATGAAGCAAATACAAGGATATTTTAAAATGTTATCAGGCTACACTCCGATTTTTACAAGCTATGAAGGTGGCGTTTATGAGATGGAGCTCACCAGGGCAGCAATTCATGCTATAGCAACCCAATGCTCAAAACTGAAACCAGAAGTCCGGGGCACAGCATATAAGGAGCTTGGAAGAAAGCTGCAATTCAAGCCTAATAGTTTTATGGATACGACAAAATTTCTATACCGGCTTGCAACTATTCTGCATGTACAGAATACTGCTTTCATCGTACCAATTACCGATGAAACAGGAGAATACATCACAGGTTACTACCCCATCCTGCCGAGTATGTGTGAGGTAGTTGAATATCAAGAAGAACCTTGGTTGAGATATACATTCAGCAACGGGAAGAAAGCTGCGATTGAATTTCACCGGGTGGGGATAATGACGCAGTTTCAATATAAACATGACTTTTTTGGGGAGAACAATGCTGCACTATATCCAACAATGCAGCTTATGCATACCCAAAATCAGGGGATCATTGAAGGTGTAAAACAGTCGGCAAACATTAGGTTCATGGCGAAGTTGGCAAACATCTTCAAGGCGTCGGATATAGCAGCTGAACGCAAAAGATTCACGGAAGAAAACCTATCCGCTGATAATAACTCTGGCGTGCTGATGTTCGACAATAAATATGCTGATGTAAAGCAGATAATTAGCAAACCGTTTATTATTGATTCGGCGCAGGTGGACCACATAAAAAATAACGTATACAACTATTTTGGTGTAAATGAGAAGATTCTTCAAAATAGCTTTAATGAAGATGAATGGAATGCTTTTTACGAAGGGAAAATTGAACCTTTCGCAATCCAGCTTAGTCTTGTGATGTCGAATATGACCTTTACGGAGCGGGAAATCGCTTTCGGCAATCAGATAATTTTCACAGCGAACCGGCTCCAGTACGCCAGTAATCAAAGCAAGCTGAATATAGTCACACAATTATTTGACCGTGGTTTTCTCACGCATAATGAGGGCCGAGAGATATTTAATATGACGCCGATTGATGACGGTGATAGGTACTTTATCCGCAAAGAGTATGCAGAAGTCAAGAACCTAGCGGAAGCACAAGGAATTTCAGGAGGTGAAGGTAATGCCGTTCAAGCCGACGGACAGGGAATACAGGGCGGTAGTCCTGCCGTTTCAGCTGCCGACATCGGAGAAGCGAATTGACAGTGAGTATTATGTTGAAGGATTTGCAACTACCTTCAATAAGCCATACTTGCTGTATGAATGGGATGGAGTTAAATATTATGAGGAAATCGACAGACATGCGCTTGATGAAGCGGACCTGTCGGATGTAATAATGCAATATGACCACCAGGGCAAGGTGCTGGCGAGACTGTCAAATAAGACGCTTGGATTAGAGTCTACGGATGAAGGGCTCTTTATTTATGCAGATTTGTCTAAATCACAAGCGGCGAAAGAGCTTTATGAAGAAATACGCAATGGACTGATAACTAAAATGTCCTGGGCGTTCGCAGTTGCTGAAGATGAATATGACAGAGAAACACGCACAAGAACAATCACCAAAATTAAAAAAGTTTACGATGTGTCCGCTGTTTCCATTCCGGCAAACGGCGATACTGAAATATCCGCTCGTTCTTGGCTCAACGGAGTGATTGAGACTGAGAGACGGGAGGCGTTAGAGCGGAAGAAAAGAAAACTCAAATTAATAATCGATATGGAGGTATAACTATGAACAGATTACAAGAAATTGAGGCTAGACTGGCCGCTATAAAAGCTGAACTTGAAAAGGACGGGGCTGATATTGATGCTCTGGAGAAAGAAGTTAAAGATTTAACCGAGGAAAGGAAAAAGTTGTTAGAGCAGGCTGAAAAGAGAAAGAAAATTATAAATGACATTGCTTCTGGCGAAGGAACAGTTATTGACGATTTTATTCCAAAGTCCAAAGAGGAAAGAAAATTTGAAAATATGAGCCGGGAGGAAGTACTTGATTCCAAGGAGTATAGAAATGCATTTTTGAAAAGACTTCTTGGAAAGAAATTAACCGAGGTCGAGGAAAGAGCCTATTCAAGTGCTTCTGACAGTGCGGGTGCAGTAATTCCTACACAGACAGCAAGCACTTTGTTTGACAAAATGACAAAAATTGCACCAATGCTGAATGAAATTACCCTTCTAAGAGTAGCCGGAAATTTAAAATTTGCGGTTCAGAATGTAAGAGATGAAGCAGATCAGCATGCCGAAAATGCAACAGTAACTCCAGCAGGCGACAAGTTAGCATATGTAGCGCTTGCTGGTTATGAGTACATTAAGGTCATCAGGATTAGCAAGACAGTTCAGACCATGTCTATCAACGCATTTGAAGGATGGCTAACTGATATGCTTGCTGAAGATATTGCTGTAGCTATTGAAAATAAGATAATCAACGGATCTGGAAATGGACAACCAAAAGGAATAGAATATGCCAATGCTTGGGTTGATGGTAACAATGCTGTAGAGTATACTGACAATCCATCTTATGACAATATAATGGATATGATTGCACTGCTGCCACAGAGGTACCATGCAGGAGCAAAATTCCTGTGCAACAGCAAATTCCTATATGGGAAGTTAGCGAAAATTAAAGATAACGGCGGGCAACCTATACTTGTAAAAGACATGGCAAACGGAATTCAGTTCAGAATTATGGGTTTCCCTGTGTTGTTATCCGACAAAGTTACTGACGGCGTAATGTACTTTGGAAACTACAAAAAGGTTGTCGGAAACCTTGCACAGGATGTGTTTGTTGAATCCAGTACACAATCTGGTTTCCTGAGCAATTCTATTGATTTCAAGGGCACTGCAATATTCGACTGTGACATTGCTCTGCCTGATGCGTTCGTGAAGATGAAAGAGGCTGCTGTTTAATGGGGAAGGTTAATCCTTCCCTTCTCTTTTATAGGGAGGGATGATATGGCACTACTTGATGATATAAAACTCACTTTAAGAATCAGCAACACAGCCTTTGATTCGGAAATATCTGACCTTATTTCAGCCGCACAGAGCGACTTAAAACTATCCGGCGTACTCGAAAGCAAAGTAAATGATGATACGGACCCGCTGATAAAGCGCGCAATCATCATTTATGTCAAGGCTAATTTCGGCTGGAACAATCCTGATGCGGAAAAATTGCAGCATTCATACAACATGCTTAAAATACATTTGGCACTGTCTCAGGAATATGCGGAGGTGACGGAAGATGCTGTTTAGAGATGTTGTGAAGCTTATCAGCATTACTGTCACTGAAAACGATATGGGCGATATTATTGAAACACCGGTTGAGCGTGAAGTGTTCGCTGACAAACAGTCAATCCGTCAGTCTGAATTCTACCAGGCGGCAGCTACAGGGTTACGGCCTGAATTGATGTTTGTTGTTCGGTCAATTGACTATGAAGGTGAACCAAAATTGAAATACAATGGCAAGGAATACACTATCATTCGAACATACGACAAAGATGGCGAATTGACGGAGCTCATATGCCAGGGGGTGGTCAACCGTGCCATTACCGCCTAGTGTAACCAAGATAAAAAAGGACGGCATCGAATTCATCTCCAATGTTGACCGTGCCCAGTACACAATCCGTGAACTCACCCGGGCTGCCTTGAAAGATGTGGCAAAGCTACTCCGGAAAAGAATGGTTCAAGAATTGAAGAAACTCCCCGGCATGAAAAGGCACCGGCGTATCTACAACAGCACTCAATATTGGGTCCGCAAGAGAGATTGCGACCTGCAAATCGGTGTCAAACATGATGCTTGGTATGGCGTGAATCAGGAGCTTGGTACCAAAGGGATGCCGAAAAAGGGCGTCATCCGGGAAACAACCTTCAAGCACATTGACGATATCAGGCGCATTGAAGGGCAATATCTTTCGGCTATAGAGGATGAAAACAGAGCATTGGGATTGATTGACGAAGAGGAGGAAATAGGCGATGAAGAACTTACGTAAATTATTACATCCATTTTTGAAATCTATTCATCCTCGCGTATACTTCCAGATTGCTCCTGATAGTGCTGAATTTCCCTACCTTGTCTATGATTTTACGCAGATAATCAATGACGGCGAAGAATTTGAAACTGTAGCGCTTGATGTTGACGGATGGGATATGCCAGCCGATGGTGATACGACAGCCATTGAAAACCTGATGGATGAAGTCAACCAAGCCTTGAATAAAAAGACGCTGACCGCCGAAGGGTTGGCGGTCACTTTTTATTTAGACCGCAAAATACCGCTTCGAGATGACAACCCGGCTATAAAGCGCCGGAAGTACATCTACGAAGCGAGGTTATTCGGAAGGAGTTGATTAATTTGGCTTTAACTAAGGAACAGATTGAAAATATTCAGATTGACTACGGCATAGTTTTTGTGAACTATGGCGAGGAAGATGAAGCGCAGCTTGGTCCTACCCGCGGGGGTGGAGAGTTTGTTGCAACTGCAACTATTAGGGACATTGAGTTTGACGGAAGCAAAGGCAAGACCAAGGGTATGCAGGTTGTGGATGACATAACGGCACAGTTGAATGTCACACAGTTAAACACATCTATAGAAACATTGAAGATGGCGCTGCCTTTTGCGAAGTACGATGATGTGAGTGGCAAGCTGTCCGTAGGAAGCGATAGCGTAGGAATTATATCTGATGAGGCATATTTAAAAAATATAACTATGTTCGCCAAAACCATAAAGGGTGAATACAAAAAAATAACGCTATATAATGCCTTGTCAGAAAACGGCCTGACGCTTGCGGCAGCACCAAAGGCAGAGGGCACGGTGGCACTTGAAATATACGCGCATTGGGATGCAACTGACGATACAAAGAATTTGTTTGAAATTGAAGATGTTGAAAGCATTGAATAGGGCGGGGAAACCTGCCCTTAAGTTTTTGGGAGGGATAATATGTTGACCTTGAAACAAGGTTTAAAACTATCAGCAATTATAGATAAACTTGACCTGAAAATAACAGATCCGAAAGCCGACGCAAACAAGATAGGCGCGGATCTGATGATGCAAATAATATCAAAAGCACACAAAGCTGAAAAGGAAATCTATGCTTTTGTGGCTGAGGTAAAGGGGATAACATCGCAGGAGGCAGAAAATGTTGACCTGGTGCAGTTTGTGAAAGAACTTGTATCTGACGCAGGCGTGATAAATTTTTTCAAATCTGCGGTCACCTGAAGGGGCCGCGCATAGCTGAGTTATTATCAAAGACGTACAACCTACAGCTTATAATGGACCTTCCGCTGTCTGCAGCTGTGGATTATTTGATTTACGCAATTGAACAGGAAAAAGAACAGGCGGCGTGGGAATTGTGGAAAACAATATATCCATTCATGGCAATTGAATGGCTGAAACCTATTAAGTTTGAAGAGTTTAAGAGTAAACTAATCCAGAAGCAGTACAGGTACACTCAAAAATCGCTGGAAGATATCGAAAAAGAAATGCTGGCGGTTGTGGCGAAGCACAAAGGCAGGTGAGGCGTGTGGAAATATTTAAACTTTTCGGTTCCATATTTGTTGATTCGAGCGAAGCGGAAAAAAGCATATCAAAAACTGAAGAAAAGGCAGAAGGATTAGGAACGAAACTTGGGAAAGGCATTAAAACTGCTGCTAAATGGGGTACTGCTATTGTTGGCGGTGCAACCGCTGCAGCAGGTGGGTTACTAGCTGTAACAAACCAAACCGCGGAATATGCGGATGAAATTGATAAGTTGTCTGAAAGGACCGGTATAAACCGGGAAGAACTCCAACGTTGGAAATATGCAGCGGCGCAATCAGATGCTGACATTGGCAAGCTTGAGGTTGGCGTAAAAAAACTATCTGACGTTATGGACGATGCTATAAATGGTAATGAAAAAGCGACTGAAGCATTTAATCAACTAGGTATTAGTATTGACGATCTAAAAAATAAGAGTCAAGAACAAATCTTTGAAGAAGTTATGGCTGGCCTTGCTGACATGGAACAGGGGGCGCAACGAAACGCACTCGGTAATGACTTGCTTGGAAAGTCCTACACTGAAATGTTGCCATTGCTAAATGCAGGTAGTCAGGGAATAAAGGAACTTAAAGATAGGGCAGATGAACTTGGAGTTGTAATGTCAGAGGATGCTGTCATTGCAAATGTAACCTTTGGAGATACGCTGGAGGATATCAAGCAATCTTTCTCAGGTATAGTTCGTGGACTAACAAATTCATTTCTGCCCATGATGCAGCAGTTTGCTGATTTTATAGTCGCAAATATGCCAATGATACATGAAATGCTGGGCAATGTTTTTAGTGGCCTTGGCGAAGCGGTCACTGCAGTGCTGCCGATTCTCGTGGATATGATTCAAAACGCTTTGCCACCGCTGATTGAACTATTTAGCGAGATTGCCACGAACATTCTGCCAATATTGATTGAGCTTTTTGGAAGTATTGCCGCAGACGTGTTACCTGTGTTCATCAGCCTGTTTACTGACATTATCAAAGAGATTGCACCTGTCTTTATACAGCTGCTTGAGGTTGTTGTCAAAGACGTGCTGCCTCCGTTGCTGGATTTGTTTTCAATCCTCATCGGCGATATACTGCCGCCATTGATTGAATTTTTCGGCGAAATCATCAGTACACTGCTACCGCCATTGATTGAACTTTTCAGCGAAATCATGGACGCAATCATGCCGGTGCTGATAGAGCTTTTTAACACATTTGTGGAGGTTGTGTTGCCTCCGTTGATGGAGCTCATTGACGAGATAGTACAAGTCATTTTACCTCCGTTACTTGCGATTTTTAACGAGCTAGCGGAAATAGTCTTGCCACTTGTCATGACAGTATTTGAGGCTATGCTGCCTGTGATAGAGCCTATCATGAATGCCATTGCTGATGTAATCGGGATTGTGCTGGCACTCATCAAGGGCGATTGGGAAGGCGTATGGAATGGCATCAAGAGCTTTTTTAGTAATATTTGGGATGCAATTGTGAAAGCGGCAGAGGGATTCGGGAAGATATTTGGCAAGATTTTCGAGGGTATAAAGAAAGTAATAACTGGCATATGGGACGGTATTGTAGACGGCATAAAAGGGGCGATCAATTTTATTATTAAAGGCATAAACGCGTTTATTCGCGGCCTAAACAAAATCAAAATCCCTGACTGGGTACCAGGTGTTGGTGGAAAAGGATTAAATATAAAAGAAATACCGTTGCTTGCCCATGGTGGAGAGATAACTCAAAAAGGTCATGCCATAGTTGGTGAAGCGGGTCCTGAACTCTTGGAACTTCCACAGGGGGCGAAAGTGAGACCTTTAGATATTAATAATAAAGAAGTAGCAACAGAAGTAAACAATACTTTTAACATTGCTAATTTAGTGGTTAGAGAAGAAGCAGATGTTAAGAAAATAGCAAGAGAACTAAAAAAATTACAAGATAATAAAAGGGGAGGTGTGGCATTCGCATGAACGGGCTAAAATTTAACAATAAACACTCTTTTACAGATTTTGGTTTAGTGTTAAAAAGTTACAGAAACATTAAACCTTCAATGCGCAAAAGAGAAATAGAAATACCCGGAAAAGACGGAGGCTACACATTCCCGTCTTCTTCGTATAATAAAAGAATAATTAGTTGTAAGTTTTCTTTAATAAATTGTGCGACATTGGAAGAATTGAGAACTAAAACAAGGGAAATATCGGATTGGCTATCAGCAGAAAATGCAAATTTAGAATTTGATGATGAGCAAGGAAAGATATATACAGCAACAGTTTTTAATTCAATAGATCCAGAAGAAATAGCAACAATGCAAGAATTCACAGTAGAATTTGAATGTCAACCTTTTGCTTTTGGTGAGACAATTACATATACAGAAAATGTAAACGGTTATACAGAATTTTTTATAACAAACATAGGCACAAAACCAATACATTTAGGATCTCAAGAGGGAGCTTTTTTTGTTGTAAAAATAACAGGAAGCTTTGATGATATTACAATTACTGTAAATGAAACAACTATTAATTACACAGAATCAATAACGGATTCTGAAATTGTAATAGACAATTGCAAAGGTTTGGTAAAAAAAGATGGGATTAATGCAATACATAATTGTTCAGGAGATGTAGGACAATTTTTTGCATTGACTCCCGGTGAAAACATTGTAGAAATTGACGGAACTAATCTAAATTGTGAAGTAACTATCCAATTTAATCCATTGTGGATTTAAAAAATAAAATAAAGAGGTGATTTTTGTGGCGAATGGTAATTTTGGCGGCGGAGATGGCACAGAACTAACTCCATTTTTAGTTGAAGATGCATATGATTTGTGGGCTGTAAGAGATAACTTGTCAGCACATTACAAACAAATAGCAGATATAGATTTAAATGTATACAGTACAGATGACGGTTGGATTCCAATTGGTCAAGAAACTGCAGAATTTACAGGTGTTTATGACGGTGATAATTATGAAATAAGAAATTTATGGTGCAATAATTTAGTTGGAAATAATGGAATGTTCGGATATATAAGAGACGGAGCTAAATTAAAAAATATACTTTTAAAAAACACTATTATAGCAAGAGCAGGAGATTGGACAGGTGGTTTAGTAGGAGGATGCGACAATTTATCAGAAAATGCCATAGTTAATTGTCATGTGACAGGAATAATAAATGAATTAAATATTAATAAGACGAATATTGGAGGATTAGTAGGTGTGGTTAATAGTGCTAATACAACAACTATTGATAATTGTTCATTTGAGGGTCAGGTTTTTTCAAGTTATGCAAGCACGGCTTCAGGACATATAGGTGGCTTAATAGGGCGTAAAAATACAAATTTAGTTAGATGTTGGTCAAAGGGAAGTGTTATAGCTCCAGGTACCGCTTATGTAGGTGGTTTAGTTGGTTCAAATCTCAGCGGTTATTGTGTATATAGCTATTCTTTGTGTGACGTACAAGGAAGTATATATGTAGGTGGTTTTATGGGACAAGGTGGAGGAGGAACTACGTTAAATTGCTGGTCTAGGGGAAATGTACAAGGAAATAAGTATGTAGGTGGTTTTATAGGAGGTCAAAGTACCGGTAATCTTATTATTAATAGATGTTATTCTACAGGATTTGTTCAAGGATACTCAGATGTAGGTGGATTTTGTGGTAGGCTTTCAGGGGGGACTATAGAAAATAGTGTGTGGGATATAGAAACATCTGGACAAACAACATCCTCAGGTGGGATAGGAAAAACAACAGCAGAAATGAAAAATAAACAAACATATTTAGATATGGGATGGGTAATTGTGTAAAAAAAATAACAATCCATAGAAAAGAGGTGATAGATTTGAATTGGAGAATTGGATTACCTTATCAAAATGATGGATATCCTTATTTATCAGATGTTATGCCACCTAATAGTTTAAATATACCCGAATTAATTACTGCCCCATATCCAAATAAAATATGGGGCATATTGGAAAATTATAATGATGGATATCCTATGATAATTGAACAAGGTAAAACTAATTATCAGGATTGGGATATAGGAAGATTAATTACTGCCCCATATCCCAAACAATTATGGGCGATACTATCAACTCACAATGATGGATATCCTATTATGATAAATCAAGCTGAAACAGAAATGGAAGCACTAGACAAAGTCAATAAGCCAACTTGGGATAATGGAATTATAAATTGGACTTATGCAGGTGATATAGAAAATGTAAAAAATTTCAAAATTGATTTGTATCTAAATGGATTTCTATATGAGACACATATAGTAGATGGTAGTATTACTTCTTATGACTTTCAACAATACATTGATGAAGGTGAATTTAGTAGTTTTCAAGTAACAGTTCAAGCACTTGGAAATAACATTGCTTATTTAGATGGTCCAATATCTGAAATGAGTGATGGATTTCCTATTATGCATAAAGAACTTAACATGCCTGTTTTGGAGACTGTCAACAACATAATATGGCAAAATGGCGTAATAAGATGGAATTATCCTGATTTATCAAGTAATGTTAAACAATTTAAACTAGTATTATACATAAATGGGTTTATATACAATACTTATATAGTAGATAGCGATGTTAGAAGTTACGATTTTAGTTCAATATTACAATTTGGTAATTATTATCAAGTAACTGTTCAAGCGCTGGGAAACAATATATCTTTTTTAGATAGTGCAATATCCAAAAAGGCGAATTATTTACATTCTATAACAGTAAAAAATAAAACAATTAAAGTGTATCAATCAGACTATAAGCAGAACGTAGGAGATTTAAAGGCGGTAATTGTAGATTTTTTCGGTGATACACTAACAGAAGATTTAAACGGAACTTATACCTTTGATTTTACAACAGTTATTGACGAAGAGAAAAGCCAATATTTGACAGTTGGGAATATCGTGGAAATTAATGGAGATTACTTTAGAATAGTCTATAC
>Ga0209537_1004177_pt1 | contig 12553 bp, 13 predicted proteins | sample BioPla4DNA1_FD_187698 | JGI IMG/M metagenome (GOLD analysis project Ga0209537, IMG submission 187698) | Biogas fermentation microbial communities from Germany - Plant 4 DNA1 (SPAdes) (version 2) | ecosystem: Engineered > Bioreactor > Anaerobic > Digestate | place: Bielefeld, North...
TATATTACCAGATATTACACCAGGACTAAGAGTTAAACCAATTATGGCAATCATAGGACCTGTAACCAAGGGCGGAAAGAAATTGCGTATTCTATCAACACCAAATATCAGTACTAAAATGGCCAATATCACGTATAATAATCCTGCAACTATAATACCTCCACCAGCATATTCAATTCCTTGGTTTTGAACTACAGTTTGAACAGCGGCGATAAAGGCAAAGCTGGAACCAAGAAAAGCAGGAACTTTTCCTTTAGTGATTAAATGAAAAATAAGAGTACCAACTCCAGCAGTAAATAGAGCTACTGCAGGGTTCAATCCTGTCAATGCAGGTACCAACACTGTAGCTCCAAACATAGCAAAAACATGTTGAATTGCTAAAAGAATTATTTTCCATGGACTAAGTTTTGTTTCTTGATGATTTTGTTGCATAGTAAATCCTCCTTTGTTAAGTTACCATAAAAATATTATTTATATAGGCAAAAAAAATGCCTTGATTAAAGCTATCAAGGCACAATACAACAAAATCTTGCTGTATTATCCCTTGACAGCCTCACTGGACTGACTTAAAGGGTTACTTCAGCAATAGTTACTTTATTAACTTTGTCTACTTCCATCACTTGTACATTAACAATCTCATTACGGGAGGTAGGAAGATTTTTACCTACATAATCCGCTCGAATGGGAAGCTCTCGATGGCCCCTATCTACTAGCACCGCAAATTGAATTGCCTTAGGTCTACCTAGATCAATTAGAGCATCCATTGCCGCTCTAGCGGTTCTCCCAGTATAAAGAACATCATCAACCATTACTACTATCTTTCCATTTATGTCAAATGGTATGTCAGTACTATTGATGACAGGATGTTCCGCCAAGGTTGATAGATCATCTCTATAGAGGGTAATGTCTAGAATGCCCACTGGAACTTCAACACCTTCATATTTTTTTATATTATTGGCCAGCCTATTAGCTAAAGGTACGCCCCTTCGCTGAATACCAATTAAAACTACATCTTTTACACCTTTATTTTTCTCAATTATTTCATGGGCTATTCTAGTTAATGCTCGATTTATAGCGGCTTCATCCATAATTTGAGCCTTTTCCTTCAATAATATCACCCCATTAAAAAAACCTTGCCAACGGCAAGGTTAAACAAAGGCATAGTAATGGATATGAGTATACCAATACTCCATAAGTCTCTATCTTTAACCTTGCCGGACTCACAGGACCAGCTTAAAGGTTGTTTTAATTTTTTATGATTATATCATATTAGTTTTCATCTGTCCATAGTCAATTAACTATTTTTTGATATATTTCGAAGCTTTTTTAATAACTCATCAAAATATGAAGGTAGAGGAGCGTTAAACTCCATATACTCACCTGAAGTAGGATGCACCAAACCTAGCATTTTTGCATGTAGTGCCTGCCCTATTAGATCAAATTTTTGCTTTTTGGAGCCATATACTGTATCCCCCACAATGGGATGTTGAATGTAGGACATATGTACCCGAATCTGATGGGTTCTACCTGTCTCCAGTCTTGCTTCAACCAATGTATACTCTCCATATCTCTCCAAAACACGAAAATGGGTAACTGCTTTTCTACTTCCCGGTCCTGGTATAACAGCCATCTTCTTTCGATGAACAGGATGTCGCTTAATGGGAGCATCAATGGTACCATCATCTTCAACTATATTATTCTCAACAACAGCCCAATAAACTCTTTTTATGGACCTTTCTGCAATTTGGCGAGCTAGATGATGATGGGCCCTATCGTTTTTTGCTATAACCAACAAGCCAGATGTATCCTTGTCAATTCGATGAACTATTCCAGGACGTATCTTCCCATTAATACCAGAAAGTTGATCACAGTGATATAGTAGAGCATTTACCAGTGTTCCTGAATAGTTTCCAGGTGCTGGATGAACCACCATACCTTGAGGTTTATTTATGACTGCAATATCATCATCTTGGTATATTATATTCAGTTCAATATTTTCTGGCTCCAAAGATATTCTTCTAGGAGGCGGAATAGAAACATCAACCTCCTGTCCTGTTTTAAGCCTATAGTTAGGCTTAATATTTTGGCCATCTACCTTGACCTGACCACTTTTTATTATTTCTTGCAAAAAAGAACGTGATAGGTCTGGTATTTTATCAGTCAAGAACTTATCTAAACGCTGCCCGTGATAAGCCTCTTCTACTTGAAAAAAATGTTTCCTATCCTTTGATTTATCCACTTACACTACTTCCTTTTCTAACTTATCTGCAATAAAAAGTATGTAATAAGCTAGTAGTATTGTTCCCATAACTACAAAACAATCTGCTAGATTAAAAACGGGGAAATCAATCAAAGTAAAATGAAGCATATCTACCACATATCCAAATCTAATCCTATCAATTAAGTTGCCTATAGCGCCTCCCAGGATCATGGATAGGCTAATCCTCAAAATTAAGCTAGTATTTGACTGAGTAATAAGAAAGTAAATAACTGCAATACAGATGATTGTGGTTGTTATAATAAAAAACCATCTATAATTCTGTAAGATTCCGAAAGCTGCTCCTCTATTCTCGACATATGTAAAGCTAAATACCCCTTTAACTATCTCTACAGTGCCTATCTCCTTCAACCGAGTTACTGCTAAATATTTAGTTAATTGGTCTGCAACTATTATCGCTAATATTATAAGAACTTCCATCACTTATATCACCCTATTGTAGTTTTTCTATCCCATTATAGCATACGGGCTTTAGACTTAAAAGAAGGAGCTGATAAATTATCCAGCTCCTCTATTCTTTAGTCAATATTTTTATTAGTTTCTATATCCTCCCCAGGTATTTGCTCTCTATAATCCTGATTATCTAGTGCCTCAACGTCCTCAATAAATCCTATATTTTCTTGGCTATCATAATAGGCATTTTCATAATCTATAAGCCCATTGGCACCTATATCCTGAGGGCCACTTGAGCTGCCATATTGTTGAACATCCTGCCAGGCATCTTCTCCATCATAAGCAACATTATCCTCGCCATCCAAAAAAGTTCTTCCAAATGGATAAGATAGAACTTCTTCTTCTACAGGTCGATCTTTATCCCATTCATGAGGCGCTAGTTCCTGACTCTCTTGGCAGTCTATGCATAGCTTGGCAGTTGGATGTGCGTCTAATCTTTCATAACCGATATACTGCCCGCAATAGTCGCATATTCCATAGCTGCCATCCTCAATCTTTTTTAAGGATTCTTCTATATCTGCTAAATACTTAGCACTATGTTTTTCCAAAGAAAAACTTTTCTCCTGTTCGAAAACCTCACTAGCACTGTCCGCAGGATGATTATCATAGGAGGATAATTCACTCAGATCTTCTTTTAAGTTAGAATTTCCAATAAAATTCTTATTTGCTTCTAATGTCTCCTTTACTTCTTCTTTTTCTGATATCAGTTTTTCCTTAAAATAATTTAGTTCATGTTTTTTCATGTGGAATACTCCTTTATTTAGTCTTTATATGAGTATTCCCACTTATAAAAATAATAATTAACCCGTTTTGCTAGTTCTGTAGCTATCACCATATGAAAAAAACGGATATTAATATGTAAGGGCCTTCACTGATTTTACTTTAACCTTTAGGCAAACTTTCCTTGTCCAAATCTTCATAAGTTGGAATCTCCTGCTCAAGAATCTCTAGCTGAGTTTGCAATAAATTTCTAAATCGCGATCTAAACACCTGCATCTGCTTCCTATATTCATCAAACTCTTTTTTTATTTCTATAACCTTGCTATTAGCCTCCTCAATTATATCTCTTGCTTTTTTCTCTGCTTCTTCTATTATCAAATCGGATTTCTTTTGGGCTGATTGAGCTAATTCATCAGCTGTTTTTTGAGCCGTTACTAAAGTTTCTTTTAGAGTATTCTCCATAGTCTTATAGTTATTTAATTGATCTACTAGCATGGTTAAGCGATCTTTTAAGTCAATATTCTCTTTATACAGTCTTTCAAACTCTTCAACTATTTCATCTAGAAACTGATCAACCTCATCTTCATCATAACCTCTAAAAGATCTTGTGAATTCCTTATTATGTATATCCATAGGAGTTAATGCCATCCTTAATTCCTCCTCTATAACAAAAAATTTATCATATGAATCTATGGATAATTACAGCAATACGGTTTTTTCTGGTCAAGCCCGAAACTTTAAAAATTCTAATTCTACCTGATCCTCTTAGGGTAATAATATCTCCCTCTTTAATTTGAAAGTCAGGCTTGGTTATTTGCTCCCAATTTACAAATAACTTACCTTCCCGAATAAAAGGAAGTATTCTATTTCTAGAATATCCAAAACCAGAACTCGCTAAGCAATCAAGACGCATGGAAGGTACTGTGGTATTTATTATCTTAAATTTAGGCTCAGGTATATCCAGTTGAGCTAAATCTATATTGGACACTTTCACATTTGCCCTACCTACTTTGACCAAATTTGCTAAAATAAAGTCTGAGATATCCTCCATTATTACCGCATATGCAATGTTTTCCTTGACTATAATATCCCCTATTGCATGGCGCTCCAAGCCTAGTCCCAAGATAGAACCAAGTATATCCCTATGGCTTATATTAAAATATCTTTCGTCCCATTCCATGGATATACCGCAATAAGGAAATAAGGAGTCATCAAACTCCATCCAGTCTGGGTATATAGCAAAAATATTGCGTTCCGCTAAGGGATATCCACCAGATTTCTTATAGAGTACTTCTCTAATATTTGTAAGATATTTTTCTACATGAACCTGAGTCACAGGATCTAAAAACCATGTTGTATTCCACTCTTGATTTCGAATAACCCATTTAACTAGATCCTCTACTTTAGCCATTGTCAGTTTAACATCTTGATTTTCCATAACCTATAACAATCCCCTTAGTAAAGATGCTATTATAGATAAAGCTAAATATGCAAACAGAGGAGAAAAGTCAATGGGTATACCGGTTGTATTCAATCTTCTGCTGAGATTTCGGAAAGGCGCCACTATGGGTTCAATAAAGCGGCCTAAAAAGACTCTAATAGGATGCATTGGATCCAATACCCAAGAGAGTAGAGCGTTGATAATAATGGCCCACGAAAGGATGTTTATAAACCAAATAACACTAACTATTAGTTGTCTAAACAAAAGACTGCGACCAAGCAAATTGTTACCTCCTACTCTTCATCGGCCTTTTTACTTGCCAGGGTAAAAAAACTCTTTCCTTTTAGTTCTTCCGGTATATTTCCAACTATATCCACATTACTAGGGGCCAAAACAAAGATACCTCTTGAAACTTTCTGTATAGTTCCATCCAATGAATAAACTGCACCACTAATAAAATCTAAAACTCTTTGAGCTAGATCCGCATCCAAGGCATCTAGATTTACAACGATAGGTTTACGATTCTTTAGATTATCAATAATATCTTGGGTATCGTCAAAGGAGAGGGGTTGATAGACCACGACTTTTACATAAGAAGTTGTATGTATATTGACTACTTTTCCCTTCCTGCCCTTGGATTGAAATTTGGGCTCTATTAGATCATCATGACTTTTACTTAGGGTATCTTCTACTTCAGTCTCTTCTACTTCCTCAAGTATAGTTTCCTCTAGGCCTATAATGTTCAAAATCTTATTAAAAATAGACATAACTTTTCCTCCTCTTTTTATTCACTATTCTTAAGATTACTTGTCCATAAAAATTGCTCTGCCGATCCTTACCATATTAGATCCTTCCTCAATGGCAATCTCATAATCATTGGTCATTCCCATGGACAGGTATTGCATATCAATATGGTCTATTTGTCTGTTTCTAATATCTTCGAAAAGACGTCTAAAACGACCAAAGCATTCCCTAATAGTATCAGTATCATGAGTATTAGGACCAATAGTCATTAGTCCTTTAACCTCTACATTTGGATAATCCACCAACTCTTCTATAAAAGAAATCAAATCTTCTTCATAAACACCTGACTTAGTAGACTCCCTTGACATATTTACCTGTATTAATACCTGTATTTTCTTTCCTATAGCACCTGCCCTTTTGTCTAACTCCCGGGCAAGGGAAATTCTATCTAATGAATGGATAAGGTCTACTTTATCTATAATATATTTAACCTTATTGGTTTGTAAAGACCCAATCATATGCCAGCCTATATTTTTATTAATGACATCATACTTTTTAACTAGCTCTTGCACTCTATTTTCTCCAACTATAGTTATGCCGGCATCTATAGCCTCTAATATTTTTGATGTAGAGACATTTTTGCTCACTGCTACTATAGATATCTCATTAGGATCTCTGTTTACAGATAGTGCTGCTTTTTCTATTTTTTTTCTTACTTGTTCAATATTATCTCTAACAGACATCTATTTGCATCACTCCAAAAACAATTTTTATTTTATCAAGGTTCACTTTATAACAACTATATCATTATGCTCTAGAAGATCATAATCATTTACTTTCTCAATTATTGCCCATTCATCTTCCAAAGCTTTAACTTTAACTTCTATAAAACTAATATCCCCATTACGTTCGATCTTGACGCCTGTTCTACTATCTTTATTAATAATGGCCTTTGCTGGAACCATTAAACCTTCAGCTGATATACCTATTTCAACATGTATGTTGCGCGTCTCTATAACACTCTCTATGCCCTCTATCATTTCAAGGATAACCAAGGTAGAATCCTTTAAGAAATCCACTTTATATACTTTTGCACTAATAACTTCTTCAGAGAGTCCTGGTATCTTAAGGCTTAAAGTATCGCCCTGCTCATAAAAAATATTTTTATGAGGTATTACAGATACTATATACCATTTATCTGGCACCACAATTTTGAATAAAGGAACATCCAAATTACTATTTTCCTTGTCCAATTCCAAAGGTTGATGTTCTTTAAAGGCTAAATACTGCTCTGCAGTGAAATAATCTATATCATTAGGAGTTATTATATTTTCCAACCCATCTAATTCAAAACTGATAATACCAGATTCTGGAGCAGTAATTTCTACCTTCCATTCTTTAAGTTGATTTTCAATTTCTTCTTCCTGGCTATATAGCTGTTCCAAATAGTTGCTAGCAGACTCTTTTTTGTCTAAAATTTCTTTTTTTCTATCCAAAAGACCTCTAAGTTGATTTTCATACTTTTCCATGTCGTAGAGTTCATCTTTGTGAATACTATATTGCATGGTGTATACAATAGAATCTATATCTTCCTCAATTTTATCAAAATCGCTGTCCATTATTTCTTGAACTATATTCTTGTTTTGATAATCCCATATTTTTTGTTTTGTATTATATAAATTATCTATCAGTTTATGATCATATCCATCCTTATATACTACAGCTAGCAATTCATCTTTATTCACTAACTGCCCCTTAGATACAAAAAATTCCACTTTACCATAATCAGGTGTAGTATAGGCTTTTTCTTGCCTAATAACTAAACCCTCACATTGATCCCATGAAGTGATTTCTCCATATTTAACAGTATCATATAAAGGGGGTCTAAACATTAAGTTAATTAAATACAGAAAGAGAACTATAATCATGGCAAGGAACACAAAGAACCTAAACCTTACCCTCCTACCAGCGATAATAATTCCCTTTGCCACGAAAACTTCACCCCTTTACATAATAATAATTACTTCTCTATAAAAATAAAAAATCCTGCTAAAACTGTAAAATACTTTGCAGGAAATTGATAGAAAACAGATTAAACAAATACAAATATATTTTGTCCATTAAGGTAAACATTCTTATTTGGGACAAATGGATTTAGTGATTTTTACTTGATTTCCATTCTCATTAAACTGTATCTTGCTACATAAAGCATTAACCAGCATTAAACCCCGTCCTCCTTCAGACATATTAAAACTGTCACATTCAGGACGTTGTTGGCAAATTTTTTTATAATCAAATCCTTGCCCTTCATCTTTAATAAAAATATCTAAAGTAGTCGAATCTACTTCTTCAATAGCAACATTAACTTTCTTATTACAGAACCCTTTATTGCCGTGTAATATTCCATTGGATATAAGTTCGTTCAATATCAAACGAAACTCAAAATATTCATCCTCATCTAAAGGATTCCATTCACTAATACAATTCATCATTTCGTTGATTAATTTTCTAACCTTTAAAGGATTGCTTCCGGTAATCTGTTTTTTAAAGAGCAGTTTCACCAACTTTACCTCCACATACTAATTTGTCTAAATACATTGACTGTTATATTTTTACCACTTTTCTACTAATATAAAACAACGAATGATTGAATTAAGTTTTCTAGATAGTTCTCTTGATATAGGACCTAAATCTTTCTAAGAGCCTACGTTCCATTCGGGAAATGTACATTTGTGATACACCAATTTCTTCAGCTATTTCCCTTTGACTGCGTTCGTTATAAAAGCGTTCATAAAGAACTTTTCTTTCCGTATCTCCTAAGCCTGACATGATCTTTTCAATTACATCCCTATCCTCTACTAAGGAATAATTTTTTTCTTCCCTACCAACCATTGCCATTAAATCAGTTTCATTATTTTCATCAATATAGTAATCCAGAGAAGCAGTATTAGTAAGATAACTGGATTCCATAAGTTCTAATACTTCCTCAGTTGTAATATTAAGGTATTTACCAATTTCCTCTGGCTTTGGGCTACGCCCTAATTGATTTGACAGGTGTGCCTTTGCACTTTCAATTTTCTTTATCATTTCGCTTTCCTTGCGAGGTAAGCGTATAATCCTACTCTTGTCTCTAAAATGATTTTTTATCTCTCCAATTATAGTAGGCGTAGCAAAGCTAGAAAATTTATAGCCCCTGTTAATATCGAAACGTTCCAACGCCTTTATCAAGGCTAATGAGGCAACCTGAAACAAATCGTCGTATTCAACACCCCTATTAACAAACTTTTTGGCAATTATTTCTGCAATATAAAGATAATGTTGAACTAGCTCATTTCTAAGATTAATATCTCGTGTTTCGCAATATTCTCGTAGAAGCTTTTCTATTTTATCATTATCAGTGGTGTTTTTTCTTTTTTCATTCATTAATCAACTAGACCCCCCACATCCTTTGTGCATACATATTGCCCTAATAATTCCGTTATCTGTTTTAAACTCTACTTCATCCATCATCGATCCTAAAATATATCGACTCAACTGGGCATGGTCTATGTCTTGGGTGGATATATTAGTCTCTATCCATTCCCCCTGTCCAGTAATATCAATGTGAATATCCTGGCCCAAATGCATAAATTTTATTAACAACTCCTTGGGCCTTACTGCTTGGTTAAGTATTAATATTATTGCTTCTGCAACAGACATTTTTATATCTTCTATTTGATCAACATCAAAACCAAGCCTGCTAGCAAAAGCTGCACTAGTTAATCTTGTAATCATAACATATTCCGGCTTTGCAGGTACTGTCAAGGTAATAATATCATTGTTCATGTTCCTTGCACCTCTAAAGCAAAAATTTTGTCCAAACCAGTAATAACAAAGATTTTACGAATATAGGGTTTAAGATTGGTAATAGTAATCTCCCCGTCATATTCCTTAATCCGCCTTAAGGCACTAATTAATACTCCTAGCCCTGTGCTATCGATATAAGTTAAATTCTGGCAGTCTAATACAATGTTCCCTGGATTTTGTTCAATTAGCTTATGTAATTTTTCCTTTAGTTCAGGGGCATTATATATGTCAATTTCACCATCTAAAGAAACATGCCAAGTTTTAGTATCATCATTAAACTTCTCTTTTATATCCACTGTAATACTCCTTTCTTCATTAGTTTGTTATGCAGAAGAAATTAGCCTTAGATCTTTAACCATGTACTATAATTAGATAGACGTCAATATTATATCATAAAAAGTAATTGTTTTGTTTATTTGTTAAACAATAAAAAATTTAAATTAATCTGCAGTGCTAGTTTATTATATGCTCATTATGGCTTCTGACATGTGAGTGCCTTATCTAGTTTGGTTTTAAAAAATTTAAGTCTTAGTTTTATCAGCATCTGTGATGAGGGCAAGCATCAACATCAACTATGCTCATATAGTAATTATGATCATACAGTAATTACATTTATATTTTTATAAGTTAGTACAATAGGAAAATTATTTTACTAATTTATTTATATAAACTAAAAACCCAGTATTTAAACGTATTTTTGCTATCATAAATCAAAGACGAAAAATTTTTCTACAAAAGGCTTGACATAATTAATAAAATATTGTATATTATAATTCGTCGCCTGACGACGTAGATTGTAACGGGGTGTAGCGCAGTTTGGTAGCGCACGTGCTTTGGGAGCATGGGGCCGGGGGTTCAAATCCCTCCACCCCGACCACAATTGGCCCCTTGGTCAAGCGGTTAAGACACCGCCCTTTCACGGCGGTAACAGGGGTTCGAGTCCCCTAGGGGTCACCATAATTCAAGGGCCTTTAGCTCAGTTGGTTAGAGCAACCGGCTCATAACCGGTCGGTCCGGGGTTCGAGTCCCTGAAGGCCCACCATTTTTTATACGGCCCGGTAGTTCAGATGGTTAGAATGCCAGCCTGTCACGCTGGAGGTCGAGGGTTCGAGTCCCTTCCGGGTCGCCATAAATTTATGCCTCGGTAGCTCAGTTGGTAGAGCAGCAGACTGAAAATCTGCGTGTCGGTGGTTCGATTCCGCCCCGAGGCACCATTTTTATTTGTAATATTTGCGAAAGTGGCGGAATTGGCAGACGCGCTAGATTCAGGTTCTAGTGGGAAATCTCCCATGGGGGTTCGACTCCCCCCTTTCGCACCAAAGGTTTGCATGAAAATGCAAACCTTTTTATTTTACTAAAGACTAATCTAAAATCAATCTATAGTTATAATCAAAACTAATTCTAGGTTTGGAAACTTATATCTTTTTATAAAAAAAAGTTCTAACAGACTTAAGATTGTACTTTTGCGGAAATATAATCTGTTCTGTACTTCCTACAAATAAGATACCATCCTCTTCTAGCGCATCTCTAAACTTTAAATAAAGCCTGCTCTTTGCTTCTTCCGTAAAGTAAATCAAAACGTTTCTACATATAATCAAATGACAATTGCTAGGATAGGGATCTATTAAAAGATTATGTCTTTTAAATATGACCCTTTGTTTTATTCTATTGTCTATTTTATATAGTCCATCTTTGTTAGTAAAATATCTTTTTACATACTCTTGCGGCAAAGACTGGAGGCTTTTTTCTATATATATCCCCTCTTTTGCTTTCTCTAAGGCCTCTTTATCAATATCTGTTGCTATAACTGTGATTTCTTCAAGTGGGAAAAATTCATGCAATAACATTACCATAGAATAAGGTTCTTCCCCTGTTGAACAAGCAGCACTCCATATTTTTAATTTACCGTATCTATCTATGAGCATGGGAAGTATATCATTTTTTAACACTTCCCATTGACTAGGATTTCTGAAAAATTCAGATACATTGATGGTAATATAATTTACAAAGCTCTCCAATAACTCTTTATCAGCAACTAAAGCTCTATAAAATTCATCATATTGACTATAGTTTTTTCTATTTATTAGAGAATCGATTCTTCTCTTCATTTGCCTCTCTTTGTAACAGGATAGATCTATATTGGTTAGCTTATAAATAGCCTTTGTAAAATCTTCATATGTCCAGCTCATTCCAAAAACCCCTTATCCCTATTGTATACCTGTATAGTCTACCATAAAATTAGTAAAAAAAAAAGTCGTGATTAACATCACGACTTCATGTAAAGGGGGTCTCAATGTGTTTGTGAGGTCATTTATATTATTAGCCATATAATTTTTTTTATTCAAAATAATTTACAATAATTTATAATTTTTTAGTTAAAATCCTCCGGGAAAAATTCACCTAAAGTAACGGTCATTTCTTCTTTTTGGAATGGATCCTTCTTCTCTTCTTTCTTTGGTGGTTCAACTTTTTCTTCCTCTTCTCTTAATAATTCTCTGATGCTAAGGCTTATTCTTCTGCTTTCTGAGTTTACATCTAGTACTTTCGCTCTAATCTCCTGTCCAACACTAAGCTCATCTGCTACTTTTTGTATTCTCTTGTTTGCTACTTGTGAAATGTGAACCAAACCATCAACTCCTGGTTCTAGCTCAACAAAGGCACCAAAGGAAGTAATTCGTACAACCTTTCCTTTTACCACAGAGCCAACAGGATATTTTTCTTCCACGTTATCCCATGGATGAGGTAGGGTCTGTTTATATCCTAATGAAATTCTCTCATTTTCCTTATCCACAGATAATACGACCACCTCAACATTTTCATCCTCGCTCAACACTTCCCTAGGATGTTTTACATGACCCCAAGATAAATCAGAGATATGGATAAGACCGTCTACACCACCAATATCTACAAAAGCACCAAAATCAGTCAGTCGCTTGACTACTCCCCTAATTCTTTGACCTTCTTTTAAGGAATCAAAAATTTTCTTACGTCTTGCTTCTTCTTCTGCTTCTAATATTACTCTCTGGGAAGCGACTACTCTTCTGCGTCTTCTATCCAATTCTATTATTTTA
>Ga0209537_1004183_pt1 | contig 12535 bp, 5 predicted proteins | sample BioPla4DNA1_FD_187698 | JGI IMG/M metagenome (GOLD analysis project Ga0209537, IMG submission 187698) | Biogas fermentation microbial communities from Germany - Plant 4 DNA1 (SPAdes) (version 2) | ecosystem: Engineered > Bioreactor > Anaerobic > Digestate | place: Bielefeld, North...
GAAAGTATCTTCATCATAGTATAATTCTTTTTCTTCCGAGAAGGATTCCCATTTGTTTTTATTCAATATGAAGAAATCCTTCAGATATACTCTATCCTCTAATATGGTATTTAACCTTCCTGCATAGAGATAATCTTGTCCTATATTGGAATTGTTAATATCTTCATTATATATATAGATGATATTGGCAGTTAAGTCACTTCCCAATCCATCAGCTACAATAAGCCCATCGGAACCGGGATTTAGGCTGTAGATGTCTACTAATCTTCCAGATTTTATTACCATAGTTCCTTCGGTAAAGCTGATGTTTTTATTGTTAGCAAGTTCCATCTGCGAGCTAAACCAGTTTATCTCGTCAATCTTTTCTGAGAATGTATTTTCATACTGGGATTTTACAACCATTTTCTCTATTTTTTCTTTGCCAAAGAAATCCTTAATCGCCATATAGGCTGTTCTGCCTTTATAATATTGAAGATTTTTATTATCTATCTTCTGCCCTCCTACATATATTGGAATATCTCCGTTGTAGGGAAGTTTAAGGCTTTGGATTAGGCTTTTCCATGAACCATTTCTAAATACTTCTACATTTTCAAGAACTACTACGTCTTGGTATTTATCTATCAAAGAGATTTTACCTCTATATAGGTCCTTGATTAGAACAGAGTCGCCTTCTATTTCTATTCTTGAAATATAAGAAGTATTTATATCGTCAAAATAAAGCTTTACCCTGTCTCCAACATATAGCTCATTTAAGTTTGAAGACTGTTTGTTTTTCAAAACCACAGTGGCAGGAGAAGTAAAGTATACTTCTTCCCTGCCAGTTGGCAACATTATCTTTATTTGGTCCCTATCTATGCTGGATACGGTTCCAATCCTAGTTTTGGTACCAGGTTCAATATATCCAGGAATGCTTGCTGAATAAGCATCCATATATACTGCATTTCTTCCTTGAAGTTCTATATAAACTTCCATACCCCTTTTGAAGTCTGAGATATTTACAAGCCTTCCATCTATCTCAAGCCTTATACCCCTTATCATTGGTATAGAGTAGATAACGCCATCATAGGCTTCTATGACTAAGTTATTATCTTTTGCTTCTACAAAATATCCTTCAATGTAGCCCCTTTGATTGGGGTTTTGGGCTGAGACCTTGCTTGCAGTTATTGCAGTTATTAGCATCAGCAGTATTAAAGTTACTGATACAATCCTTTTCATATTATCGCCTACTTCCTATTACAGTATATAATCCCAATCTATTTAGACTTGAAACTGGCAGCCAAGTCCTTGTGCTTTCGTCATATCTTGCTAAGAAAATGCTGTTTATCCTTCTAGTTTGAGCCTTTAGGACATCATGGTCAAGAGTAAATATTAGACTGCCATTTAAATAATCTATCTTTGCTGTATCCTTCCCTACATAGGTACTAGCTTCTAAGCTGTAGATACTGCCCAATACTGTATAGCCTTTATGAGTACTTATGCTTCCTTTGTAGGTAGATATCTTAAATACTACTCCTGCATTAAAGTTTCCCTTATTATCTTTCATGGTTGAATTTAGGAATATCTGTGGTTTGAATGTCATTGTATAATCTTTACCTATTACTTTTACATCTCCTGATATGCTGGCTATTATATATGCAGGAATCCTTATGGTTATATCCTGTACTCCAGCAAGGGCTCCTCTTGTTAAGTCTATGGTGATTCCTTTAGTTGTAAAGTCGTTGACACCTAAGGTTATATCAGCAGTATTTCCTGTTCTGTTTATCTTAGTGTTTTCTGCAATATCTCCATCTTGGTCTTTTGGCCCCACATTTCTGCCAGTAGTTACTATGTTGCTTTTTGATTCATCTATTGGCTTTGATGTTCCATACTTTCCAATAGCTCTAACTAAGAATTGGTATCTAGTGGATGGTTTTATCTTTGTTACAATGAAGCTTGTTAATTCTGTGGAACCTATGAATTCAAAGGCACCACCGTCTTCGCTTACATATATTTCGTATTCAAAGGCATCCTTTACGCCTGTCCAGCTTACTCTAATGTATTGATCGAATATAACTTCTGCAGTTACATCTAATGGAGCTCCTATTTCTGGTATCCCATAAACCAAGTTGTATACATTTGTAGCACCTTTGTCTGGGTTAATTACTATTACACCTTTGTCTCCAAGCTTGCCTTGTGGAGTAGTAACCAAGATTTCCTGACTGTTTAATACTTCGACATCAATTCCTTCTACTCCACCTTCTAGTACATATCTATTGGAACCTATGGTTATGATTTCACCTGCTGCTTGTTCGTTGTCTGCAAGGAGCCTTAGTACTGGGACAAATACTACTCTAGCTCCGTCCATAAAGTCGCTGCCTATAATCTTTATCCTTTGTCCGCCTTCTACTGATATGTTTTCTATAAGCCTCCTGTCATCTTCTGAATCTACTACTGATATAATCTTTGGATTGCTTACATAGGTGAAGCCATTGGGCAGTATTGCAATGTTTCCGTCTGGATTTTCAACTTTTATATCAACTGGCCCAGCAGTAAATGGTGGGGTTCTTAGTACTATTTTATCGAAGCTTATGGAGATTATGTTTTCCTGTGGTACCAATACTTGGTTTGTTCCTCTTACAAAGTAGACTTTTAGCTGTTTATTTGGATACCCATCCATTTGAGCCCTAAAGTCTTTACCTTCTATGGTAACTACTGTTCCACCTTCTGTTGGACCAAAGTTTGGTGTTACTCTTGTTATTGTCAAGTCTGTGCTTTCTGGTGCGATGAATTTTATATATATTGGTTCTGAACTTGCAAATCCTCCATCTTCATTTTCTACTACAACCCTGTTGTAGGTGTTGATAAACCTGCTGTCTACCGCTGGCATGGTAAATATAAGCCTTGTAGATACCGATTCATCTGGATCATATTGTACAATTTGGCGTGGGATTACGATGGAATCCCCAATCCTTATGGTAACAGGCTTTCTAAAGTCCTCACCTATTATTTCTATTAGGTTGCCACCTAGATAGTTTACTTCAACTATAGTTCTTCCATCTTCAACTTGGTATCCTGGTTCACCATCCTTTAAAATATTTGTAATCTTAGGATTGCTGTCTGGGTTTTTGTATTGGAAGGTTGTTGAAGCAGAACCTCCATCTGGATTTGTTACTGTAACAGATACACTGCCAACGGTATAGTATGATGGAGTTTCTACATTAATATGTCCTGAGTTTACAAGACTAGCTTTTGGTGAATAGCCCCTGTCTACGCGGAGCCTATAGGTATTGTCAGCACCTGTTATCTTTTCTAATGCTATTCTTACATATTCATAGCCATTATATGGATTCCCTTCACTATCCTTCAATATATTAATAGGTAAAAACACTTCACTGTCATCGTAATTTACATTATTTAAACTATAAACTATGTCATTTTCCCTTAAGCTAAAACTTATCTTCTTTACATCCCCTGTAGCATCGTATTTCACTGTCAAGCTGCCTATAGTTACTTCCGACTGCTTGTCTCTAATTCTGCCTGAATTTTGCAGTGCATCTATAGGTATGTCTCTGTTTGATATATTAGGGTCACTTAAATTTCCAAACTGTACTAGCTGTAATGTTTCTTCCCTTACAGTATTTTCATCTACTATAACTTTTACAGTAGATTCATAGAAACCTTCCCCTAATATTTCTACTTTGTCATGGCCTTGTTTTTTCCCTGTTTGCGGAGTAATTGACCTGATTTTTGGAGCAGTGGCTACATATGTGAAGCTGACTTTATTTGAAACTCCAAAGTCATTGTTAATTAGGTAAACTTCTACGACACCGCTCTTTGCCTTTGGAGTTATAACTTCAATGGTGCTAGCAGTAAATTCCACAATTTTTACTTCTGCTTCACCAAAATAAACCTTAGGTAAAATTGGCAAAACTAAGTTTTCATAGTCTTCCATCAGTTCGCTGTATTTTTCTTTATTCTCTGCACTTAACCAATATCTCAAGTCATCCCATACGCCATTTCCATTTAAATCTGTAAATGGCTCATCTTCGTCCCACTTTGCGTTGGTATTTAAATCTTTAAATGGTTCAAAGAATCTAAAGCCTGAACCTTCTATAATTACCGATTCTCCTCCTGCTGCACTTCCTCTGTTGAGTATAAGTCTATCTATTCTAGGCTGAGATATAGGGATTATATAAGCAAATCCATTTTCTACACTGGCACTGCCTCCGTCTGGATTTACTACAACTACTGCAACTGCCTTTCTGTCCATATCTGTTTCTTTAGCAAGGTCTCCTGGATATTTTGGCACCTTAACTTTTATTGTTTTGCCATCTGGTGAAATTTCAACATCTAAAGGATTTACTACCACTGTACCAATGATTACAGAACTCTTATAGTTAGCACTCCTGTATACAAAGCCATCGCCCTTAATGTAAATATAATAACCTCCATCTACTGAACCTTCATTGGGTTCGATTTTTTCTATTACAGGCTTTAGTTCAGGATGATAGTAGTAGTAAAATCCATTGTCCCCTGTTTTTGAATCCCTTTTAGTATCTGGGTTTATAACTGTTAAATCATAGTATCCTTGCCTTTCCATTGGAGGCACCCAGAATATTAATTCTCCGCTGTTTAGTACTTTAACTCTGTTCCCTGTAATTTTATTATTTTCTACTTTATATGGTGTTTTAAAACTTAAAGTAATTACATTAACCCCTTCCCCTACTATTAAGCTGTCTGTATTTACTGTCACAGCATATTCAACGCTTTCCTTTTCAGCTATTATGCTGTTCCCTTTCCTCTTTATTGTATATGTCGCCTTATCACCATCAGTTAACTTTATATCCCCTGATTTGGTATCAAAGTAAATTGTATAGTATTTTACACGTCCATCTTCCAGTTTTTCCTCTAATATAACGCTGTGGTAATAATCTGATAGTTCTAAGCTATTGTCCTTTATCCTTATTATCTTGTCATCTTCAAGGGATACAAAAGGCTGAAGGGTTATTTCCCCGTTTTCCATATAATATTCATTTACATCCTTTGTTCCTAACATAACCCTAGTACCAATCAGCCTATATATGCCTGTCCCCTTAATATCTGTTACAAAAGGATTTGGCCTTAAGAAATTTTCTCCCACTACTGTTACAAGGGTATCAGCACTTCCACTCTTTGGATTAAAGTCTATTATTTTTATTTCTGTGTAAGTCTTTACATATATAAAGTTGTTGTAAGTTGCTAATCCACCTTCTTCATTTTGTACAACTATTTGATAAGTGCCTTCTGGTTTTGGTGGTGCATTAAATGTTAATTCAGTCCCTGTACCGTTCCTAATAACTCCTTTGATTTCCTCTCCATCAAGGTATACTTTAACCCCTACTCCAAATTTATCCCCGTATATTTTAACGCCGTTATATCCTGCAGTTGTTACTATATTTGGAACTACATCGGTGATAACAGGGGTTTTATCTTCTCCGACCCTAACGAATTTTATTTCTCCGTAGGCAATTGCCCCTTTATCACCATCAGATTCTACTGCTAGTGGGTTCTGTACTTGTAAATCAAGGGGAATATTTATATAATTTTGTGGAACTTGGCTCCCTTTTTTAATCTTTATCTTAATAATATTACCAAGCTGCTCTCCTACTCTATCTTCTAATTCCACTCCAGCAGAAGCATATATTTTTATGTTTTCATTATCAAACCAGTCATAAGAAGCTGGATAATTCCTTATACTTACTTCTGGATTTTTTATTTTTAGATTGCCATTACTGTCAATATAACCAAATTTTAAGAAGTTTTGACCTGAAATGGATATAATAACGTCCTCTACAACTCTTCCGTTATCGTCCACCTGTATAATATTTGGAAGAATTGTCCTTATTGTTGGCTGATAGTCAATTTCTTTATATGTGAATCCGTTTACTATGGAACCTGTTTGAGTAACAGTTTCCTTCCTGCCATCTTCAAATTCAATTTCATCAGTTATGAATATTATTACATCTTTTACTGGCTTACTTAAGTCATCATTAGGTGGAACAATTATATACAAATAATCAAATACATCCCCTTCTAAGTTGTAGCCAGTAAACTTAACTAAAGTGCCTATTTGTACTGTTATGGTCCTTTTTATTGATTTCACTTTTTCCCCGTTATATGTTCCGTCAGTATACTTTAAAACCAGTTCAGTTGCTTCTGGTAAGTCTAAATCTTTAAGTTCTCCTTCTAATTTGCCTCCTGTGTATAGATTGGTGCTGATTCTTCCCATGTTTCTTCCTTCAAGTACTGCATTTGTGCCTTGAATAGAGCTGGTATTTGGAGTTATCCTTCTTAAATCAACTATACTGCTGCCATCAACTACTAGGAATTCTAATTTTACAAATTCTCCATTTACTATATTTCCTAATACTCTGTATTTGTTAATCTGCTCATTTATGTTTCCATTTGGATCTATCCTATTTGTTAGGACTATTTCATAAGGACCATTGCTCAAGGTAGTTGGTATTTTAAATGTAAGCTTTTGTCTACTGCCTTCAACGCTGTGGCTTATGCTTTCGTTTGGAGCCATGTTTTGCTTTGTATATTGATAATCTTCGCCTTTTTTCATAAGGAATACGCTTACATTAGATTCTATAGTATCTGCAGTAATTGTAACAGTTGTACCTACTGGCCCTTGATTGGGGAATATGGTGATATTCCCAGTAACAATCAATTGTCCCCTTACAATTACAATTGACTGATAGGTGTGTTGGATTTCAACAGGTATGTTGTTTTGGCTTCCTTGTTGTCTAAAGATAAGAGAATATACTCCAAGGCCTGTCCCTAAATTCTTAACAATTTTAGCTTTTCCATTTTCATCAACTATATCTTCCTCTTTTATTTCTATGATGGAGTTGGCTTGAGAAAAATATGCCTTAATATTCAAATCCTTGTTCCTTAAGTTGGCAATCCTATCCCCTGTTAATACTATGTCTTCACCGACATCTATTATATTGTCAGTTGCGCCACCCCTTCCTGTAATCCTAGGCATAAAGTCTTCTCCTAAGGAATAGACAATTCCATCAATAAATAGCATTTCACCCATATCAGCAGCCTTATAACTGTATTGGGCTACGAACTTTCCTGAACTAGCTGATTTTTGAGGTCTTACTAGGCTGCCATCTGATTTAAGTATTTGAACGTCTGCCAAATCTACATCTTGTCCTACTATGGTAATGAAAAATTCGCCTAAATCTTCAAGGCTGTTGTATACTTTATTTATATATATTTGGCTTATTGTAGCTTCTTGTGCATAGGCTGTCAATTCTCCTATGGGCAAATTGGCAAGTAAAATCGATATCAATAAAACTATGCTTATTATTCTAGTCCTCACAATATCCCCCCTATTCAACAACGATAAATATTCCAGGTTTATCTGTGTATCCTATTACTTTTCCGTCTACGAATTCTACTGCTGCTGGAACTTCTACAAATTGCCTTGTAAGTTCATCATATCTCAACATCTTGAGATTGATTCCATCAGATTCAAAATATGGTATTTCAATTAAAAGCCATGAAAACTCGAAATTCTCTCCTGATACCTCAATTAAATTTGATTTTATACTGTAGCCAATAAGCTTCATTTTTATGGAATCTGCCAAAGCAGGTTCTGCCCTGCCTGTTCTAAGTATGATATACCTCTCTTCTGCATCATCTTTGAGCCTTAAGTTATATATTTCTATATTTGCCCACTTAGACTTAAGGATTAAAGTTCCCAGTGTATCTCTCCAATTAGCTGGATACTCTATGTTTCTTGCCCATGTTTCAGTTCCCATCAATTCATCTAAATCTATTTCAAGTAAAGAGCTATTTGCACGCCTTGGATTTAGTTCTAAAACATCTATACTTATTTTTTTAATTTCCTTTACAGTTCCCAAATAGCTTTCGCTTTTTATCCTGTATTCTTCATTTGGTACATAGTCCCCTTCTTCTACCACTGAAAATACGCCATAGACCATTTCTGTATTGTAATTATCCCCATTGCTAATTATTAAGTCATATAGCCCTACTGGCAATCTTGGCCTTATTGGCAGATAAATGTACAGCTTATTATCATCTATTATTTCAACATCATAAGGGTAATAGGTTCTTCCAGATGAATGTCTAAACCTTACTACTGTGTTCTTATTGAACATGCTTCCTTCTATAACTATTGGATAGTCTTCATCGTAGTATTCTGGAACTGAGCCTTCATAGAGCCTGTCTGCCTTGGGAAGGTAATTGGTATCAAAGGTCCATTTATATCCCCTATTTCCTCCAGTTGTAACATCAGAATATTCAACTACAGTACTTGCAGGTATCAATACTTCATAGGTTTGTCCATCCTTAAGCTTTTCTACAATGGGGATGTATAAGATGGATTTATTTGTTCTATATCCACTAACTGGACCTTCCTTTTCTAGTTTTAATGGTTTTGTTCTGTCCACTAAATTTGTGCCATCAATTTGGCTTTTTACCTCAATTCCGTGGTTTAAAACATCGGTTAGCCCCAATGTTCCCCCAATATCTTCAAATTCTACTATTATATAATAGCCACCTTCATCATCTGAAAATTCCCTATATAATAGTTCTGGGTCAAAATATCTTTCTCCATCGTAAGGAATTGTAGATATTACCTTTGGCCTATCCTTAACCACTAATCTTTGGGTAACTGTAGTTAGTCCTGCAGAGCTGCCCCTATCGAAGTCAATGTATATATCATAAGCACCTGCACTGCTTTTTACAATTCCGTATTCCCCTGACGCTGTTACTCGAGCAAATTCACTTTTGGCACTTCCTGATATTTTACCAGTTATTTTTGTAACATCATGGAATGTTAAATAACTTTTGGGTATTGTAATTGTCTTTCCATCAGATTCCCTAACAAACCTCAACTGCTTTATATCCTCAGCAAAGTTATAGCCAGTTATTGTAAATTCAAAATCATCCTTATCCGATTCGAAATCTGTAACAAGAAGTGGCCTATTTGGTTTGTTGGTAATTTCGAACTTATATATTCCTCTTTCTAATAGCCCATTTCCCTCTACTGCAAAGTTTAGGATTATACCATCCAGTGGTTTATCATTTCTTGCAGTAAATACTTCACTAGGAATTATCAGTTCATAGTACCTTCCTGCTTTAAGTTCTCCTTCTGGATAAAGGGATATTTTGGTCTTCTTTATGTCATTTTCAAAATAATATTCCAGTTGATACCATTTAATTTTTCTCGTGCTGTTTGATACATCATTTTCTTTATAACCTTCAAATAAGGAAATTTCACTTAATGGATTGGATTTATGTGGGTTAATGATAACTTCTTTGTCTACATATAATATAATTGGTTTTGCATTTGCTGTATCTATATACTGATTGTAAGCTGGAGCGCCATAAATTGTATACTGCTTATATGCTCCTTTATATACTTCAATTACCTCTTCTGGAGATACCTTGCCCATTTCCCATTGAGGTTCGATATCATCTTCATCTAATGGGGCAGTCCAAATTTCTTGTCCAGTAGTTACCAGTTTTATATTTTCATTAATTATTTTTTCATAATTATCTGTTAATATGTCCCTTTTGGTAAGCTTTAAAATATATTTATTTAGGGGTAAAAGTTCTTCTTTAGGTGTTACTTTAATTATGGTCTTACTGCCATTTGAATCTCCAAGGATTTCTACAGATTCTAATGGAACCTCTTCGATTCCGTTCAAAGGTAGACTCTGCCTATATTCATTATACCTGAATTGGCTGTCATAATTTCTATTTGAATCAATAGATTTAGAATAAGCACTTGGTACTTTGTACAGCTTAAAATATTTCACTGCATCTTCATCTGTCAAAACCTTTGGATTTGCAGTCCATTGGTTCCAATACAATTCTCTAGGAAAATCTTCATCACTATAAAAATGTATGTATATGCTCCCTTTTTCCTCTAATTTAGTTGTATTTAGGTTAGTTATGTCGTCATAATCAGGGCTTATGCTTGAAGTATATTTTACTGGTCTAAGGCCACTGTCGCTTGGTGCTGTATGAGTACCAGTAATAAAATATAGATTTATCTCTTCGTTTTGTATTTTTTCTTTTGTATTTGGATAATAAAACTCATTTAACCTTAAAGCACCTTTTCCAATTGTAAGTTTATATGCAGTATTAGCCCTTAAGGGACTTACACCGGACCTATGTAAACTGTTTATATCAATTTTTAATGTATATCCATCATAAGTAACCCAAATATCATTATAAGAATCAAAAGAATATACATGTCCATCTGAGCTTAAGGTTATTTTGCTTGCATCAGCCAATTCTACTTTTTCCTTAAATTTTATCCTTATTAAGGGGTTTATTTCTACTTTTTCATCATCTGCTGCGCCTTGATTGTTTGCTGGATAAGACTCCTCTATAAGACTTTCATCAAATGTAATGCTCTGTGCATTAGCTTCATCTAAATAAATAAATGATGCTAATAATGATATAAATAGAACCATGCAGAGTATTTTTCTCTTCACATTTCTTCCCCCTAAATTATGATACTTCTTATATGTTATCGGCAAGATATAGCAAAAAATTAAATGATTATGTAAATTGGAAAAAATAAACAACTCACAGAATAAGCTGAAGCTTTTCTGTGAGTTTTATCTTCTAAGGAATTTATTTCAGCAACTCAATGGCTTTCATCAATTGAAGGTCCTCATCAGTATTTTCTACAATAAAATCAGGCTCTATGCCTATGCCATTTATGGAAGTCTTATCTGGTAGAAGATATTCTGCAACAGTTAATTTTAATATGCTTCCATCAATTAGGGTAATAACTGTTTGAACAGTTCCTTTCCCATAGGTTTTAGTACCTACGAGTTTACCTGCTTTTGTAACTTTTACAGCACCAGCTAATATTTCTGAAGCTGAAGCAGAATATCCATTAACAAGTACTACAAGGTCATATTTTGGCTTTTCAAGGTCTGAAACATATACAGTTAGAGAACTATTTTTCCTTCTTTCATAGACTATAGGTCCCTTTGGTACGAAAAGCCTTGCTATTGCTACTGCTTGACTCAACAATCCTCCTGGATTATCCCTTAAATCTAAAATTATTTTTTTAATATTTTTGCTGTCAAAATAATCTAATGCCTTTTTAACTTCAGAAGTAGCATATAGGTTAAAGCTGTCTAACCTTATATATCCAATATTATCTTCAAGGATTTCATAATAAACAGGATTTATTATTATGGTATCTCTTACAACTTCAATTGTTAAAGTTTGATTACCTCTTTTTATTCCTAAAATGACTTTAGTGCCCTTTTCTCCTTTTATCATGGATGATACTTTATCTACTCCAAAGCCCTTTATATCAACACCATCAACAGAAATTATCAAGTCACCTTTTTGAAGCCCTGCCTTTTCAGCTGGCTGGCCTTTCATAACACTAACTATGCTTACATATCCATCCTTTTCTTCTAAATATGCTCCAATGCCGCTAAATGTACCTAATAAATCACTATACATGCTTTGGGCTTCTTCTTTTGTATAGTAATTGCTGTATGGGTCCAATGACTGAAGCATGCCTTTTATTGCAGATTCTATAAGGTCGCTTCTATTCACTTCAAAAGGATAATTCCCTACAACATAATCTAAAACTTCCTTGAAGAACTGCAAATCAGCCTTGAATTCTTGAGGCTGTGTCAAAACTTGAGCTTGAGCACTGGCTACTGTTGGGGTAATTAAAGCTAATACAAGAATAAGACAAAATATCCTCAATCCTTTTTTATACATAATCCTTCCTCCCTTAAAATACCGTCAACCCGATAGATGAATCTTTATTGTAAATTATATCACTTTATGTATAATTTTTACAGGATTTATAATGGGAAATTTTGCACAAAATACTCAAAATCAAAAAACACAACAAACAAAAATAGAATTCAAAGATGTCGAGAAAACACATTGGGCAGATCCATTTTATGATGAATTGAAGAAGTTCCAGCTGCCATTAAAGGGTTATGAAGATTTAAAGTCAAGGCAAAAAGCTATAACAAGAGGAGAAGTAGCAAAGATAATAGCAGCAAAGAATGGATTTAATTTAAATGAAAGACAATATGCAAGTAGTTGAGTTGGTACAACTGTTAGTACAGGAGCAAATATGTCGTCTACTTTAGGAATATATATTGTTTTATCTGCATGATTTAGGCTTTCATCGATGCCTTCTTTAGCTATTGCTATGGTATATGCCCCACGGGCTTTTACTTCCTGAATATTCGAAAGCATCTTTTCATAAAGCTTTTCCTGACTTATTACTGCTATAACAGGAGTACCGGGCTCAATGAGGGCTATGGTACCATGTTTAAGTTCCCCTGCTGCAAAGGCTTCTGTATGGATATATGAGATTTCCTTTAGCATGAAGTGGTCAAATCCGCCTTTTGATGCAGCTTCAATATCCCAATCCTACAACAAGTGGGCTTTCATTTCTTACAGCAACAAGCTCGTCAGGGTTGTCCTTTGCTATTACTCCTAAAGCATAGGCTCCCTTAAGCCTGTCTACAGCCTT
>Ga0209537_1004184_pt1 | contig 12534 bp, 13 predicted proteins | sample BioPla4DNA1_FD_187698 | JGI IMG/M metagenome (GOLD analysis project Ga0209537, IMG submission 187698) | Biogas fermentation microbial communities from Germany - Plant 4 DNA1 (SPAdes) (version 2) | ecosystem: Engineered > Bioreactor > Anaerobic > Digestate | place: Bielefeld, North...
TGATAAGTGTCAACCTTTATTTTTTTCCATAAGGTGCAAGCATGTATGAACTTTTGGGTTGATTTAATTTTCTATGTCCAATAAAATATACATATATCATTGTTTGCAAGTTCTTAAATTAACTTAATATTCCTATTAGTTCATTAAAAGAATTTTTGCCCTCATATAGTAATCCTGACGCAGAAGAGTTTTTCCAAGAATTATCGAAGAATTTGCATGACTTATTATTTTTTAGAGAGATGCTGGAGAAAGCTTTAATTTATGCAAGATATCATCTAAAAACATTGGGGGATGAATGATGAATAATATTAAGTGGCTGGAATTAACCTTTGCTCAGATTACACCCATTCATATCGGTAAGTATAATTACGGAGTTATTTCAGAAAGCAGAATTTTTATCCCAGGTTTTACAATGTGGGGAGCATTGGTAAATGCCTATGGGTTAAAAAATGGTGCAACAGATGAAATTTATACTGATGCAAAGAAAAAATTTGAATACACTACATGCTTTTATCCCGTTTTGAACGGTGATATATATTTCCCTAAATTTTGTGCAGGCCAACTGTTTTATGCATCTTGTTCCAATGAAAAAAGATACTCAGAACAAGAAATAAAGGTAACGTTTACCGATACATGTGTTTCCACGGCAGTTTCACCTGCTAATAAAGCTGCCAGAGATGAGTCCCTCCATGAAATTGAGGTTTTTCTCAATAGGAGCAAGTACAATACTAACATCTGCGGTATCAATAATATTAATCAAGTTTATTGGAGAGGGCTGATAGGGTTACGTGATTCCAGCTATAGGAATTTTTTATGTAAAGGTCTTGAAATTATTGTTGGTGGAGATGTAAAGTATGGGTTAGGACGATTAAGATTGGAATCAATAAAAGAAATTGGGGAAAGTGAGCTTGAAGCTTGGAATATGAATAAAAATGGATATTTCAGAAATAACGGGAATTCAGTAGCTAATTATGTAGACGTCCGTGGGGCTAAATTACTAAAGGGCAAAGTTGAAACTGTTGTACAATTGGATTACACAAAGGCAATTCCCGAAGGAATTAAAGATAAGGATGAGGAAGCATTTAGTCTGTGTTTTGTTCCGGGAAGTATAGTATCTGAAAAAAATGGCAGTTTGCTAAAACTAAAAAAAGGTGTATTTAGAATTAGTAATTAAGTATAAAGAGATATTGTCGGGTAAGTAACAGAATTATCACGAATTTCGTAAATGACTAAAAAAAACTGTATCGGATTTTTGCCGGTGCAGTTTTTTTATCTAAAGTTATATTCCATAGTTTTTCAAACAGGTTATTTTTTATGCTAATAAACTATATAAATATTGTAGGTATATATATAATCTGATTTATTTGGAGGACAAATATGAAAAAACAGGGTGTAATATTTTGCATAGCAGTAATTGTTCTTATTGCAATAAATATAGTATTAAGGATGGGGGAAAATAAGCCAGAAGAAAAGTGGTCTGAAGATTTAGAAACATCGTATTCCGTTGGTCTTGAAAATATAGATTTTAGCAATGAAATTACAGGCATCTTAAACGAAGGTGTAATAGATGAGATACCCGAATATGAGGATATTTTTGTAGAAGCCTTCAGCACTGTTTCTTATAGCAATGAACTCTTACGATGGGGGATTTCAAGAAGAGGGTATAATGAAATACCTGATGCAGACCCGGGTGCCCCTGAGCTTTTAAGAAAATACGGGGGGGTGTATTTAGGGGATACATCCCAAAACAAAATATACCTTACTTTTGATGAAGGCTATGAAAACGGGTATACCGCCAAAATACTGGATGTATTAAAAGAAAATAATGTGAATGCCATATTTTTTATAACAGGACCTTACTTAAAAGAACATGAAGATTTAGTAAGAAGAATGGTGGAGGAAGGTCACGAAGTTGGAAATCATACTGTACACCATCCTAGTCTTCCAAGCCTTGATGACAAAAAAATAGAGGAGGAAATTTTAGAGCTGGATAAAGCTTTTTATGAAATTTTCGGTAAGAAAATGAAATACCTTAGACCTCCTAAAGGGGAATACAGCGAGAGGACACTGGCCATTACAAAACAACTTGGCTATACAAATCTTTTTTGGAGTTTTGCGTATGATGACTGGCACAGGGACAGAGTGAGGGGCAAGGAGTATGCCTATGAAAAGGTTATGAACAACCTTCATAACGGTGCGGTGATTTTACTTCACGCTGTTTCAAAAGACAACGCTGATGCATTAGATATGATTATTAAAGGAGCCAGGGAAAGAGGATTTGAATTTGGGGATGTAAATGAGCTTTAGTAATGTCTTTAAAGTATTTTAACCATAAAAACATAAAATATAAGAATTTCAAATAAATAAAAACACACTGGTTTAAGTGCACAATTTAACTGTACAAAAAAATGTTGCGGGGAGAGAGTTTATGCCGGGGAAAAAGAAAAAAGAAAGAAAAGCAGAAAAAGGTAAGCGTAGCATAAAGGAAAAAATGAGTGAATTTTTGGAACTTCCAAAGGAAATTGTGCTGGATATTTCAAAAATCACCATGTACGCCAATAACAATATGCTTATTGAAAATTACAAGGGCATTATAGAATACGAAAATGACAGGTTGAGGATAAATACCAAAGACGGAATTATAAAAGTTATGGGGAATAAGCTTTTTATAAAAGAAATAACATCAGAAGACTTGTTGATTTACGGAGATATTACATCTATAGAATTTTTAAAGTAAAAACTTAATTTTTTTTAAGGGAAAAAACTTTATTTGCAAATGGGTGAAACAAAATGTTATTATTAAGATTGTGGAATTATATCAAAGGATATGTTATTATAATTGTTGAGGGATATTTTTTAGAGAAGTTTGTTAATATATGTACAAAAAGACAGATATATTTATGGGATATCAGGAAACTAAAAAACAGCAAAATAAGTCTAAAAATAAGTATAAAAGGTTTTAAGCATTTAAGACCTGTTGCGAGAAAAACCAGATGCAGGGTGAGAATTGTTGAAAAAAGAGGACTGCCTTTTATTGTAAGCAGGTATAAAGAAAGAAAAACTTTTGTACTTGGATTGGCAGTATTTGTTGTTCTTTTTTATATTATGCTGTCCTTTGTGTGGACAATTGAGATTACAGGAAATGAAAATGTAGAGACACAGGTTATAATTGATTATTTAGATAAAATAGGAATAAGACCTGGGATATTAAAATACCGCATTAATACAGAAAAAGTTGCCAACAACGTTGTAATCGGGATAAACCAGTTGTCCTGGGTAAGTGTTACAGTAAAGGGTACCAAGTTAAAGGTTAATGTGGCAGAAAGAACAGAGGTACCTGAGATAGTTCCTAAAGATATACCCTGCGATGTGGTGGCAGCTAAAGACGGCGTTATTGAATCGCTGATTGTAAAAGATGGGTATTCCTTGGTAAAGGAAGGAGATACTGTAAAAGAAGGTGATGTGTTAATATCAGGTTCCATACCAATTTTAAATGAAGACAGTTTCAGGACTGTTCATGCAATGGGAGAAGTAATGGCAAGAACCTGGTATGAAAGCAGACAGCAAATACATTTAAATGTTAAAGAAAAAATAAAGACAGGTAATACCAAAAATAATGTAACCTTTTTATTTTTTAAAAAAACAATACCTTTTTTTCATAAAAAAGTGAGCTATGAAGAATATGACAAAGAAGAAATAAAAAAGCAATTGTCAATAGGCGAAAATTTGGTATTGCCATTTGGAATTATCGTGGAAAGATATCATGAAAACAGAGTTGTTGAAGGAAAGGTATCTATTGAGGAGGCAAAGGAAGCTGCTATTGATGCAGCCTATGAAGAAATTTTAAGTTTAATGCCGGAAGATTCACAAATTAAAGATACCCGGATAGACTTTTTTGAAGACAGTAACGGTATCATGTATGCAAATGTTATAATTGAATGTATAGAAAATATTGGAATTGCAAAAAAGATTGGAGGAAATTGATTGGAAAGTTTTATAGAAACAACACTAGAAGTTGATAGAGTAGAACACATTATGGAGTTGTTCGGAGACTTCGACAAAAATATACAGATTATAGAAGAAGCCTTTGATGTAAAAATAATTTCAAGGGACAATAAAATAAAAATATCAGGTTCTAGTGAAGGAGTTGTAAAGGCAGAAACTGTAATTAAACGTTTGATAAATCTTGTTACAGAAGGTGATATTATAACAAAGCAAAGTGTTAGTTATTTGGTGCAGCTGGCAAATGATAATGAAATGAAAATGGTTAATGGTTTTTGCGCTGATTATGTTTGTGTTACAGCAAGGGGCAGGCAGATTAAATGCAAAACCCATGGTCAGAAAAAGTACGTGGAAGCAATAAAAAATAACGATGTGGTTTTTGGCATTGGACCTGCCGGGACAGGGAAAACTTTTCTGGCTGTAGCCATGGCGGTAACCGCTTTTAAAAAGAAGGAAGTGGACAAGATTGTGCTTACAAGACCGGCTGTGGAAGCAGGGGAAAAGCTTGGTTTTTTGCCAGGGGATTTGCAGCACAAAGTAGACCCGTACCTAAGGCCTTTATATGATTCACTTTATGAGATGATGGGTTTTGATGCGTACCAGAATTATCTTGAAAAAGGTATGATTGAAGTTGTGCCTTTGGCGTATATGAGAGGAAGGACTTTGGACAATTCCTTTATAATAATGGATGAAGCGCAAAATACAACGCCTGAGCAAATGAAAATGTTTTTAACCCGTATAGGGTTTGGCTCTAAAGTTGTTGTAACAGGTGACATAACCCAGATAGATTTACCAAAGGATAAAAAGTCTGGTTTAAAAGATGTTATAAATATTTTAAAAAATATTAAAGGCTTGGAGTTTGTTTATTTATCGGACAAGGATGTAGTAAGGCATGAACTTGTTCAAAGAATAATACAGGCTTATGAAAAGTATGAAAAAGCAAAAAACAAGCGCCACTAACTTCTTTACAAAGAAGGAGTGTAAGTAAAAATGACTAAAGAAAAGAAAAAAAGTTCTTTAAGTAGTACAAAGTTTAATTTAAAAAATACAAAAATACAAAGAATCTTAATAGCTTTTTTTACTCTTACTATTGCATTTATCATTCTGTTACAGGGAGCTACTCCTAAAAAGTACAGGCTTACTTTAGATTCTAAATCGGAATACGATATAACTGCTCCAAGGGATGTAGTTAATACAATACTGACAGAGCAAAATGCCATTGCAGCAGCAGAAGCTGAAGAACCTGTTATGAAAGAAATAAGAGATGCCTCTATAAAGGTGATAAATAAATTAACTAATTTTTTATCCTTAGTTAACAGGACGAGAAATAGTTTTAATAAGGGTGTAAATTCTATAGAAGCAGGGTCGGAGGAAGACTACCATGAGCTTTTTCAACAAGAACTTGAAAAAGCTGCTTCATTACTAAAGGAGAGTAATGAAAACACAGGCTATGAGTTTTCTGAAGAGCAGATTATTTATATAATTTCAGAGGCTGAAGATGAAGAGATTAATGAATTTGAAAATGTAATGTTGGAATTGGTCAGCGGCATCATGGTAAAAGACGTTACAAAAGATAATATAGCAGCAAGAATTGTTGAGCTTCAAAACGATATATCTGACAGCAATTTAAATCAAGAACTTAAAAATATAGGAATTATTGTATCTAACTATATTTTAGAACCCAACAGGAAAATTGACGATGAGGCCACTAAACTGAAAAAGGAGAAGGCATATAATGATCCTGCCAATACCGTTATAATTGAAAAGGGGCAGAGGATATTAAGTGTAGGAGATACTGTAACAAAGGACAAGCTTAAAGTTCTTGAAGATTTAAACCTTTTAGAGACAAAAAGCAGGTTTGACTACTCCCTTGCCGGGGCGATACTCATTATCCTTGTTATGCTTTCCTTTTTGCTGGTTCTTTATATGAACTACTTTTGCAAAAAAGTTTTGTACAATAGAAATGACCTGATACTATTGTCAATTCTAATTATAACTACACTTTTTTTGGCAAGATGGATAAAAGAGTATACCACCTTATTAATTCCTGTATTTTTAGCAGTTATTCTGGTATCGATACTTTTAGATGTAAAACTTGCTCTGATGGTAAACTTAGTTTTAACCATTGCAATTTCAATTATGACAAACGGGGAAATTAAATTTATATTTATGGCTCTTATAAGCGGTACTTTTTCAATTTTTCTTGTTTCAAAGGCTAATCAAAGAAACAAGCTTACAGTTGCCGGTGCCATTATAGGGCTTATAAATGTTTTGGTTGTTATTCCTATAAATTTAATGAACAAAGCCGGGTGGAGGACCATTTTAGAAAACGGGGCAGTTGTGCTGATTAATGGTTTTTTCTCTACAGTATTTACCATAGGGCTTTTGCCCACATTAGAAAGCACCTTTAATGTGATAACTCCTATGCGCCTTTTAGAGCTGGGTAATCCAAATCATCCCCTTTTAAAAAGGCTGCTTACAGAAGCACCGGGGACATATCACCATAGTTTGATGGTGGGTAACCTGGCGGAGGCAGGGGCGGAAGCAATAGGCGGAAATCCACTTCTTGCAAGGGTAGGGGCTTATTTTCACGACGTGGGTAAACTTAAAAGACCGGGTTTTTTTACAGAGAACCAGATGTCGGAAAACCCTCATGACAAAATGACCCCAAATTTAAGTGCTTTAGTTATTACATCCCATGTTACAGACGGTGTTGAACTTGCAAAGAAATACAAGATACCCCTTGCCATAATTGATATAATACTCCAGCATCATGGTACTACTTTAGTTGCGTATTTTTATCACAAAGCAAAGAATTCTGAAAAAGGGGAAGAAGTGGATGAGTCTAAATTCAGGTATGAAGGGAAAAAGCCCAGGTCTAAGGAAGCGGCGGTTGTAATGCTTGCAGATTCTGTGGAAGCTGCTGTAAGGTCTATGCCTGATAAGACGGAAGGAAAAATTGAAGGTTTAATCCGGAAAATTATTAAAGATAAATTAGAGGACGGTCAGTTTGACCATTGCGATTTAACCCTTAAAGATTTAGACAGCATTGCAAAATCCTTTATGAAAGTTTTTGGTGGATATTTCCATAATAGGGAAGAGTATCCTGAAATCAAAAAAGAAGTACAAAAAAAAGAAAAGGTTAAAAGCTTTGAGGAAACTGCTGCAACAAAAGAGTAAAATCAAAAGAGGAGATGTATAATGGGAGTATATATTGAAAATTTACAGGATAAAGTTAATATAAATGATGAGATTATAAAGCTTATGTATGAGTCGGTAGAAATTATTATGGGAAATGAAAATTTTACCGATGAATATAGTATAGATGTTATGATTGTTGATAATGAAAAAATAAGGGAAATAAACTTACAGCACAGAAATATTGACAAGCCAACGGATGTACTGTCTTTTCCTATTGTGAATATGTATGACGGGGAAATAAAGTCAAGTCTTGGGGATATAGATGAAGATGACGGGGCAATTATTTTAGGTGATATTGTAATTTCCATTGAAAAGGCCGTGGAGCAGGCTTTAGAATATGGTCATTCTTTAGAAAGGGAAATGATATTTTTACTAACCCACGGGGTGTATCATTTGCTTGGATATGACCATGATAATGAAGAAAGAGAGGAAAAAATGCTTGGGAAACAAAATGCCGTTTTAAATAAAATGGGATTAAAAAGAGCGTGTATGTCTTATGAAGAATAAAAATCTTTCTGACAGTTTTAATAATGCAATAAAGGGCATAATTTATGTCATTAAAAGTGAACGCAACATGAAGATACATGTTGCCGTTTCAATACTGGTTCTTTTTATGAGTTTGTTTTTAGACCTTACAAAACTTGAATTTATAGTTATTTGTTTTTCAATAGGGATGGTGATGACCGCCGAGATATTTAATACTGCCATTGAGGAGATTGTGGATTTAATAACAACAGGCTACCACCCTAAAATAAGGATTATTAAAGATGTTGCAGCAGGCGGTGTATTGGTAGCCTCCTTTATTTCACTTATTATAGGGTATTTTATATTTTTTGACAGGGTGAGCACAGGATTAGAAATAGGCGTTGAAAGAATACGCCAGTATCCAATGCACATTGCTGTTATTGCATCTGTAATAACAATAGTAATAGTATTGGTTATAAAGTCTTTTTCTCCTAAATACACGCCTTTAAAAGGCGGTATGCCAAGCGGGCATGCGGCAATTGCATCTTCAATTACCACTGCAGTAGCTTTGTGGTCTTCAAATATAAACTTAACTATACTGTGTTTAATCTTATTATTTCTTGTTGTACAAAGCCGGATAGAATCAAAAATACATAATTTTATGGAAGTATTTGTGGGAACTATTATTGGATTTATTGTGACATTGTTTTTGTTTAGCATTTTTCATAAACCATAGATTTTTTTTAAACTATAGATTTAAAGGAATTTTAAAGGTTTTGTGCATAGTATAAAGGAGGCAGGGCAATGGATGAGAAAAAGCTTATTGAAATGGCGATGGATGTAAGGAAAAATTCCTATTCACCTTATTCAAAATTTTCGGTGGGGGCAGCCCTTTTAACAGACAGCGGAAAGGTTTATACTGGTGTCAATGTTGAAAATGTCAGTTTCGGGGCAACAAATTGTGCAGAGAGAACAGCGGTATTTAAGGCGGTTTCAGAAGGTGAATTAAAAATAAAGGCTGTGGCAGTCTGTGGGGACAGTGAAAGCATTACGCTTCCCTGCGGTATATGCAGACAGGTAATTTTGGAATTTGGGGATAAAGATACAAAAATTATTTGTGCTAATAAAAAAGGTGATTACAAAGTATTTACTTTAGAAGAACTTTTGCCCTATGCATTTACAAAATTTTAAATAGAAAATATAGATTTTTGTTTTGGATTATTAAATAGTAGGTTATAATAAAGTATAGAGCAGTATACAGTGAGGTGATGTAAATATGGAGTTTAAATCAGGATTTGTATCAATAATTGGAAGACCTAATGTGGGAAAATCCACACTTTTAAATAAAATTTCAGGTGAAAAAATAGCCATTATGTCAGACAAACCGCAAACTACAAGAAATACAATAAAAGCAATTGTAACAGGGGAAGATTATCAGATAGTTTTTATAGATACACCCGGAATACATAAGCCGAAGACGAAACTTGGAAATTACATGGTAGATGTGGCAGTGGGTTCATTAAATGAAGTGGATGTAGTTTTATTTTTAGTTGAAGCACATCATTTAAAACCAGGTCCCGGAGATTTATATATAATAGAGCAGTTAAAAAAAGTTAAAACACCTGTATTTTTAATCATTAATAAAATTGACCTGATTTCAAAGCCTGATTTATTAAATGTGATAGATGAGTATAAAGATACTTATGAGTATAAAGAAATAATACCTATATCTGCTACAAGTGATGCCTGTGAAGATCTGATCATTGACCAACTTAAGAAAAATTTGCCTAAAGGTCCTAAATATTTTTCCGATGATATGATTACAGACCAACCGGAAAAAATAATTGTGGCGGAGTTTATAAGAGAAAAAGTATTAGAGCTTGTAAGTGATGAAGTTCCACATGGCGTTGGTGTTGAAGTAATGAGTTTTAAAAACAGGGAAGGTAAAGATATAGTTGATATTCAGGCCAACATTTACTGTGAAAAACCTACCCACAAAGCTATTTTAATAGGAAAAAACGGAAATATGCTCAAAAAAATAGGTACTCTTTCAAGAATGGAAATTGAGAATTTTTTAGGAACCAAGGTCTTTTTAGAACTGTGGGTTAAGGTGAAGAAAGATTGGAGAAACAGTGATTTTATGTTAAAAGCATTAGGATACCAAAAATGAATACATTTTAATTGTAGTAAAAAATTTTCTGGTATACAAAAACAAAATAAGTGTACCCTAATTATTAAGAAGAAAAAAGAGGGGGAACTGCATTTATGCTAAAAGATTTTGCGTGGAAAGCGTTTGAAAATACAGGTGACATAACAATTTATATGTTTTTAAAAGAAATTGAAGAGAAGCAGAGAATCATTGAAGAAGCAAAAAGGATAAAGGATGAGGTTGTTATCAGTTCAACAGCAATACATTGCGGTTAACTCCTTGATTTTTAAGGAAAAATTCCAAGACCCGGGTTTTTTGGTATAAGTCTTTTGGTATGAAATGAAAAGCGGGATACAGGGGGAATTATGTAAAAAAGCATGAGTTATGTAAAAACAACTGGGATTGTTATAAAAGAAGTTCATACCGGTGAGGCGGATAAAATTTTAACTATATTTACTAGAAATTTAGGTAAAATCACAGCTTCTGCTAAAGGTGCAAGAAGGCCCAGGAGTCGGCTTATTGCAGGGACACAGCTTTTGTGTTACAGTGATTTTGTACTTTTTAAAGGTAAAGAAATGTATTCCATCAACAGCTGTGATGTTATTGAGCCTTTCTATGATATAAGAAACAGTATTGAGAAGCTGACTTGTGCAGCACATATGACGGATATAATAAATGACATAGCTCAGGAAAATCAGCCTTCCATAGATGTACTGAAACTTTTTTTAAATTCTTTATATATGATTTCAAATTCTAAAAGACCGGTTTTACAGGTGGTTTCCATATTTGAAATAAAGCTTCTTTCCATTTTAGGATTTGCACCATGGGTAAATGGATGCGTAAATTGCGGAAAGAAGGAGTTTGAAAATATATCTTTTAGTTTTGTAAAATGCGGTTTTATTTGTAAAGATTGTACCGCTGCTGATAAAAGTGCCGTAAGGCTTTCAGAAGGTGCAGCAAAAGCTATATTTTATATAGTTTACAGTAATATGCAAAATATATTTAATTTTGAAGCGTCCTGTGACGTTTTAGATGAAATAAGAAGAGTATCAAAAATATATTTAAAAAGACAGTTGGAAAAAGACTATAAAAAAATGGACTTTTTAAAATGTCTCAAGTCACATAAAGAAGGCATTTAAGTTTTAAAAAAAGAGTGGTATAAGGAAATAGACTGACTATTGCCTCTTATACATATATTTAAAGAGAATAAACAGAACTTTTAATGGCAGCTTGGCGATCATCGTTTTTTAAATAAAATAAAAAACCTTAGACCCAAAGCTTTGCGTCATCACCTTTCAGTGATTTTGCCCTGTTTCATAAGTCACCGTTTATCTCCTTATACCATTAGGGAGGAAATATTGTGCTATCAATATCTATTATAGCACAATTATTTAAAAAAAGAAAGTAAAAGCCGGGAATAAAATAAAGGAAAAAACCAAAAATACATGTAGATTTTTTGTTTTTGTGATATAATTAAATTATCTTCAAACTTTGATAATTGACTACTTAAATACATGAAAGTCATATCTTCCTGGTTTAATCTCTACATGTTTTTAGACATACAAGTTTCAGATAAATTTTGGCAGTGCATTAAAACTAAAGGGGTGGGATTATGTCAAAGTATGATTTAGACAAAAGAATGGGTATTCTAAGCTTTTTAAATACTAAGTCTTTAAATAAAATAATTAAAACGAACAGTCCTGCTGATTTAAAGCATTTTAGAATGTTTGAATTTGTAAACGCTACCATTTTAGATAGAACGGAAGATGAATTAATTTTAAAAGTGAGGGACAGCATAAAAGAACCTTTGTTTTTTCCTGATGACCATGTGGTAATAAATTATTCCAACAATAAAGAGCTTTATGTTATGTCAGGTATAATAAATTATATATACACTGTTTCCCCTTTAAAATTTAGTGTTTCTGTTAACGGGATTGAAAAATTTAAAGATATGAGAAAACATCAGAGATACTACGTTAGTTTAACTGCCACCATAAATGTTTCTGGATTTATTACACCTATTTTTGCAGTTGTTAAAAATATCAGTTCAGGCGGTGTAAAGATTTATTGCAAAGATGTACTAATTTATGATGATGTAATAGAAGTTGAAGTGATTTTAGACAGGACAAATAAATTAAATTTTAATGGCAAAATCGTAAGAAAAGCCAAAATAAAAGATTATTATGAATATGGCATAGAAATAATAGGAATATCAGAGTCTAATTTAAAATGCTTATACCACTATATGAAATGGTTAAATTCTGACTATATTTAGTATGGTAAATACTATTTTGATACATATCATTGATAAGTAAGAAAATAAGGAAATCCAGAGTACAGTAAATACATTGCGTATTCCGGATTATCCGGACGGCAGTTCCGGAAACATCCGGAAATTAAACCGGATTATCCGGACACCTTGTCATTTAATTTGATTTTATAATAAATTTGTACTTAACACAATTCTTTCTAACATTGTATTAAAGTTTATACTTATACCCTTCAAGTATTTTATTAAAATGATTAGCTCTCCCTTTTGCCTATGTACTAACTTTCATGCCATAATTATACCGAACTTTTCTCATTTACAATATTTTTTATTATTCATCATGTTTTGTTTCTCTAATTACCTTTTCTGCCATTACCTCTCTCATAGATTTTTTTGAGTCCAGAGCAAGGATATATGCATTATGAATTATCCTGTCCATAATTGCATC
>Ga0209537_1004185_pt1 | contig 12534 bp, 9 predicted proteins | sample BioPla4DNA1_FD_187698 | JGI IMG/M metagenome (GOLD analysis project Ga0209537, IMG submission 187698) | Biogas fermentation microbial communities from Germany - Plant 4 DNA1 (SPAdes) (version 2) | ecosystem: Engineered > Bioreactor > Anaerobic > Digestate | place: Bielefeld, North...
CTTTTATGCAGCTGGCAAACAGCATTAAAAGTATATCAGGAGGATTCTTTACATTCAAACGCATAGCGTTTCCTGAACCACGCGTCTAACGCGTGGTTTTCCTTATACAAAAAACATGGGGCGGATTCGGCCGCCCCATGTAATGTGTTTCCGCTATTCTTCTTTTGCGTGCGGTTCTACGCATTCGACTTCCATCCGGCTTAAGCGGCCGATTAGAAGCGCCTGTTACGGCTTATTTATATGCGTAGGCAAAGAAGAAATATCCGAGAGGTGTGTAGTACCAACCCTGCAGATCATCCGCAACCATGTACGGCTGGGTGTAGAAGTAAATCGGTGCTACAACATGTTCTGCCATCAGCATATCTTCCGCCTCATGCATTATACTCATTCTCTCGGTAACATCCGCAGTAGCTTTAGCCCTGGCGATCAGAGCATCGTATTCCGGATTGTTGTACTGAGCATCGTTGTTTCCGCTGGTGGTTATCCACATATCGAGGAAGGAAATGGGATCGTTGTAGTCCGCAATCCATCCATGACGAGCGAATGTGAAATCACCGTTCTTTCTGGTATCGATGAAGACCGCCCAATCCTGGTTGGTAAGAGTAACCTGTACGCCCAGCTCCGTCTGCCACATGTTCTGCAATGCTTCACCGATGGCTCTGTGGTTGTCAGCGGTGTTGTAGAGATATTCAACGATGGGGAAGCCTTCGCCGTTGGGATAACCTGCTTCTGCAAGCAGTTCGCGGGCTCTATCGCATTTCGCTGCATAGTCGGCATCATCCATGCTGTAATAATCACCGCCAACTTCTCTGAAGTCGGAACCAGGACCTTCGGCGTCATATATACCATTGGGTACAAAGCCGCCTGCAGGTGTCTCTCCGGCTCTGGAGATCTGATTCACGATATAATTGCGATCGATGACCAGGGAGAATGCTTCTCTTACGCGAGGATCATCGAAGGGTTCTTTCTGTGTCTGGAAGCATACGAAATATGTTCCGATATAGTCTGCAACTTTAAGCTGACCTGATTCTAACAATGCCGGGATTTCATCAACCGGGGGATTTTCGGCAAAATCCAGCTCGCCGCTGTTGAAAGCTGCCAAAATAGCATTGTTGTCGTCCATCAGAGCAAATTTGATAGAATCCGGTCCCAGCTTGTCATAGTCATAGTAGTTCGGGTTCTTAACCATCATAATGTAGGAGTTGTGTACCCATTCGCTCATCATGTACGGACCGTTGCCGATATATGTGGCGGGATCGAAGGTCCATTGATCGCCATATTCCTCGATGATGTCCTGACGAACAGGGAAAGTAGCCGGGAAGGCTGCGATCTCGATGAAGTATGGAATAGCTGTGTGAAGAGTTACTTCGAAGGTCTTCTCGTCCAGAGCGACTGCCGCAAGATCATCGGGAGACATGGTTCCATAATAGATGATTTCCGGGCCGTTCTTAACGCAGTCCAACATGTAGCTGTAGTCAGCTGCCGTTTCCGGATCGACTACTCTCTTCCATGCATACTCAAAGTCGTAAGCTGTTACGGGCTCGCCGTCGGACCAAAGTGCGTCCTCACGGAGGTGGAAGGTGTAGACCGTTCCGTCTTCGCTCACGTCCCAGCTTTCTGCCATTCCGGGAGCCAATGTTGCGTTGCCCTCACCGTCATCAACCCACTTGATAAGTCCTTCAAAAGTGTGCTGCAACATAATTGCGCCGTCTACCGCAGTGTTCAATGCAGGGTCAATCGTGGAGGGTTCGGAAGCAAAGCAAACTGAAAGATCCAGTGTGGCTTCCCCGTCGGGCTCTTCTCCGCCGCCGCCGCAGGCCGCTAATGCGAAGACCATGCAGAAAGCGAGAAGTAGGGCAAATAATCTCTTCATAATTTCTCCTCCTTTTTATGCCTATCGGCAAGAATTTCAAATCATGAACTGATTTGAACGGCCATGGAAAACCCATGGCTATTTGGTATATTTGTGAACTCGCGATTTAGGCTGCAGCAGTAACTTACACAAACCTAAATCACAAGTTTCAGCCATGGTTGTTCATATTGCTATTTTATTAACATAAAATACATACAAAGTATACATTATTAGCCTGCCGAAGTAAAGCCACATTTGTCGATTCCAGCGCCGGCTCCGGGGTTTCCCGGGCAGTTATTATCCAACTTTTCAGGATCAGATAATGTGACATGCGGCAAAGTGATCGGGAGCCAACTCCCTCCAGGCAGGAATCTCCTCTTTGCAGCGGGAAATCGCATAGGGACACCGGGTATGGAACCGGCAGCCCGAAGGCGGATTCATCGGGCTCGGAATATCGCCTTCCAGTATAATCCTCTTTCGTTCGCGGCTTATCTTGGGATCCGGTACCGGCACCGCAGACATGAGAGTCTTGGTATAGGGATGCAGCGGATTATTATATAGCTCATTGCTCTCAGCCAGCTCCACTACATTCCCAAGGTACATGACCCCTATACGATTTGATATATGCTTGACCACGGATATGTCGTGGGCGATAAAGAGATAGGTCAGGCCCATCTCCTGCTGCATGTCTTCAAGCATGTTTACAATCTGTGACTGTATGGATACATCCAGGGCGGACACCGGCTCGTCGCAGACAATGAACTCGGGCTGCACGGCCAAAGCCCTGGCGATGCCGATGCGCTGCTGCTGCCCTCCTGAAAACTCATGGGGATAGCGATTGGCATGTTCGCTGTTCAGTCCCACCTGGGTCAACAACTTATGGATCCGATCGGACCGATCCTTCCTGCTGTCGGCCAGTTTGTGGATGTCAATGGCTTCGCCTATGGTCTCGCCTACGGTCATGCGCGGGTCGAGAGAAGCGGAAGGATCCTGAAAGATAATCTGCATTTTGCGACGGTAAGGGAGCATCCTGACGTTGGTGATATCTTCCCCGTCATAGAATATCTTTCCGGAAGTGGGCTCATGGAGGCGGAGAATGGTTCTTCCAAGGGTTGTTTTCCCGCAACCCGATTCTCCTACAAGTCCCAGGGTTTCGCCTTTCTTTATGCTAAAGTTGGCATCTTCCACCGCTTGGACATAGTGGTACTTCATGAAGCCCATCTTTATACTGAAATATTTTCTCAGGTTTTCAACCCGGATCAAATCATTATTATTCATTGGGAGTTTCCTCCTTCTTAGCCAGTCTTTTTGCCTCGTCCACAAGCAACCAGCAAGCCGCCGTGTGCCCGTTACCGAGATCGATCTGCGGAGGCTCCCTGCGCAGACAGATTTTCATACAGTGCTCACAGCGCGGTCCGAAGGGACATCCGGCGGGGGGATTGAGCATATCCACCGGCGTTCCTTCAATGGGAATCAGCCTTTCGTATTCTTCTGCGTCAAGTCTGGGCATGGAGCGCAGGAGTCCCATCGTATAAGGATGATGAGGACGATAGAAGATATCTTCCACGTTCCCCTGCTCGACAATTTTACCGGCGTACATTACGGTTACCCTGTCGCAGATTTCAGCCACCACGCCCAGATTGTGGGTGATGAAAATAATGGCCATCTGGGTCTTTTGCTGTATATCTTTCATAAGCTCAATAATCTGAGCCTGAATGGTAACGTCCAGGGCCGTGGTAGGCTCGTCAGCTATCAGCATTTTTGGATCGCAGATCAACCCCATGGCAATCATGACCCTCTGGCGCATACCGCCGGAAAATTCATGAGGATATTGATTCATACGCCTTTCCGGATTGTTGATACCGACCAGCTTGAGCATTTCGATGGATTTCTCCCTGGCTTCCGCCTTCGATATCTTCTTGTGACAGCGGATGGCCTCTATGAGCTGATCTCCTATAGTGTAAACCGGATTGAGGCAGGTCATGGGATTCTGGAAAATCATGCTGACCTGGTTTCCGCGGAATGCCTGCATCTCTTTCTCGCTTTTAGCAAGCACATCCTCCCCGTCAAAGGTGATGGATCCACCCACCACTTTGCCGGGGCTCTGCAGCAATCCCATGATGGCATAGGCTTCCACGCTCTTTCCGCTTCCCGATTCGCCTACGATCCCCATTACTTCACCGTAATTCAGGTCATAGGAAATACCGCCTACGGCTTTCACCTCACCTACAGGCGTAAAGAAGGAAACCCTCAAGTCCTTTACTTCCAATAATTTTTGATTCTTTTTATCCATATTGTTAACCATATTATTCATATTGTTATCCAACTTTCTTTCCCTATTTCTTCAAACGGGGATCCAGCGCGTCCCTCAGTCCGTCCCCGAAGAGGTTCAGGGATAAAATCAACAAGCTCAGCAGCGTAGCCGGAATTATCAACCTGTGAGGATAAGTGTACATGCCGCCGAGAGCGTCCGAAGACATAGAACCCAGGCTGGTCAACGGAGCAGAAACTCCCACGCCTAAGAAGGACAGGAAGGATTCCAGGAATATTGCTGCCGGAATCTGCAGGCAGGTGGTGACTATAATCTGCCCGATGCAGTTGGGAAGCAAGTGGCGCCTGATTACCCTGGAGCTGGATGCGCCAAGGGCTTTTGCCGCCGTCACGTACTCCTGTTCCTTCAGCATCAACACCTGTCCCCGGATGATACGAGCCATTCCGACCCAGTACAGAAGCCCGAAAGCGATAAAAATCGCTATCAAACTGGGCCCCAAAACAGAAAGCGCTTTGGCTAATTGACTGGTAGAGGTGTTAAACCACTCCGTCAGAGCCGGCTTCAACGCTGTAGACAATAGCAACACTACCAATATATCGGGTACGGAGTATATCAATTCCACTATACGCATCATGATATCATCTACCCGACCGCCGAAATATCCGGAGATAGCTCCGTAGGTAGAACCGATGACCAATACGATCAGGCTGGCCACAATACCTATGACCAGTGAAATTCGAGCCCCGAACATGGTGCGCACAAACAGATCGCGGCCGTGGTTATCGGTTCCGAAGGGATATCTCCAGTTAGGATCTATATTTTCCTCACCGCGAAATTGCGTAGTATAATCGTAGTCATAAAATAAGGGTCCCACAAATGCGAACAAGATCATCAGAATAATGATGAACAGGGACACCATAGCCACCTGGTTCTTTTTAAGACGCCTCCATGCATCCTGCCAGTAAGAAAGGCTGGGCTTCATTTCGATAAAACTCTCTTTTTCATCAGCCCCTGCCTTTTCAAAATCGTCATCTTTATAGGTTTGTTGTCCTAATACTCCGTCCACATCCATCTGCCATGTGGGGAAAGGGAAAACTCCGAAAAATTTATGTATCCGCATTATCTCGATCCTCCTTTCGCAAGATCGATCCGCGGATCGACAGCTTTATACAGAATATCTACCACAAGCGTCATGGTTACAATGAAAGACGCCAGGAATATGGTTGTGCCCATGATAATGGGGTAATCACGATTCAAAATGCTCTGGACAAAATATCTTCCCAGTCCGGGAATATTGAACACCGTCTCCACGACAAAACCTCCAGTAAGAATTCCGGCGGTCAACGGACCCAAATATGTCAAAACCGGGATAAAAGCGTTCCGCAGCGCATGCTTGAAAACGATTTTAAATGTAGGAACACCTTTAGCCTTTGCAGTCCGGATATATTCCTGATTGATGACATCCAGCATGCTGGAACGGGCCAGCCTGCCGATATAACACATGGGATAGAAAGCCAAGCTGAAACAAGGCATGATATAGCTCTTCCAGCTGGTCAATCCTACCGTGGGAAGCAGTTTCCATGTAGAACCCAGCAGAATCAACAGCACGGTAGCCACTACAAAACCGGGAATGGAAACCCCTATAGTAGTCAAAACCCGGAGGGCGCTGTCTATCCAGGTTCCCCTGTAGTAAGCGGCAATACATCCGATGGGTACACCAATGAGAACCGCGCCCACCAGGGCGATTATGCCCACCTTGGCCGAAACGGGAAACATCTCCATAATAATGGTACCAACGGGCCGGTTCTTCTGCATCTTCATCGATACACCGAAATCCCCTTGAAGCGCGTGTACTATGTAATTCTTCAGCTGAACCGGAACGGGCTTGTCCAATCCATATTTCGCTTCCAAAGCTGCTAATACCTGAGGAGAGGGACTCTTTTCACTCAGGAAGGGACCTCCCGGCACCAAATTCATCAAAAGAAAAGTAATGCACGTAATCAGAAATATTACTATCAACGCCTGAGCTACGCGCTTTGCGATGAATTTCATCATAATTAATACATCTCCAATTTTCTATATTATTCTAGTCGTTGATTTTTTTGTGTTTTTTTCAAACTGCACGTTATAATTCTATACTTGTTTACTGAATACGTCAAGAAAAGAATGCCTTTGCCAGAATGCGGAAACGGTAAATTTCAACACTTTCCGCCTTTATCGCTTCATCGCGTTGATGATTTCAGCCGGGATAATTCATCTCAGAATATTCCAACATATTTCTGCATATAAACACAGTTACCAGTGACACCAATAGGTTGCACAGAATCAAAGCCGAAAATATTTGAACGTTCGCCGGAATAATTTGAATGTCTAAAAACATAAGCAGAGCGACGACACCGATGCCGGGCAAAATTAAGAGCACCATGGTGACGAAATAGAAGAACAAGGACAACAGCTTTAATGTCAGACCACTGAAAAACCGCTGTACCACGATGTTGCCTGAAGTGAACAACAGGCCGTAGGAAATTCTTGCCCCAATGCAAACCATGGTTTCCGCCGGGCTTAGTTTAAGCATAAAAGCTATAGGAATAAATAACACCACAGCATCCGCTACGATCCGCAGCAGGCTTTCGCGGAGACAGTGAAGCAATTTGATAAACGAGGGCTCGGGAACCATGTAAATATAAGGAAGCATCAGTTCCCGGATCCAGCGCCCCAACGCCACGCTGAAAATCTGCATGTACGTGGCAAAGATAAATGCAGGGATGATGCCTGCGCTCCTCATAAAAAAGGCAAAAGCGATGATTATCAAAATAAAAATGACGGAAGTACGATCCAGCAGAAAAAGTTTGGCGCGCCGGCTCTCCAGCCGGTGTTTATAATAAAAACTGTCCGCACCGAAGCCTTTTCCTATACCGGTTTTGCCCACTTTTACGTTTTGTACCATAGCCCCGTCAAAGCGGCCTTGCTTGCTGGCGGCAATGGCGCTGTAAGTAATCTCAGCCGACCTAAGCACGTCTTCATAAAAATCAACATCGCCCTTTGCCATGAACCCAACCAATATTGCGGTATAAAGCAGTAACGCCCCTAACCCGAAGGCCAGGTTCATCCAATTGTGCGCCATGATTCCTACAATGGCAGACTGGGCCCACCCGCCTACAGGGAAGAGCTTCATTGGGAATCCGTTAAGGACGGATACGGCGGTTTCCAGCCACCGGCCTCTTTCCGGGTAGACGGAGATGAGCAGATACAGCGCCGCCAGGCCGCTGACAGCCAGAAAGGCCGCCTTTGCCCCGTTGCTTTTCCTTTCATCTCCTGTGGTTAATGAATATAGGACCATGGCCGTAAGCTGGCCGCAGAACACAGTAGCCGCATATCCGAGCAAGATCAAAGCCAGACCGCCCATAAATATGCCGTAAGTATTATGCATCCATCCGTACTGATACAATATAAAGAAGCCGACGAACAGAGAAGTTCCCATCTGCTGTATTAAACCGTAGAACAGCACTTTTTTCGCTGAAATGGGCGAAGTAAAGACAAGATTTATGTCGGGCATGGAATACAAACTGGCGCCCTTGGAAAGGCCGCTGTAGCTCCCCATGACAAAAGCAATACAATAAAACACCGTCATAATGGCGTATACTTCCTCCATGGAGCGATAGTCCGTCCTTTCATCGACGGAACCGTGATCTCCTGTCAGCACCGGGAGCAATAAAAGGGCAAGCAGTATGACGATCAGGATTAAGGCTCCGGGGCTTTTTACAAGAGATTTGATTCGATTCTTAAACCGGATCAGCAAAATATAGAATAATGCCCTCATTTCTCCGTCCCCTCGCCGCCTTCATTCGCTGTTCCTCTTTCTGCACCACTACCCTCGGTAATACGGAAAAACAGCTCTTCCAGGTTTGTTTCCTCTCCGGATTCAGCATCGCCGCGGGAATAACGGGTTGCGGCAAAAGAGCCTTTAACCATAATGTGGGCCACATCCCAATACTCGTCCACGCTGTCCAGCATGTGAGTGCTGATCAGTATGGCCGCCCCTTCGCTGCGAAGTTCCTTTAGCAATTGTTTCAATTCTTTGATGGCACGAGGATCAAGCCCCACCATGGGCTCGTCGAGCACGATGACTTTGGGTCTGTGAAGCAAAGCGCAGCAGATGGAAAGCTTCTGCTGCATACCTTTCGACAGCTCTTTTCCCAATTTATCTTTCTTATCCAGCAGCTCGAACCGTTCCAACAACACCCGGTCATAACCGTCATCGGGGAGCCTGTATGCCCGCCGGATAAACTCCATATGCTCATCGACTGTCAACAAGTCATAGATCGCCGGCATTTCAGGAACATATCCCAAAACCCTCTTCGCCTCCAGGGATTTATTGTGTTTCCCATCCACTTCGATCCGTCCCGAAAACCGGAGTAAACCGACTATGCACTTTATAATTGTAGACTTGCCGGCACCGTTGGGACCTAACAGCAGCGCTATCTGACCTTGTCCTACTTGAAAGCTGATGTTGTCGTTGGCAACCACCTTGCCGTAACGTTTGGTAACATTCTCAACTTTTAGCATAGTTTCCCCAATCATAATTTCTCCCCCGATGCTTCCCAATAAGATGTAAGGCGCTCTTTTGACATCTTAGTTTGTCATCCGCGTCAACTTATCCGTATCTTTCAACAAAATTCCGCCCCGGAACAGCTCCACTATCCCCTCCGCCGCAAAGTATTTAAGCATTCGCGTCACCACTTCCCTTGCGGTGCCCATGTGCTTCGCAATGGTTTCATGGGTGATGAGAAGACGGTTAGATCCTTCAATGTTTGACTGCTCCAACAGAAACAGGGCCAACCGTTTGTCAAAACTCATGAACAGCACCTGCTCCATGATCCACATTACGTCGGAAAACCTGGAAGACATGAGCTGGTTGGTGTAGTCCGATACATGGATTGAATTTTTCAGGAGATCCTGATACACGGAGGACGGAATCAGAAATGCTTCCGTATCTTTTTCCGCTTCCACCAGAATTTCAAAGCTGATATTTCGCAACATGCAGGAAGCTGAAAAGATGCATATATCCCGCTCCAGCAACCTGTAAAGGGTGATTTCTTTTCCCGTCTCAGAGACTATATATGCTCGCATCCGACCTTCTTTTACCAGAAAAAGCCCGTCCAGATCATCGGAGCCGCCGTGATGGATGGTTCCTTCCGGTATCCTGAGCAGGGTAATGCTGTTTTCAAGGGTCTGCTTTTGTTCCCCTGTTAGAGATTTCCAAAAGGGCAATACGTCTTTAATATATGACAGGTCTTCCGGTTTCATTGTTCCTCTCTTTCGGTTTCAATTGCTTTTAACATCATTCTTTACGTTTATGAAAGTATCTCACATTTTATTCCTGGTTTCAAGAAGGGGTGTTTTTCACCCACAGAAGCTAACCATTTCTTCCTTCGATTCCCGCCGAAATGGTTTGCTTCAGTTCTTTTTTCGTGACTTTGTCACGGAATAGCTCCCACATCTCATTATAATGAGGATCAAGAGATTGTTAATTTTGCGGCAAAAATTACATTGATATGTATGGGGGGTTTAATAAATGAAAGTACTGATTGTGGGTGGAGTTGCCGGCGGTGCCACTGCGGCCGCCCGGCTCAGAAGATTGGATGAGCACGCCGAGATCATCATGTTTGAACGCGGCGAATATATTTCTTTTGCAAACTGCGGTCTTCCATATTATATCGGAGGAGAAATTACCGACAAGGCGGATTTGACCGTGCAGACGCCCGAGGGCTTTTACGATCGATTCCGGGTGGACATAAGGACTCAGAACGAAGTAATATCCATTGATCCTGTGGCTAAAGTCGTAGACGTTAAGGATTTAAAGACCGGGGAGGTTTACAACGAAAGTTACGACAAGCTTATCCTGGCTCCCGGCGCGGCACCGGTACGCCCTAAATTTGAAGGCGCCGATCTTGACCGGGTGTTTACCCTGAGAAATATTCCGGATACTTACCGGATAAAAGACTTTATAGACGAGCAAAAGCCCCGCAGGGCACTGGTTGTGGGCGGAGGCTATATCGGCATTGAAATGGCAGAAAATCTTCACAGGGCGGGCTTAGAAGTTACGGTGGTGGAGTTTCTCGATCACGTAATTGCCCCCTTGGATTTCGACATGGCTGCTGATGTTCATAACCATATTCGTCAAAAAGGTGTTCGGCTCATGTTGGAAACGGCAGTCACGGGAATTTACGAAGAAGGAAGCGATCTTCGCGTTACTCTTCGCAGAAAAGATGCCGGAGCTGATGCCAAATCCAATGGCCGAGCCGAAAACAACGGTACCGTTTCCGATAGTAGCGAGGAAATCCGAACGGATATGGTGATTCTCTCCGTAGGCGTGTATCCGGAGAACGCTCTGGCTGTACAGGCAGGCCTTGCTATGAATGCTAGGGGAGCAATCATTACCAACGAACACCAGCAAACCTCCAATCCGGACATCTACGCCGTGGGCGACGTGACTGAAATCGTCGATTATATTACCAAAGATAAGGGCTATATCCCCTTGGCAGGTCCGGCTAACAAGCAGGCCAGGGTTGCCGCCGACCATATTTACGGTATCCCCAGCGCCTACAAAGGCACCCAGGGTACGGGCATTCTCCGGGTCTTCGACCTGACAGTGGCCACCGTCGGCTTGACGGAAGCTCGAATAAAGCAAATGAATATAGATTATGAAAGATCCTATGTCTGGGCATCTTCCCATGCCTCCTATTATCCAGGCGCAACTAACATGACCATCAAGCTGCTTTACAAAAAAGAAGACGGCAGGATTTTAGGAGCGCAGATCGTTGGATACGACGGTGTTGATAAGCGCATCGACGTGTTGGCTACCGCAATCCGCGCCAACATGACGGTCTACGACCTGACAGAGCTTGAACTGGCCTATGCGCCTCCCTACTCCTCCGCAAAAGACCCGGTAAACATGGTAGGCTATGTGGCAGAAAATACATTAAAGGGCAGAATAAAGTTCTTTCACTGGGATCAGGTCAACGACCTTCCGAGAGACGGAAGCGTCACTCTCCTTGATATCCGTGCGGAAGAAAATTTCAAGAACGGCAGCATAGAAGGCTTTATCAACATTCCGGAAGAGGCTCTGCGGGATAACCTGCATCGACTGGATCCCTCCAAGCCCGTCTATGTCATGTGTCAAATCGGCCTTAAGGGGTACGCTGCCTGCAGGATGCTTTCGCAAAGGGGTTACGACTGCTACAACTTAGCCGGCGGATACCGGCTTTGGAGCAGCATTTACAGGGCATCCTCCTATAAAGACAGCAGGCCGGCGACGAACCCAACAGGCAATACCACCAACACATCAAATTCGCCTCTCGACCTGGATGCAGCTTCAGCGGTTGCATCCGTCCGGCTGAACACTTGCGGCATGCAGTGCCCCGGTCCCATCATGAAGGTATCGGATACTCTTGCCGGTGCAAAGGAAGGAGATATTATCGAAGTAAAGAGCAGCGACCCTGCATTCGGCGCAGATATAGAAGCCTGGTGCCGGCGAACGGGAAATACCTTTCTCGGCCTTTCTTCCGAAAAGGGAATCATAACCGCTCTTATTAAAAAGGGCTGCGGAGAGGCCTGCATACCTGAAGCTGCAGGAACCAATAAAAACATTATCGTTTTCTCCGGGGACCTGGATAAAGCCATAGCCTCGTTTATAATCGCCAACGCCTCTGCGGCAATGGGCAGAAAGGTCTCTATGTTCTTCACCTTCTGGGGACTGAATATCCTGAGAAAGCCGGAAAAAGTATCCGTAAAAAAGGACTTCTTCAGCTCCATGTTCGGGAAGATGATGCCCCGCGGCGCCGGAAAGCTCCCCTTGTCCAGGATGAATATGGGCGGTTTGGGGCCGAAGATGATCCGCAGTGTGATGAAGAACAAGAATATCGACAGTTTGGAGGATCTGATCAAGGCATCTTTAGAAAACGGCGTAGAATTGGTTGCCTGCTCCATGAGCATGGATGTCATGGGCATAAAAATCGAAGAGCTCATCGACGGGGTTAAAATGGGCGGCGCCGCAGCCATGCTGGCTAATGCGGAAGAATCGGATATGTCCCTGTTTATTTAAAAAGCTACTCTCCTTTAAAAAGCTACCCTCTTACATTGTACGTTATAACCTGCGTTATAGCGTACAATATGAAAGCGCGCACGGAAATCATTCCCTGCGCGCTTTTTTAATAGAAAATCAAAAGGGACAGTCCCTTTTGATTTTCCGAACATATGGTCATTCGTGGATGGCGATGGCTTCCATTACGTCTGTATAAGGCAGGCCGAAAGCCTCCGCTGTGGGCCGGAAAGTCAAAAGTCCTTTTACAAAGTCCAATCCGCAAAGCAGGCTCTTGTTTTCCTTAGCCGCCTTTGCCCAGCCTTTGTC
>Ga0209537_1004186_pt1 | contig 12533 bp, 16 predicted proteins | sample BioPla4DNA1_FD_187698 | JGI IMG/M metagenome (GOLD analysis project Ga0209537, IMG submission 187698) | Biogas fermentation microbial communities from Germany - Plant 4 DNA1 (SPAdes) (version 2) | ecosystem: Engineered > Bioreactor > Anaerobic > Digestate | place: Bielefeld, North...
CGTAGTAGCCGAACCCCTCCCAGCCCTGCATCCTGGCATACTCGATCAGACGCAGCTTCTGGCCGGTGGTGTCCTGCTCCTTGGTGCTGACGCGAGCGTACAGCGCGGCCCTGGTCATCGCCGCTCACCCCTTGTCTTGATGCTGTGGTCGCGCCGGCGAGCCTCCTCCAGGCGTCGCTTGTCGAACTCATACCATGCCATCCACTCGCCGCCGCACGGCAGGATCCCGTACCGGCGACGGTACTCGTCCACGAACGCCTGGCGGTCGAGCCGCAGCATATATTTCGGGACCGTCTTGGGGCGTCTGGCCTCCATCGCCTCGCGTCGCCGCCGCACGCCCTCGACGGTGTGGAGGTCCTCGGAGGGGAGGTCATCGAGGGAAGCGTCATCGTACTCGATGAACGAATCCAGCGTGGTCATTCCTCAAACCCCCTGGTCACGAACTCGTCCATCATGGCCTTCAGCTCCTCGAAGCATTCCGGGCAGGCGTAGAAGGTCTGGAGCAGCTCCTCTCCGTTGGCGTCCAAGTGCGTGACCTGGGTTATGTGATAGACCCTCCCCTCGGTCCCGCAGCTGTCGCATTGGAACGGCCCTATCGGCTGGATCATTCCATATCACCTCCATGGTCAAGCTTGGTCTGTATGCCCTTCCAGACGATGTGGCGAGGTCGCGTCCGCTCCTGCTTGGTGGTCAGGGGCGCGCGCACCAGGCCGGGACAGCTGGGGGTGCCATAGCCCTTGGGAATCCGGCCGCCGTTGAACCGCTTGACGCAGCCCCCTTCTTGATGGCACTGGCACCAGGTGACGTGGCACACCGACGTTATCAGTCTCATGCCATCCTCTCCTCGTAGCCGTGGCGGGCCAGGAACTCGTTGTCCGACCGTTTGTTATTGTCCCGGATGGTTGCCGTGCGCAGCTCCTCCAGGTGAGTGATGGCGTCGCGCCGCAGCTCCTCCTCGGCGGAGCGCCGGGCCTGGATGGCGTACTGGCGCTCGGTGATCCATAGAGTGCGATCGACCACGCGACGGATGTCGTCCAGGTCGAGGCCCCGGTCGGCGAGTTCGTCCACGATCCCGGTGGCGATGCGATAATAGGGGTCGTCCATGGGCCTCACGGACTTGCCGTAGTCGCCGCACTCCGGGCACTCGTATGCGCCTCTCCAGCCCACCGTGCCCTTGTAGCCGGCCTTGACCATACGGACCACCGTTCCGCGCTCTTTGAGGCAATCCTCGCATACGGGGAGGTCCTGCTCGTTCGAGGTTATGCGATCACCTCCTGGCACGGATGATGCGGACATCCCGGACACGGGGTCTCATCGGCCATGTCGGACGTCGCCGGGCACTCGATGCACGGCTTGAGGGGGCAGTTCATGGCCTCGCCTCCTGAGACCCGAGGATCCTGACGTACCACATGCCATCCTCACGGCCGACGGCAACGCGCCGACCTTCCTCCCTGGACAGTCGGAACGATTCGGCGATGGCCGGGCCCGGCTCCTGACAGAGCAGATATGCCATCAGAACACGCTCCCGAGCTCGCCGTAGTTCGGCACCCAGACGTTGCCCATTCCCTTACCATCGGCCGGTCGAACGAACATGAGCTTGCGCAGGCATCGATCGTGCGCGAATCGAGTGATGAGGCGGGGGCTGGGGTCATCCTTGACGCGGTAGTAGATGAAGCGCCCCTTCTCACTCGGCCGGATCCGCTTGCCGCAACTAGGGCAGGTCGGTGCGTCGCGGTCCTCCAGGTGGAGCAGCGCACCGGGCCGACCGGTCAATTGGCAGACGGGGGAGACATGATAGAGCTCTCGCTCATCGTCCGATAAGAAGAGCTTGGCGACGTCCAGGGCGGCGGGGTCGCAACGGCTCATCACAGCCACCTCCTCGGCTCGTCGGTCGAGAGATCGATGAGACCGCTCCCGCACTCCGGGCAGCAGATGTAGAGATGGCCGCGCTGCCGGGAGATGGTCTTCATGATGTCGGCCTCAGCGATCGTGCCCTTCCAGCCGCAATCTGGATACGTACAGAACACGTGCTGCCTGACCTTCGGCCTGGTGATGGGATTAATGATGACGCTCACGCGCACGCGGTCGGCGATCATGCCCCACCCCTCCGGAGGGCGTTCAGATAATCAGTGACGCCCTTCTCGATGCCTTGCTCGCTAGGCTCATATACCTCTGAATGGGTGGACTCGATGGCGACAGGGGCCTCCGTGTTGGCTTCCGGGGGCACACCTCTCGCCATCCTCATTCTCTCATATGCGAGGTCGGTCAGCTTGTACGAGGTCTTGTTGATCTGCCGCAGATATTGTTTTGCGACACACATCTCGATTTTGGCGCGGTGAGTCCTCGTATCCTCGAACCCGAACACCGCTCGGAGGATCATCGTGATGTCCTTGCGAGAGATCGTGTTCCGTCCTGTATCGAGCAGGCGATCGTCCATCTCGATGAGCAGCGCTCCGTACGAGAACTCCCTAAAGTCGTCGTCTACGTTTGGCTTCATTTCGTATCTCCGTTGATACTGCTCTTGTGAGTGTGTGTGCGTGTGTGTGCCCATTTCAGAGCGAGCGCCGCTCTGGCAGCGCTGGCATTGAGGCTGTCAGCTATGGCAGCGCTTACGCTAGGGCACCGTGTGGCCGTCCCTGGCAGCGTGGGGGTAACGAGGGGGTGAACGGAACGAGGAACGAGGTCCCACGAACCGCTCTAACCCCTCTGTCACACCTACTGGCTACCCTCTCTAGGGACAATCATTGATGATGCGGTCTGCTGCCTATCCTCTACAGGACTAGCACACACACGCACACACTCACACGCACACACACAAGACCGGAGGCAGTTCTCCGGGTCCTCGGATGATCCGATGACAATGATTGAGGAAGCCTCGGCTAGGGCGATTAGATACAGGTCCCAAGCCGAGACGAATGAAGCCTCGAGGAGCTCCTCGGGGCGGTGAGAGTGAGAAAAAGACCTCCCGCCCTCGAGGGCGGGCTCAACGTGAGAAGTGTAGGAGGTCATGGACGGCCTCCCGAACTCAATGAGTTTATGTGGGAAATGTACCTATCCCACTCGGCCAGATACGATGTCAGGGAAATTGATATTTGTTGGTTTAGGGCTGTCCAGACCTCAGGACATGAGTGTTAGGGCGCAACAGGTCCTTCGGGAATGCGACGAGGTTTTCGCGGAATTCTACACCTCCCGCCTCATCGACGCGACGATGGAAGACCTTGAGGAATTCATTGGAAAAAAGGTGGCGGTCCTCCGACGCAGCGAGGTGGAAGAGGGCGACGCGATCATCGAAGCCGCCCGCCGAGGGACCGTGGCGTTCATGGTAGCTGGCGATCCCATGTCCGCGACCACCCATGTCGATCTAAGACTGCGCGCTATCGAGGAGGGCATCAACACTGAACTAGTATTCGGGGTCTCCATCTTCACGGCCGCCGCAGGAGCCTTCGGTCTCCAACCTTACAAGTTCGGCCGCGCGGTCACAATTCCCTTCCCAGAACCGGGTTATCTGCCGTCATCGCCCTATGAGAACATATTGGAAAACCGCGAGAGGGGCCTTCACACCCTCGTGCTTCTGGATATCAGGGAAGAGGAGAGCAGATACATGACCGCGGCGGAGGCGGTGAATTGGCTGATGGATGCTGAAGAAAGGCTTCAGAAGGGGCTTCTGAAAGAGGATACGATAATTTGTGCGGGCGCTCGAATAGGTTCTCCGAACCAGAGGCTTCTTGCCGGCCCGCCATCCTTGATCGCTTCGACCGACATGGGTCCTCCGCTTCATTGCCTAATAGTACCTGGCCGACTGCATTTCATGGAGGCACGTGCGCTCGTCCGCCTGGCCTCCGCACCGGAAAGCATCATGGATGACGATTAGACCTTTGCGTCCAGCAGTACCGTCACCCTGAGGTCATCTGACCTGTGGTCCGAGCGGACGCCATACCAGATCTTGGCGTTGGGGACCCTGGCCTGGATGTTATCCAGGATATCGCGTTGAGAATATTCATCGACCTCTTTTCCAGACATCACGACGAGCGCCATCCTACACTCATCCAGGTTGAAATCGAACCAGGGGGAACTGAACGACTCGGAGACCGCCACCTCCTCACGTTGCATGCCTCTTCCGGCCCCTGCCCCCATACGCATATGCCTGACCGAGCTTAGGTCGTCCCGCAACCTTCTGATATCGTCGTTGGTAAGTACATCCACCAGCTCCCGGGGTGGCGCCATCATGATCTCGTCCATAACTCTGAACGTGCGGCGGAACGGGAGGTTAGGGGCGACCTTGAGAAGGCCATCGTTCGGATACGTGATGGTGAGATGAGCGGCATTGATGAGACGGGGAAGCATGGCCACGGCCGTGCTCCTGCGGCCCGGTCCCTCCGCCGAGAAAGGCATGGTGGCCGACGCGATGACAAGGCCGCCATGATGGCGGCAGAGGTTCGCCAATCCTGGAACAATATGGCTTCCTAACTCCCCACCCAGACCAGCGAAGATGAAGATCAGGTCATAACCGGCGACCTCTCTGCTGAGACGTCTCAAGACGTTGCGCTCCACGCTTCCAAGAGTGCTTGATGATACTGACCTTAGTATCTCAAGCTCGTCAGAGGTCAGGACCAATCTTCTCTGGTTCGGTGGCCCATTGATATCATCGAGACGCCCACATAATCCGACGGACGGAAATGGAGTGTTAGCTATGGCATTGCAGCCTGCTCCTCCCACTCCAATGGCCTTGAGACGAGGACGTTCGATGCGGTTGCCATACCCCAGAGAACGTACATCCCGAGCCATCCATTAGAAAAGCCTGCTCCAGAAGATAAATTTATTGAAAATGTCAAGCGGGACGGGTTTCTGAGACCTGTTCTGAAGCTGCCGATTCGATCGAGCGGCCCGTCCTGCCGCCGGAGAGCACACAGGGATGTCAGTGGTCATGGAATCCTTTATCGAACGAAGACCCGAGTATCTCTCCGAGCTTGATTGAGATTGCCTCTACTTGCGGATAAAGTTGTGCATTCGATAATGTTAAGGGCGTTCTGTCATTGGGTCCTATACCGCCATGTTGCTGGATCGATCGTTATTATTGTTAACAAGGAAAATATTCACCATATTATCTAAATATATAAATATTACATGATTGGAAAGTTTTCTTAAAATTAATCTCCAACAGGAGATCGGATAGAGTCCGTATAGTTCTTACGCGGGGTACCGTAGCGATCGCACTGGCATTGAAAGAGGATATCGCGATAGGGCCGATTGTGCTCCAATAAAAAGAACGATGAAACCATGAACGTGGCCGATGATGGCCCCATAGGCAGTCGACCAAGATCGCCAGGATGGCCGGTAAAGAGGGATCCGGCTCGTAGAGAACCACGGTAGATCGTTCAGGTCAAGACTGAAATAATGACCTTAAAGGGCGAAAAAATGTGGTGGCCCAGATCGATGGGGACTGGTAACATAAGATCGATCACATGCAGGCCATTCTGACTACAGGTCTCAAGGGCAAGGCTAATCCCATCATCCGTTCTCGATCGATGAACAACGGCCACGATATGCCAGCATATCATCGTTCGGACAATGGTGATTGATCATTTCACAAAGGAGGAAGCCATCACCTTTCCGGTCGATGTGTTCGCGCAAGTAACGATTATCATCTTCCAGGCATCTTGCCCGTCGGATCCGGAGAGAGTGAGCAATCATGCACATCGGTCGCGTAATCGGCAACAGGGTTTTGGAAACAAGGTTCAGGATGAACTTCGATGAGTCGCTTCAGGTCGGGGAGATGCTCGTGGTGGAGAGCGGTCCGAACCCGGAGAGATACTTAGTGAGGGTCATGGACATCGAGCATGGAGCGGATTCGGACGACAAGAACTGGCTTGTCACCGAGGCGGGCCACATGCTGCGAATGGACGCCGAGCAGCGCGAATGCGACCTCGGCGCCATCAAGGACGACCTGTACTGCATCGGCATATCGGCACCGCTAGGATGCGTTGGAGACGAGTTCAGGAAGACCAAGACTATCCCGCACCATTTCTCAAAGGTCCGCAGGACCAGCATCGAGGACTATGAGTTCCTCAAGAGCAGCCTTGGCGACATCCAGGTGGGCAACCTGCGCTCCGGCGACCGGGTGCTGGACTTCCCGGTGGGCATCTCGGGAAAGGCGATCCCCCACCACATAGGCATCTTCGCCACCACCGGAATGGGGAAGAGCAATCTGATGAAGAACCTGGCCCTATCGTGCATGCGGCTTCGCAAGTACGGCTTCCTCATCCTCGATCCGCACGGCGAGTACTATGACGGCGGTGAATCGGGAAAGAAGGGATTGAAGCAGGCCAAGCAGGACGACGCTTTCGTGGTGTTCTCGTCCCGCGAGCTGGACGGGCCGCATAACTCGTTGCATGTGGCGTCGTCGGAGATCCAGATCGCCGACCTGGAGAACCTCTACGAGTTCACCTCCGTCCAGAAGGAGTTCATGGAGAACGCCCAGTACAGGTTCAAGGACACCTGGCTTACGGACATAAACGACAAGAGCGTCAAGGAGCTGCACGGCATCATGGAGGGGAAGTTCCAGGAGGGTACGATCAACGTGGTGAAACGGCGCCTGGAATCGCTTTTCCGTTTCAACCTCGTATCCCGGGACCCCAAGTTGTCCATCACGTCACACGTCATCGACTGCTTGCATGACGGCAAGGTCGTGCTGGTCGATACCTCGAACATGTACGAGGCGGAGGAGCTTCTCATATCGACCGTTCTATCACGCGCCATATTCGAGAGGCACAAGACGCTCTATGGTGAAAAGGCGAAGTTCGACAAGGTCCCACCGGTCCTAATCGCCCTGGAGGAGGCGCAGCGCGTCCTGACGGAAGCGAAGGGGACCATCTTCGCACAGATCGCAAGGGAGGGACGTAAGTTCAAGACCGGACTGTGCGCGGTGTCGCAGCAGCCGAAGCTCATCGACTCGGAGGTCATATCCCAGTTCAACACCCTGTTCATCCTGGGACTGGCCGACCGGAAGGACCGTGAGATCCTGAGGAACTCGGCGAAGCAGGACATCTCACAGCTGGACAACGAGATACAAATGCTCATGCCTGGCGAGGCGCTCATCGCCTCCCCGTTCGCACCGTTCGCGGTGCCGGTCAAGATCCACCTATACGAGGAATACCTGGAGAAGGTGGCCGGCGATGCCCCGAAGAAAGCCTTCAAGAAGGCTCCAGTGACCGCTACGTTCTACTGAAGCGGGCCTCGGGCCTTCAGGGGCGTTGCCCATATGATCGAACGGTGCGAGCTGGGAAGAAAAGGCTTAAATCGGCAGAGCCCCTTCGGCGCCCTTGAAATGGGGACGACATTGGAGGAGGTTTCGGTTTGAGGATCGTTCATGTCGCGGACACGCACCTGGGGTACTCCGCCTACCGTCGGATATGCGATGATGACGGTCCGTTCAGGGGATTGAATCAAAGGGAGGTCGACACCTACCTCTCGTTCAAGACGTTCGTAGACCGCGTTCTAGATCTCCAGCCCGACGTCGTGCTGCATAGCGGGGACCTGTTCGATTCCGTGAGGCCGTCCAACCGCGCACTGGGATTCGCCCTGGAACAGCTGGTTCGGCTCTCCGATGCCAACATACCCGTGGTGATCATCGCTGGAAATCACTCCACGCCGAGGATAAGGGAGACCGGTTCGGCCTTCCGCCTCTTCGAACATCTTCCCAATATCATGCCAGTGTACAAGGGGGTGTATGAGCGCATCACGGTCGGCGATCTCACCGTGCATGCGATCCCCCACACCGACGGTGAGATGTTCAAGGAGATGCTGCCATCCCTGAGCCGTTGCGGCGAGACCACCTATGAGGTCTCCATGCTTCATGCCGGAGTCGTGGGATTCAAGGAGTTCAGGATGAACGAGTTCAACGAGCAGATAGTGGACTCATGCTATCTTCGCGGGGACATGGACTACATCGCCCTGGGGCATTATCATGAGAACTGCGACATCGCGAGCAATGCCGCATATAGCGGCTCCACCGAGCGGTTCTCCTTCGCAGAGGCTGGACAGCCTAAAGGATTCTTGCTATTGGACCTGGAGACCAAGAAACGGAAGTTCGTGGAACTTCCGACCCGGCCGATGATCGACCTACCGGCCATTGACGGGCGCCGGCTAGACGCCGCCTCGCTGAACGCCGAGATCGAATCGCGATTGGCCCGCGACCTTGAGGGCATGATAGTGCGCCTTGTCGTCAGGAACGTACCAAGGGCGACGTACGAGGCGTTGAACTTCCGGAGGATAAGGGACCTGGCGACCGGCGCCATGCATTTCGAGCCCCGCTTCGAGATAGATCGGGAGAAGATATCCATACAGGCGGGGAGCGCCACCATCAACTCCCTCGAGCAAGAGTTCGTGTCCTACCTGGAGAGATACCCGGTGGAGAACATGGACAAGGATGTTCTGCGCGCTCGAGGACTGGAATTCCTGAAAAGGGGGCTGGAAAGATCCAGCTGATATATCTTGAGCTTGAGAACTATCGCAGATTCCGCTCCGCCCGGCTGGAGTTCCCAGATGGCGTCATCGGCATAATGGGGCCGAACGGTTCCGGCAAGTCCACGCTCATCGAGGCCATCTCCTGGGTGCTGTTCGGCAGCGGCAGCGTGGACCGCACCGACAAGGAGGGGATCAAGCGCTCCGGAGCCGGGCCGAACGAGGACTGCTCGGTCAGCCTGATATTCGAGCTTGGCGGGGTTCAGTACCAGGTCAAGCGCACCATGCGGGGCAAGAACCTCAAGGCGGATGCACAGCTTCTTGCCAACGGGGAGGTGCTGGCGTCGAGCGAAAGGTCTGTCACATCCGAGGTGGAGAAGATACTGGGCATGGATCACCGCGCGTTCTTCCTATCCGTGTTCGCACGGCAGAAGGACCTGTCGGCCCTGTCGGCGCTGCAACCGGCGGAGAGGAAGAAGCACATCATCCGTATGCTGGACCTCGATGTCCTGCAGGACGTCATCGACGATATCAAGCGAGACAAGAGAGATGAGGAGAACAAGCTGAAGTTCGTGAGCGATCAGTTGTTGACTGCCGACCTGAGGCCAAAACGAGAGGTTCTGGAAGAGGAGAGGGCTGCCCTCGTGGAGGAGATCTCGACGCTGAATCATGAGATGGAGGAAGCCAGGCGCGAGTTGGAGAGGCTCAAGGTGGAGCTGAAGAAAGCCAAGGGATCGAGGGACGAGGTCGCGGCGAAAGAGGAGGAGTATCGCGGTCGTGAGCGTCGCCTGGCAAAAAAGCGGGCCGAGCTGGAGGGCCTGATAAGGCAAAGAGCGGACCTGGAGAAGGACATCGCCTCATTGGAGCAACGCCTTGCCTCCCTTCCCGAGTTGAAAGCCAGGAAGGAAGAGTACGATGAGCTGCTAAAGAAGAAAGATGCAATGGAGGAATCTCGTAGGGCCTACGAAAGGAGAAAAACGCTGCTCGAATCGCTTGAAAGAGATGAAAGGGAGATCGCCATTGCCGAGGGCAATATCGCAAAATACTCGGAAGAAAGGCGTGGGCTCAGGGACCTCCAGGGGAGTCTGGCCAAGGTCTCTGAGAACCTTGGGTCGTTGGAATTGGAGGTCCAAGAGGCCAAGGAGAGGATATCGGTGGCGGAAACCGAGGTCCGCGGCCTGCAGAGAGACCTGGAGGGGTTGGAGAGCAAACGCCTGGAGATCGAATCCCTAGGGCCGGCGAGCGTGTGCCCCACTTGCCAAAGGACGTTGGGGGATCACCACGAGCGCCTGATTGCAACTCTTGACGATCAGGGGAAGAACATCGAATCCTCCATAATGGCTCGGAATGAGGAGATCCGAAGATGGCGTGAAGAGCTGCAGATCATCCAGAAGAGGAGAGATGTGCTGGAAGATAGGAAAAGGAAACTACAGGCTGATGATCTGAGGTGCAGGGAACTCGACGTCCTGTTGGAGCAGGTCACCAGAAGCCTCGATTCCCTGAAGGAGCATCGAGCCTCGTTGATCGGGCAGATGGATGCCCTGGGAGACGTCGATTTCGATGAGGGAGCATATCAGACCGTCAAGGAGCGACTTCTTGCCCTTCGTGCCGACGCGGAGAGGTTCCAAGCACTATCTGGAGAAGCCGTCAGGTTGCCGGAAATGAAGGATAGGAAAGAGGACCTGTGCACCAGCATCGAGCTGCGCGAGGATGAGCTCATCGGCATGCAGGCCGACCTGGCGGCCGTCGGTTACGAGGAAGGTGACCTGAAGGAGGCCCAGGAAAGGTATGCCAACGCCTTGCGCGCTCTTGAAGCCGGCCAAGGGAAGGTGCAAGAGAAGATCGCTGCCATCCATCAGGTCGAGAAACGACTTCAAGATAAGGATGACGCCATCGCTGAGATCGCAGAGATGGAGCGCAGAGAGAAGGAATGTGCCCGGAAGGTGCAGGAACTGGTCAAGCTCGAGCGGGTGATGGGGGACTTCAAGCAGAACCTGATGGAGCGGATCACGCCCACTCTCTCGGAGATAGCGTCCGAGCTTTTCGACACCATGACCGATTCTCGATACGGCGGCATAGAGGTGGACGAGAACTATGAGATACAGATCTACGATGGCGGGGAGAAGTACCCCCTGTCACGCTTCTCCGGGGGAGAGGGCGACCTGGCCAATCTGTGCCTCCGGCTCGCGATATCCCGCGTCCTGGCAGACCGGTCCGGGAACGACATGAACTTCCTGGTCCTAGACGAGATATTCGGCTCCCAGGACCAGGTGAGGAAGAGGGCCATCATGGAGACGTTGAACCGTCTGGAGAAGCGCTTCCATCAGATCGTCCTCATCACCCATATCGACGATACCAAGGACATGATGAGCAATGTGGTCACTGTGAAGGAACTGGACGACGGCACCAGCGACCTGGTCGTTTGACCGCCTCACAACCTTGAGATGATCTCCTGCCGCTTGGCGTCGTATTCCTCCTGTGAAATAAGTCCCTTGTCCAGCAGCTCCTTCAGCTTGACCAGGCGCTCCTCCGCCTCCACCTGGGAGATTGGTTCAAGCATGGGAGAGGGAACGTACTGCGCTGGAGCCTTCACCTTCACGTTCTGCCAACGCGGGTTGAGCATGGCCTCTTCGGCCTTCTTGCGGACATGGAACGGACGCGATACGTTCTCCCACTTCACCGCCCCCTTACGGTTGAAATGCATCGCCTGGCTGTCCGAGTCGATCCCTCCCGTTTCGCCAGAGGTGGAGAACATGACGTCGCCGAAGCCCAGGATCCTCTCTACCAGGGTCGGGTGAACGGTGACGTTGGATATGCGGTCATGGCGGGTGTCGCCGAAACGGAGGTTGAAGACCCCATATTGCGTCATTATCCGCCGATCGGTTATGGCGAACGCCGTATGGCTCCATATGGCATAATCGTAAATGAGCGCCAGCAGTCCCACGGCCACCGGGGCGAAGGATATGGCCCCGTTGTCGAACAGGCCAGTGACGCATATGATAATGACCGCCAGTCCCACGGCCAAGGCCGCCGCGCCCATTCGAAGGGTGGACGCGGGCATCAGAAGTAAGAGGGCGACAAGCGTGACCCATGTCGACGCATCAGCGTCCACCGATCCTACCGCATCGTAGTTGACGGATAGGACGATGGCGAACGCCACGGTGATGACCAGCAGTATCAATGGCTGGACCAGGTACACGATGTATGACGGCCTTCCTTCCCAGATCAGCGACTCCCCGGCGGCGAGACGGCTTCGCGGGAATATCGGGTCCCTCTGGATCATGGGAGATGAAGCGGTCATATCTGATCACATTGGATGCTCGATTATATTACGGATTCAGTCTCCCCATATCGCTTCGATGTCCACGTGTTCGCGCACGGTCGTGGCTATCAGTTCGACCTTACCCTCGTCGTCGGGGTCGATGCGGGCGACGAGGTGGTCGATCCGGTCGGAGGCCTCAAGGGTGTTCAGATCGGTAAGCAGGATCGGCACCCCTGTCTCGTACGCCCGCACCATGACCGATCTGGACGGCGGCATTCCCCCCGTCAGTACGATGCATGATGTATCCGTGGACAGCGCCGCCATCTGGATGTCCGCGCGGTCGCCGCCGGTGATAAGGGCCTTGCGCGACACCCGTTTCATATGGGTCAGCGCGGCCTCCGGACTCATGGCGCCTATCATGACATTTTCCACCCTTCCATCCAGTTGACCCTCGCCCTGCACCACACTGGCCTCCACGGCCTCCGCGACCTCTCGCACGGTATAATGGCGCAACTGTGGCACCGTCGGCACCTCTCCCAGCACCTTCACGCCCTTCCTCTCCAGTAATCGTCCCGGCACTGGGTCGTCGGAGTTGTTGAGGATCACCCCACGGAACTCCAGGGAATGATGCTCCATCATCCTGCACAGCATGCATATCTTGTCCAGGGCTGGAACGGTTGCCGAGGACACCAGCACGGTGGGAGCGCCGAGGGCATGGGCAATCGTCATTCCGGAAACGTCGCCCAAGCAGCCCGTGAATATGTCCCTGGTGCCCTCGATCAGCATGCGATCCATTCCCTCGCTCAGCCGT
>Ga0209537_1004189_pt1 | contig 12523 bp, 12 predicted proteins | sample BioPla4DNA1_FD_187698 | JGI IMG/M metagenome (GOLD analysis project Ga0209537, IMG submission 187698) | Biogas fermentation microbial communities from Germany - Plant 4 DNA1 (SPAdes) (version 2) | ecosystem: Engineered > Bioreactor > Anaerobic > Digestate | place: Bielefeld, North...
AGATATGCGAGAACATATTCAACATAACGATATCAGGATGTTCCGGGCTTTGCAGGAAAGGTTTTGAATTGACGGAAAGGGAAGGTTCCCAATACGCGGCCATTTTCAATGAACTGCTGTGTGCTGCAGCAATGAGAGCAAAAATCCACGGACACATGAAAAACGAGCTGTTTTCAGGCAATTAGCTGTTTCGCGTGTATGCAGACATCAGCGGACAAGATCTGTCCTACGTGCACATACAATAGACCAGTTTGCATTACTTAGAGACATCAAGGACCTCAGAGTAATATAACGTCTACTGGCAGGCTACGACAGTCAGTGGATAAGCCAATTCTCTCTTTTATCCAAACTGATATCTTCATAAATTCCACATAGAGCCTCCCTGTAGCTTTTATGGTCGCTATGCATCGGATGTTCTGAAGCAGTTGCCATGCAACTTCTGAAATATTGCTTCACATATGATAGTAGAATATAATAATATCTTGAAAGGATGAGAATATCATATCAAAAGAGAACAACCGCTGCACTGGGCTGATGAATAGCTGATGTGCAAGCAAACACATATTTGCAGCTATAAGTGAAGAAGCGTCCCACAGGAGTTTCCCACGGGAGTTAATTATACAGGAGAGGTGTATGAATGAAAATTTTGTTCGTTTCCGCAGAAATGTCCCCATTTGCAAAAACAGGTGGATTGGCTGATGTGGCGGGGTCATTGCCCAAAGCGCTGAATGGATTGGGGCATGACGTCCGTGTAGTGATGCCCAGATACAGGATGATAAAGGGCAATCTGAAGTATGTGACTGATTTTCCCGTTTGGATCGACCAGAGTATAGAAACGTGTATCATCAGGCAGACAGAAGTTCCGTTTGTATGGAAAGACAGAACGAATCACCTGACTGTTTACTTTACAGACAGCTACAGGTTGTTTGACAGGGAAGGTATATATGGGCATTTTGACGACGCTGAGCGTTTTGTGTTTTTCTGTAAGGCAGTGTTGGAGATGTTGCCTTGTATAAATTTCAAGCCTGACGTAATACACTGCAATGACTGGCATACAGGTCCTGTATGTCTGCTCCTGAAGGAAAAGTATCGCGACGACAACTACTTTAAAGATATTGCCACGCTGTTCACGATACACAATCTTGAATATCAGGGACATTTCTCAAGTCACGTCATAAAGCTGCTGAACTGTGATTACAGTATTTTTACGCCGGAAAAAACAGAGTTTTACGGTATGTTCAATTTCATGAAAGCTGGTCTTGTTTATGCTGATATTATTAATACGGTCAGCAGGGTGTATGCAGAAGAAATCAAAACACCTGAATATGGAGAGCGGCTTGAGGGAGTTCTGCAGAAGCGCGCTTCAGACCTTTTCGGCATAGTGAACGGGATCGATTATGAGCAATTCGATCCTCTTACGGATAAAAATATCGTCCAAAACTATAGTGCAGACAATCCTGAAGACAAGAAAATGAATAAGACGGCATTACAGAAAGAAATGGGTCTGCCTTGCGCTGACGTGCCGCTGATCGGTCTCATTTCAAGGCTTTCGGGGCAAAAAGGACTGAACCTGATAATTGATCGCATAGATGACATGCTGGCCAGGGATATCCAGTTTGTTTTGCTGGGAACAGGAGATGAGTATTATCACGAGCAATTCAGGGCGATAGCATCAAGATATCCGGGGAAAATCGCTGTTAATCTCGAGTTCAACCCAAAGCTTGCCCAGATGATTTATGCTGGCAGTGATATGTTCCTGATGCCCTCAAGATTTGAACCATGTGGACTCGGACAGATAATCAGCCTGAGATACGGAACAGTGCCAATAGTAAGGGCTACGGGCGGTCTTGCCGAGACGATTATAGATTATGATGCAGATAATGAAAATGGCAACGGCTTTTCATTTTCCGAGTTTTCGTCAGATGCGATGCTGGACGCCATCGACCGGGCTGTTCGTGTTTACAAGAACCGTCCAGAGGAATGGAAAACTTTGATTAAGCGGGCTATGAAAATAGATTTTTCGTGGGACAGTTCTGCGAAAAAGTACGAGGAACTATACAAGCATACAATTGAAAAGAGGAAAAAAGATGACTCTGAAGGAAAAAACTAAGGTTATACTAAAGAAACTTGAAGCATTATATCCTGACGCAAGCTGTTCGCTGGTTTATGAAGATCCGCTGCAACTCATGATCGCAACTCAGCTGGCTGCTCAATGTACTGATGAACGTGTGAACATTGTCACGAGAGATCTCTTCAGGAAATACAGGACAGTGGACGATTTTGCAAATGCTGATGTACAGGAACTGGAACAGGATATAAAATCCACGGGGTTCTTTCGGAATAAGGCTAGGAACATTATCGCAGCATGTAGGATGATAATTTCGGATTTCGGAAGAAGTGTCCCCAACAATATGGAAAGTCTGCTGAAGCTTCCGGGGGTGGGGAGGAAGACCGCGAATCTGCTGCTGAACGAGTGTTTCGGTATTCCGGGATTTGTCGTGGACACCCATGCAAAAAGGCTTTCGCGGAGGATCGGCCTGACCATAAACGATGATCCGGAGAAAATCGAGTACGACCTGATGGAAATCGTGCCCAGGAATAAATGGGGACGGTTCTGCCATTTGCTGGTTGCCCACGGGCGTGCTGTCTGCAATGCAAGAAAACCGTTGTGCGGCAAGTGCGATATCAGCGATTACTGCGATTATTACCAGCGTTCAAAGCAAAACGAGAAATAATTGCGTATCATGTGAAGGCAAGCAGATAATACAACAGGCAAATCCTGACAGACAGGCATTTTGCCTGTCTGAGATATTAGCAGCCAATGCTAAAAGTTTCTATCAAAGCCGACGGACCTATATATCAGGCAATGCTGGTGCTAAGATTTGCAAATAACTATTGACTGCAACGAGTATTCAAAACATAATAGATTATGACAGTTTTTGTTTCAACGACTTGTATGGCTTAAACATTCGTTATATGTTTCGAAAAATATATCATTCAAATAATAAAATAATAGCAGTGCAGCAAAACCAATACAATGATTGACAGACGGGTGATTATTTGGGCGAACTGACGGCAAAACTCAAAGAAGTAATTACATCAGTTACACCGATTACAGTCATTGTCCTGATACTCCACTTTACTTTTACACCATTGGAACCTGACCAGTTGTATGCGTTTCTTATAGGTTCCGTACTGGTGATACTTGGCCTTACCATATTTCTTTTTGGTATCGACCAGGGGCTTGAACCAATCGGACAAGGGATAGGAAATACCCTGACACGCTCAAACAGTTATGCAGTGCTGGTTACGGTAAGCCTGATACTTGGTTTTTTCATTTCTTTCGCAGAACCGGATCTCCGCATCCTGGCCAACCAGGTGGACAACGTTACTTCAGGGCAATTCGACGGCCTGCTGATGGTCGTTGTGGTTTCAATCGGCATCGGAGTCATGATGACCCTCGGAATGCTGCGAATACTCAGGGGTGTCAGGCTGAAATATGTCTTCACGGCTGCATATGGGGTGGTTTTCGTCCTGTCGCTGTTTTCCTCATTTGATTTTCTGGCGATTTCTTTTGATGCTTCCGGGGCAACGACAGGGGCTATTACCGTTCCTTTCGTCCTTGCTTTGGCAGCCGGAATTTCAGCTATCAAAAAAGATAGCAGGATGGGCGAGGCAGACAGTTTCGGACTGGTGGGGATCGCATCGACAGGCGCCATCCTGGGAGTTCTGATTACCGGATTCTTCCTCAATGTAGACAAACTAAGCGGCGCATTGCCGGAGGCTGAAATATCGGCGTCTAATCTTTTTGAAATGTACAGTTCCAAGCTGCCGGCTATTGCATGGGATTCATTTTTATCGCTGCTTCCTATAATAATCGTGTATATTTTATTCGAAGTCTTCTTCTTCAAGCATAAAAGGAAAAGGATCATCGATCTCACCCGTGGCATTGTCCTGACTTATTCGGGGCTTGTCATATTCCTGCTGGGAGTCAACGGCGGTTTCATGGATCTTGGTGCCCAGATCGGATTTCGGCTTGCCGCACTGGATTCCAAAGTCCCGCTTTTGATCGTAGCTTTGCTGCTTGGCCTTTCCACGGTGCTGGCCGAGCCGGCGGTCCTGGTACTGACCCACCAGGTTGAGGATGTTACCGGCGGATATGTCAAGCGACCTTTAGTTCTGATTTTTTTATCCGTGGCAGTAGGCATGTCCATCTTTATGTCAGCCATCAGGATACTGGTGCCCGATGTCCAGCTATGGATGTATGTACTGCCGGGATTCGGATTGTCCGTGCTTTTGTCTTTCTTTGTGCCTGACCTGTTTGTCGGCATGGCATTCGACGCAGGCGGTGTTGCTTCCGGGCCCATGACGGCTACTTTCTCGCTTGCCTTTGTCCAGGGGATAGCTGCACATATTCCGACGGCTGACGTTGTAACTGACGGGTTTGGGATGATAGCGATCGTTGCAATGATGCCAATATTGGCACTTGAACTGTTGGGTGCGCTGTACCAGGCTAAATCGCGCAAAGCATCCGCAGTGGCTATTCAGAAAGAGAAGTCGATTGGAGGTAACCATGGATAACCAGGAATCAAAACCCATCGAAAATCAATTCCAGATTCTGACTCTTATCCTGAGCGAACACCAATGCCAAAAATGCGTCCATATAGCCAGGGAGAGCGGCATTTGTCGCGGAATACTGACCATAGGCAGAGGGACGGTCCACAGCGGCATTTTGAACTTGCTGGGGATAAAAAGCCAGAAACGGGAAATAGTGAGTTTCCTGCTCAAAAAAGACAAGGCAAAAGAACTGCTGGATCGTTTCACTTATGAACTCCAGCTATACAAACATGGTCACGGGATTGCCTTTCTGACATCGGTCCTGATGGCAAACTGTGAAACCGATAAAGGGCAGGTTTTCAGCAATACTGGAGAAATTTCGGAGGAAGAGAGTATGTACAGAAAACTGACTGTTATCGTCGACCGCGGCATGGCGGGAGATGTGATGGATGTTGCGTTCAAGGCCGGCGCCGGAGGCGGGACGATCATGCATGGACGCGGTGTCGGCGCGGAGCACACCATGAAGCTGTTCGGCATAGAAATAGAGCCCGAGAAGGAACTGGTGATAATCCTGTTACCGAGCAGCATAATCCACAAAGTGACGGATGCTTTGTACCGGGAACTCGAAATAGGAGAACCGGGTAAAGGCATAATGTTCGTTGAGCCGATTGTCGAAGTCCGGGGACTTTTCGAACCTGAGCAGAAGGACGAAGAAAAGCAGCAGTAAACCTGGAATTTGCAGGACAAGGGAGATGCGCTGAAATACCGAAGACTCATATGTAAACGATTGTTGCCGGGGACACCGTCAGAGCCTGCGTTCGCGCGCTCAGGGTGTCCTTTTCCGGATTTTCATGGTGTCATTTCCGGATTATCTGCATCCGAAACCACAAGCAAAAACGAAACCATATTGTAAATCAAAACATACCACAAACCACGGTAATTTCACGATATTTAGGCATGTCGCGGGGAATATGCATCTCAGGAAACATATATCCCGCGCGACATAAACGCAATATATTTATTAATGAAATTATTATGCAACATGACGCAAAAATGCAGCACCAAACATGAGCATTAACTTTTCCAGAGTATGTATCGTCGAATTTCCTGTTGCGGGACCCGACAGCAAACTGAAAATGATAATGCAATGACAGTGCTTTATTTCCGGCCGAATCACTGCAATGTTTTCCGGGACCCATTCCGACCAGGCCTTGCGCTTTGTGAGTCCCGATACAGTAAATACATTGGACTTCGCAGCGAGTATAACAATTACAGTCCGACCGTCATATGGTGTATAGGAACAGGTTTCAGACAGGTCGCAACAACAAAGCCGGCATATGGCAGGGAATGTGTTTGATGTAACAGCTGTTGTGCTGTTTTGCCTTGTCAACCGGACCGCAGCGACTTGTGGGCGCCACGGAACGATGAGTGCCGGCGAGCAAAAAGCATGATTTGCTGTCCGGCCACCCATGACAAAGAATCAGTCTACTATGGCAAAGAACGTCGAAATCAAGGTTAACGATGAATGGAGGGATCCGGGTGAAACTCAGGAAGCTGTATCTGACAAACAACTTATGCTACATGACAGGCAAAAAACATACACCGAAGGGCGTCATGGTGCATTCCACCGGAGCGAACAACCCCAGGCTGAGCAGATATGTGGGTCCCGACGATGGCATGTTGGGTCCCAATCCATACAATAATCACTGGAACCAACCCACGCCCGGCGGCAGGAAAGTTTGCCCGCACGCTTTCATCGGCAAGCTGAAAGACGGAAGCATTGCAACATATCAGACATTGCCCTGGGATATGGCAGGCTGGCACTCCGGAAGCGGCAGCCTTGGGTTAGCCCGGAATGCAAACAATACCGGGTACATCGGGTTTGAGATCTGCGAAGACGGACTCGCGGATCCGGTCTATTTCAGCCTGGTGTACCGCGAAGCTGTCGAGCTTGCTGCGTACCTCTGCGCTTTATACGATATCAGGCCGGTCAGGCCTTACCTCATCGACCACAGTGAGGGACACTTCTTAGGAATTGCAAGCAATCATGCGGATGTGATGCACTGGTTCCCGAGACACGGCAAAAGTATGGATTCGTTCCGTGCCGACGTCGAAGCCGAAATGGCAAAGTTCACGGACCGGGAACTGTTGAAGGCCGTGGCCAGGATCAGCGATATAGTGCCTGGAGGGATCGATGTTTTGATGTGGTCCGGGAGCAATAAAGAATGGAAAGCTAAGTATGTGGACACCCTATTGCTGAAAATCGCCAATGCGCTGGAGTGATACATTCTTTCAGTTAAATACACTTTCAGATTCGGGTTATTCGACTGACGGATCGAGGTAATTGTATATGCAGGGACATTCCTGCTGAAATCAGCCTTATCAGAGCCGGCTTTATTGTGCTGACCTTATCGAAGCCAGACTTACCGGAGTCACCAATGCCGGGGTCAAGCTTCTATTGAGGGCGGGATCAGCCTTGTTGGAAGTGTGTGGACAGCCACATTGATGGGATGCGGCTGTCCTGATTTGGAAGCAAATGACTTGCAGCCTGTATGGATAAAACCACGGCAACGTATATAACAGTCCAGTGAAATCCCAATCTGGGACAGCAAATCCTCTCAGTCAGGTCCACGTGGCCGTTTTGCGTCGCCTGTCTGTTGGCTTGCCTGTTTCGGGCAGTCTTTAACCTCGGATCATACAGTACATATTGTCATTGCAGATGAAAAACCTTATAATATATATGTAAACGATTACACAATTGGATCCAAAGTGCTGAAATCATTGGTATCACTGTCAAGATCGATTGCATCAGGAGGCCAGGATGTCAACGATCAAGGATGTTGCAAAGCGGGCCGGCGTTTCTGTGGCCACGGTGTCGAGAGTAATAAACGGCAGTTCCAGGGTTTCTCCCGCGACAGCACTAAAAGTCAGGCAGGCCGTCGCCGAACTGGATTACCGTCCCAACCTGCTTGGCAGGAATCTCAGGAAAACAAGGTCAGAAAGGGTACTTGTGCTTATCCCCGATATAGCCAACCCGTTTTATGCGGAAATAGTAAAAGGAATAGAAGATGTCGCGAGCAGACACGGATACAGCATCATGCTCTGCAACACCGACTCGGATCCGGAAAGAGAAAAGAGATATATCAAAATGTTGAAAAGCCGTCTGGCTGATGGCGCGATTTTTATGGCTTCCGAAATGACAGGTGATGAATTGACAGAACTGTCCCTCGAAATTCCAATCGTTCAGTGCTGCGAATATAAAGCTGATCTTCCGATAACACATGTTTCGATCGACAATGAAACAGCAGCCTGCAAGGCAGTTAACCATTTGATCTGCCTTGGACATAAGAGGATAGCGTTTATAGGGGCAAAGAACCAGTTTCTTTCTTCGGCCCTGAGGCAGGAAGGGTACATTCGCGCCCTGAAGGAAGCGGGGATCGGCTTCGATCCCGCTTTATGCGGATATGGAGACTACAGTTACGAGTCGGGATTCAGGATAATGAAACAACTGCTAGGACTGGATCCACGGCCGACAGCTGTTTTCTGCGTATCCGACCTGATGGCGGTCGGTGCGGCAGGCGCCGCCATGGAAGATGATTTGCGAGTGCCGGAGGACCTTGCTGTCTGCGGGTTTGACAACATATATTTTTCATGGATGTTCAAACCCGCTCTCACAACAGTCTCACAGCCGATGTATGATTTGGGCTGCACGGCCATGGAAGCGCTTCTTAATTTGATTGAGGGCAAAAGCGAAGGGAAATCGGAATATTTCCTGGAACATGAACTGATAATACGTGAGTCCACTGTTAAATAACCGGTCTATGGGAAGGTGTTTTATTTCCAGCCGGGGCACGAGATGTACCCGACCTATTATAACAAGGACATCCAGAGGATGATCAACAATGCGGTCAAATGGGCCAGGCCGGTCAAGAAGACGGACAACCTGCTGACTAAAAATATAAAGGTGCCCCCTGAGGCTAAGCAAATCGGCTGACGGCTGTTTCACGGCCCGGCGGCAGGACGACGGGCCTTGTTGTATCGCTGATCCACTACAATTGGCAACATACCGGGGAACGAATAAACAGAACAAGTACACAGAAAGGAGCATCACAAATGGTAGGAATCGGAATAATCGGATGCGGATCGATTGCAATCGCAAGGCATGTCCCGGAGTATCACGCCCGGAATGACTGCAGGATCATTGGATACTATGATCCTGTGGCTGAGCGGGCCGGGAAACTGGCTGAGCAGTATGGAGGCAAGGTTTACCATTCTGTAGAGGAACTTCTTTCGGACAGCGAAATCGATGCGGTAAGCGTGTGTACCGCGAACAAGTACCATGCACCTGTAACGATAGCCGCTCTCAGGGCAGGCAAGCACGTATTGTGTGAAAAGCCGATAGCAACATCCGTAAAAGAGGCCCGGGAAATGGTCGATACAGCCCGCATGACGGGCAAATTCCTGATGATCGGCCATAACCAGAGGCTTGCCCCGGCGCATATACGTGCAAAGGAGATCCTGAAGTCCGGCGAGATGGGGCGTATCCTGACTTTCAGGACGACTTTCGGACATGGCGGGCCCGAACTCTGGAGCCAGGATAAAGGCAGGCATACATGGTTTTTCAAAAAAGGCGATGCTTTCATCGGCGCGATGGGAGATTTGGGCGTCCATAAGGCAGACCTCATCCGCTGGCTGACAGATGATGAAATCGTCGAGGTAAAAGCCTATGTTACAACACTGGACAAGAAAAATGAAAAGGGCGAACTGATTGAGGTCGATGACAATGCGATATGCCTGCTGAAATCAAAGTCAGGGATTTGCGGTACTCTGACTGTCAGCTGGACATATTACGGCGAAGAGGACAACAGCACTGTTCTGTACTGCACTGACGGCATTATGAAGATTTATGATAATCCGGAGTTCCCCATCGAAATCATAAAAAAGAACGGTGAGAAAGCGTACTATAAGGTCGGGAGCATCCAGACCAATGAGAACCAGACGGCTTCCGGCGTTATCGATTCATTCGTCGATTCGATAATCAACGGTAAAGAGCCTGAAATCAACGGTGAAGAAGGACTAGCGGCTCTTCGCATCGTCCTGGCATGTCTTGAATCTGCAGCGACGGGCAGAACGATTACATTATAACGAACTGTGATAATGCTCCTGGGCTTTGCCAGGATGCCTGCATTATGTGCGGGCAGCAGTGAGGAAGCAGGAAAATGGAAACCGGGAGGGTCATAATAGCCTCGGAAACGGGAGGAACGGGGCCTTAGAGACCGGGGGAACCGGGAGTAGGATGGTAGCCAGAAGTGCCATGAAAGGCAGGAGGATCAGGAGAAAAAGGTATTCGGGGGGAGAAATAAGAACCCTAAGAAGCATAGAACCATAGAACCGTAACGGACCGGGAGCGCTGTCAAAGCCATATGACAGACAACAGAACGAATGATACCAGAGATCATCCATTGTAATGCAGTTATTTTGAGCAAATAGCGGTGCAAATGAATGATTGACTGCAAGCAGCAGAATATATGGATGCAGAGCCCCGGATATGTTCTGTCAGTGACGCCGGGCTCGAAACAAGCAAACAAAGGAGGTATTTATCATGAAACTGGGCGTATTTACTGTTTTGCTTTCTGCAAAAAGCCTGGAGGAAAGCCTTGCATATCTGAGAAATTTGGGAGTCCAGGCGGTGGAACTTGGCACGGGCGGATATCCCGGCAAAGCACATGCCGATCCTGATGAACTTCTTGGGGACAGTTCTGCAGTTTCCAAACTGAAAGAACTCATCAACAAATATGATATGGAGATAAGCGCCCTGAGTTGCCACGGGAACCCGGTCCATCCACAGAAGGAGATAGCCCGCAGGTTCCACGAAGATTTCGAAAAAACGATACTGCTGGCTGAAAAGCTTGGAGTTGAAAGAGTCTGCGGCTTCTCAGGCTGCCCCGGGGATTCTCCTGATTCTCTTTATCCGAACTGGGTGACCTGTCCATGGCCTGAAGATTTCCTGAAAATACTGGATTATCAGTGGAATGAGGTCCTCATCCCGTATTGGCAGAAAACAGCAAAGTTTGCAAAGGATTACGGTGTTAATAAAATCTGCTTTGAAATGCATCCCGGATTTGCGGTGTACAATCCCGAGTCCCTGCTGAAACTGCGCAATGCCGTGGGAGATGTCATCGGTGCCAACTTTGACCCCAGCCACCTGTTCTGGCAGGGTATCGATCCTGTAGCGGCGATCAGGGAACTTAAAGATTGCATCTACCATTTCCATGCAAAAGACACGAAAATCGATCCGTATAACACCGCTGTCAACGGGGTTCTGGATGTCAGGCATTACAGTGATGAAATCAATCGTTCGTGGATATTCAGAACAGTCGGGTACGGCCACGATTACCAGGTTTGGAAAGATATCATAAGCGCGCTGCGGATGGTTGGCTATGACTATGTGCTATCCATAGAGCATGAAGACAGCCTTATGTCTGTGAATGAAGGCCTGCAGAAAGCAGTGAAGTTCCTTAAGGAAGTTATGGCCTTTGAAGACACGGGTGAAATGTGGTGGGCGTAAATATGCTTGCTGACCGGAGCACCACGGTTTCGGCCGATTGATCCGATAATTGACGAGGGCGATTGATCGATGGTTTTACGATCATTCGCCTTCCTGCTTTCCGTGAGGTAATAAAAAACCCTTGCAACTTGATTTTGCAAGGGTCTCTGGTGCGCCATCAGGGGCTCGAACCCCGGACACCCTGATTAAGAGTAAGAAGAGAGCCGCAAAACACAGCTAAATAGAACTAAACATCACTTAAAGAAATGGCTTTATATTGCGGCTTTCAAGGCTTACTTACTAAATACTGCTAAATAAAAAACAATGCTGCAAAACGTTACATGTAACATAAAATGCAGCATAAAAAAGAACGCTTGTTTGGACAACATAAAAATGGTAAAATATTAATAGAAAGAGATATAGGAAGATGGGATGAAATATGAAGATTATTGACAAGATACAAGCATCCCGCTAAATCCCAAGTTAAACATGCTATAATTATGTTATGGGTACATAGGAGTGAGTGCAAAAGTCCTCGATTTCGGGGGCTTTTTTATATTTAAAAATAAATCGTCCCCTTTTGCCCTCCGAGAACACCATATAGTAGGAGGGTTTATTATGACTAATAATTTTAGTGTTCGGTTGAGTAAAAAAATGAGTATATTTGAGTAATTGCAGGGGCATGCCTATAGTGATATGATGAAACGGGAAACAACAGGATGACCGTTGGGACAAGATCCTACAGATTCCCATATTGCAAGGCTATTATATATAGTATAGTAAAGTTGAGCGGGTACGACAAAATGGTACAGATTGGCACATTGCAAGGCTATTGCATATATGATATGGTAAAGTTGAGCAGGTCGTCCAGGTGGCGGCTATTTTTATGTGGAGCTGTCCGGTTGGGCGGCTTTTTGTTTTGGAGGGTGATGGTCGACAAAATTGATTGTCAACACCTAAAATCAAAAAATATCTCGTGTTTGCTCGTGATATCTCACTATTTCGCAATATTTTAAAAATTATTTTGCGCCGGGACAAAATGATACAAAATGCTATAGATTGACATATTGCAAGGACTACACAGATATAGTATGATATTATTGTGGAGCTGTCCGAGAGGACGGCTAACATTTTAACTGATAGTTACCCTTTTAATAGATTTTGGGAAAAATATAATATACTTTAAGATATTCATATGAACCGTTCGGAAAACCGAGCGGTTTTTTTATGCCGAAAATTAGGAGCCGAAAGGCTTTTTTTTAACTCAATAATTTGTACTTATAGCCAAGTACAAGAAAGACCAGCTAATTAAAGTCAAGAGTTTATAATAAAAATTTTGAGAAATTTTTTTAGGCTCCTGACGTTAATGAAACGCATGACAACAAGACCACCTAGGTGAGGTAGACATAAAATAGCTGG
>Ga0209537_1004191_pt1 | contig 12522 bp, 17 predicted proteins | sample BioPla4DNA1_FD_187698 | JGI IMG/M metagenome (GOLD analysis project Ga0209537, IMG submission 187698) | Biogas fermentation microbial communities from Germany - Plant 4 DNA1 (SPAdes) (version 2) | ecosystem: Engineered > Bioreactor > Anaerobic > Digestate | place: Bielefeld, North...
TTCTTCCTCCCTTTAAAGTGCCGCCGACAAAACCGCCTACATCTTTTATTTCATCCTGCTTTGACTTTGAAAGTTTCTTATACTCCTCATAGGTTTCATGGGTTCTGATAGTCCTGCTTAATTTAGCCACCATCTCAGACCACAGCATTTCTTTGTTTTTCCAATTAAGTTCCTTTCGGTTTCTGCCCACGGCTATAGTTAGCATGCCGTCATGTTTTAGTGAAATACCATTGCTTTCAGCTTTATTCTTCATCTCCATTGCCATCTTTCACCTCCAATTATCACAAACTCCATCTCCTTAAGCTGAAACTGTTCTTTCAATTATTGGAAGCAAGCTACATTTATTCTTTAAAAGATCATAGAGAAATAATCTTCCTTTTTGAGTCCAATAGGTATGCATTACGCTTTTTTCTGAATCAAGTGCATGAGTTTTTGATTGAGTGTATCCCATGTGTGCATATTTTTGATATAAAAGCCATGTATCTCCCATTTTATACTTCACCCCTAAATCATGAAGCAGTTTATTCATTGCTTTTCCTGACATACCATAGTCTTTAGCTATCTTACTTATAGGAACCAAAGATTGGTTCTGCAGTATTAAATCATAATAAGTTGCTTTAGGTTTTAATTCTCCGATAATTTGTTTATTCTTAGCATTTTCAAGTTCAAGCTGTTTTCTTTTTTCTTTCTCCAACTTTAGCTCTGTAAATAATTTAATGCCCAGCTCAGGATTTGCAATAATATCGTCTATAACTTTATCTGTTGCATAAACACCGTGCTTTCTTATGGCAGGCAGTACATCGTCAAATACCCAACGTTCAAATTTTTCTGCCGCAGGTAATTTTGATTTAACTATAAGCCTGAAAAGATCTCCTTCTGGAATATATCTAACCTTCTGTTCTCCTCCTTCAGTAGGGGTGAGGAATTCACGCACCCCTTTGCAGTGCATTCTTATTGCTTCCTGTGGGTTTTTATATCCAAGTGTCCTTGCACATTCCGTCGCTGGGAAATATTCTTTATTGTCCTTAATCAATATCTTCAACTCACCAAACTCTGTATTTCTGAATACCTGTAAATTATTCATGTTCTATTTCCTCCTGTTCTATAATTTTTCCGCATTCACATTCATAAAAATAATCAACTATTTCTCCATGCTCTATATGCATATTAATCATAGCTTCATTTCCACAAGCAGGACATTTTACTGCTTTATCAACAGATTCATAAAAATCGTCTTCCCAGTTCATAGATTTCTGCTCCTTCCTAATCTTTTTTATAATAAAAGGCTTCAAAGCTGTCAGCCTTAAGCGGCAGACCTTTAGCCCAGCTGACAGGCTCAGCCATAATTTTTTCAACTTCTTCCTTTGAGCCTGTGCCGTTTTCAGCTTCAAGAATAACCTCATCATGCACATGAAATTTTATTTTATATCCTGCTTTATCAAGCCTTAACATAGCTTCAGCCAAGCAGTCTCTTGCAATAGCCTGAATAATATTTTCCACAAGCTTGCCCCCGTATGTTGGAATTCTTCCCCACTGCTTTCCCTGCTCGTTTCCTTCATAGGTAAGCTGTTCTTTTCCAAAACGCTCATCTACACCTATTTTAGGTCTTACATAAGAAAGAGCTCGTCCTGAAGGAATGGTAATAAATAAAATACCTTCTGTATAATGAAACTTAACACCATGCTGTATCTTTACTAATGCTTTTTCTTTTACAGCCTTTACAGCAGCTTCTTCTACATCCCTCCAAAGCTTAACAATATTAGGATTCGAATTTCTCCAGGCTGTTACAAGTTCAGATAGTTCGCTTTCTGTAAGTCCCATATCTAATGCACCCATTTGAATTAATGCTCCAATAGATCCTCCATATCCTAAGGCAAGTTCTGCAATCTTTCCTTTCTGCCTTAATGGACTGCCTTTATCAATAGTTTCAATTGGTGCTTTAAACATCTGAGCTGCAGATGCTTCATAGATTTTTCCATGAGAATTGAATACCTCCATTCTCCACTTCTCGCCTGCAAGCCAAGCTATTACTCTTGCCTCAATGGCACTGAAATCAGCTACTATAAATCTGCTGTTATCTGATGGAATAAATGCTGTTCTTATAAGCTGGGATAAAACATCCGGTATGCTGTCAAAGAGCATTTCCAGTGCTTCAAAATTTCCTGATTTTAAAAATTCTCTTGCTAAGTTTAAATCACTCATTTTATTCCTTGGAAGATTATGAATCTGAACAAGCCTGCCTGCCCACCTCCCGGTTCTGTTTGCCCCATAAAACTGCAAAAGACCTCTAATCTTTCCATCCCTGCATATTGAACGCTCCATAGCCTCATATTTTTTAACTGATGTTTTTGACATAGCCTGCCTCAGCTCTAACATGCGTTCTACTTGTAAATCAGAAGATTCTGATACAAGCTCTTCAACTTTCTTTTTAGAAAGACTATCTACTTCTATTCCTTTATCCTGCAGCCATTTTTTTATCTGAGCAGGACTGTTTGGATTATCAAGTCCTGATAAATTGACAGCCTCCTCAAAAATTTCTGCTTGAAAATCCGTATCTGCTTTTATTGCATTTTTAACAAGCATCATATCAATTAAGACTCCCTCATCATTTATCTTTTGATCCAGCTCCCATAGTTTCTGCTCAAACTCTATGATAGGAAATGCTTCAAGTTTCTTTCTTATCAGCCTTTCAACCTCAACGTCCTGCCTGCAGTAACTTTTAAATATCTGCCATTTTTCCATATCATGCTCAGGCATATTTCTGTTTCTTCCTCCGTTTGCTTTTGAGGGTTTGCATGGAATTGAAAAATATTTTATAAGTGCTTTACCTTCTTTCATTTTCTGCTCTGACAGTCTTAAACACTTTGCTACACCATCTAAACTTCCCGGAAGACCTAAAGCTAAAGCATGAACCTGCGAACATCTCCACTGATTAGATGGCATAGGTTTTTTTAAATATTTTGATAAACAGGTTCTTTCAAAATTTGCATTGTAAGCTGTCTTTATAACATTGGGGTCTGTTAAAGCTTCAATAATATTTTCAGGTATTTCTTCTCCTTGGGCTATGTCAATAATCTTTACCTCTTCATCATCAAAGGCATATGCAAAAAGTAATATTTCAAAATCATCAGAGTCACAGTAGGCATAAACTCCGCATTTAGTTAAGTCTTTACTGCTGAATGTTTCTAAATCTATACTCAAAGTTCTCATTTTCTCTGATCACCTGCTTTTAATTCTTCTTTGTGTAAAGAAGGAGAGAAAGTTAATCTCTCCTCTGTTTAACCTAAAACATCTTCATCCTCATCATCTGCAAAGTCATCTTCTGCACTGCTTCTTCCTCCAAGAGGCTCACCATCTGCTGTTTTCATAATGTTTTGAAGCCCTGCTGCAATTCCTTTATTTCCATTTACGTTAAATCCATAAAAAGTTAAACTCACTCTGCCATAGCAGCCGCTGTAAAATTCACTTTGGTCTATAATAGGATTCAAATCTCCATCTACAATTCCCGGTTTTATTTTGCTGTTGGCATTAATAAAGTAGCTGTCTGCATAAGCTTCATCATCTTCTCTGTCCACATCGCCGTCACGAAGGGGTGTCTTAAGATTTGCAGGAATTTTTCCTCCAAACTTGTCCTTATTTTCTTCAATAGCTTTTTGAATTGCATCTTTTATTTTCTTTACTGATTTTTTATCTGACTTTGGTATGATAATGCTGACAGAATATTTTAAGTCACTGCCGTTTACACTTACTGGCTGATGCACATTTGCATAGCTGAATCTTACTGGGTTTTCCTTTGTTCCAATTGTAATTTTTACCATATCTTTTTCCTCCTCATTAATTAAAATCTTCTTCTGGTGAAGCTTTAACAGCCTGCCTGTCATCATCTTCAGGCACTAATTTAAATCTGCCCTGAGATTTTGTTATATGCGAGCCTAAAAGCTCATTAAATGTTTTCTTTCCTAATGCCTTTTCAAGATTTGTAATGGTATTAACTGATTTTTTATAAACCATATCACTGTCATAACCTGCATCTAATAATGCTTTAATTACAGCCTCTTCATCAGTAAACTTACGGGTACCTTTCCCCTCTACAAGCTTCATTCCAGGCCACTTTTTATTTTCTTCAACAGCTTGTTTTAAAGCATATTCCTGTACATCTTTTGCCCAGTTTATTAAACCATCAACAGCAGTCAATACTTCTACAATCTCTTCATCTGAAAGAAGGGAAGGTTTTTGAAAATCCATACAGGCAAGTTTCATATTCTCCTCTGCTCTTGCCCTGCAGGTTGCTTTAACTTTACAAAACCTGCAGTGCTCCCCTGAAATAAAATCTCCATCACCTTTAAATGCAAGTTCTGCCTTAGGCTTAACTACCTCATTACCCCATTTCACTAAATCTTCTACAGACATTTCAAATGTAGAAATACTGTCAAGTCTTGGCTGGCAGATAGTCATGCGGATTGTTTCAAGATCATATAAAAATCCAAACTGATTAACAGCACCTAATGCATACAGCTTCATCTGTGTATTCTCATAAGCACTTACTGCAACTCCTTTTCCATGCTTGTAGTCAATTATTTCTAATACTTTATCACTGATAATTGTGGTATCTGAAGTTCCAAAGCCGTCTGGTACCCAAGGACTGTAATCAAGCCGCTGTTCTAACATAATTACAGCATCCTTTGTTGCTGCCTTTGCTTCATTAAATCTTTCAATGCAGAATTCTTTATATATTTCTGTTGCCTTGTCCATCTCTTCTGTATATAAAGGGTCTGACCTTATCTGCTGTAATTTCTTTAAGTATTTTTGTTTTGATATTTTCCCTATCTCCACAGCTGTCTTAATTTCAGCAAGGCTGTGAGCTAAACTGCCTTCAGCTGCATAAATAGATTGCTCTTCTTCTACAGATTCCTCAAGTCTTGGTGCTTTAGTACAAATCATCCATCTATGTGCTGATGATGCAGAAAGTAATGCGTGACTCCCCATTACAGCACCTCTGCTTTCTCAAGAAGCTCTCGGTACTTACTTGACGGAATATCACTTAATTTCTTAGCTCCAAACTCTGTTATAAGTGCTTTCACCTGAGCCTGTCTGCCATCTTGTGACAATGCCGCAAGCTTTGCCCTGACTTCCTCTAATGTAATTTCTTTAACTTCTTGTTTTTTAATTTCTGTTTCTTCTACTAGTGCTTCATTTTTACTTCCAGTTTTATGATCCCATTCAACTGCTTGACATTCTTTACTTGATAAAACATCATTTATTTGTATATGTGGAAGTGCTTCAGCTAAAGCTATTATTGCAACCATAAGTTCTGGAGATTCCAGTTTAAGTTTTACGTTAATATTCATTTATAACACCTCTTCTTTAATTTTTATATTTTATGTAGCTTTAATATGTTCAACTTCATTTTTATCACTATTAGTTGTATTTTTCGTTAAAAAAATATCTTCTAATTTGCAGTTGTATAATTTTGTCATTTTTAACGCTAAGTCAATACTTGGTTTCTTTATCCCCTCTTCCATTTGATAAATCATGCCTGTACTAATATTAAGTATTTCAGATACTTTTTTAGCTGTTTTGTAGCCTGCATTTTTTCTTAATATTGTCAAATGATTTGCCAAAATTTTCATCCCCTGTGATAGAATTTTATCACTAATAGAAATAAATTAGCAAAATTATTTTTCACTATTAGTTGTAGTTATTATTGGTTTTTCTTGCTAATTCTTTAAATTTTAAATTTTTTCTCAGTTTTTCACTATCAGTTGTATTGTAAAAATTATAACTATTGGTTATAATAAAATTAGAGGTGAACATTATGTTAGGAAGTTTAATTAAAGAATTAAGAAAAAAACATAAACTAACACAATCAGAACTTGCAAATAAAATAGGTGTAACCACTTCATCAATTGGTATGTATGAAACCGAAGTTCGCCAACCTAGTTATGAAGTATTATGTAAAATAGCTGAAGTATTTGATGTGTCAGTGGATTATTTACTTGGAAGGACATCTTCATTTAAAATCGCTGAAACCAAAGCAGAATATAAAGTGGATGATTTAGATCCAGCTTATTTTAAAATTTCAAAAGAAGCTCAAGAACAGGGAATCACAGCTGATGATTTAAGATTAGCAATTGATTTTATTAAAAGATCTAGAGAAAAGAATGAAAGGCTAAGAAAAAATCAGAAATAGTATGATTCTAAATGGTTTTATTGAAAGAGACAAGTTTTACAATCTAATAACCGAAAAACTTAAATCATTAGGAATTTCTGAAAAAGACTATCCTCTTAACTCTAAGAAAATTGCACAATTATATTCGCCTAATCTTGAGCTGGAATTTATAAACTTTAAATCCATAAATATAGGTGGTATTTTGTATAAAGATCCACTAAAAAGTTATATGGCTTTAAATTCATCACGTTCAAAAAAAGGTCAAAATTTTGATTGTATGCACGAGCTAATTCATTATTGGTTTCATCCATATACAGAGTATTTTTGTAGTGATAAAAAAAGAAAGCATGTTCAAAATAAAGATTTTGAATGGCAAGCAAACGAAGGAGCTGCTCAAGCACTAATGCCAAAAGACCTTTTTATCCAAAAATACAAGGATTTCAAAGGTGAAATTAGTGCTTTGTCAGACTTCTTTTTTGTTGGTGAAAAAGCCATAGTTTATAGAATGTTGAATCTAAATTTACATGACATGTTTATTTTTCTTGAAGATATAAATCGTAATATATTAAAAAATTATAAAACACGTATATGCCCTATATGTAAGAATCCAAAAATAGATATAAACTCCAACTACTGTACCATTTGTGGTCAGTATTTAGATACGTTAATTATAAAAGGGGATGATATAATGATTTATGATGGTCATGACTTGGATAATAACATGAAACTAAAAATTTGCCCAAAGTGTTTAAACACCAATATTTCTAATAATGATGAGTATTGCAGGATATGTGGACAATATTTATGCAATGATTGCAGTAATAATTTCTGTGGTGTAACTAAATTATCTGGTGATATTAGAATTTGTCCCCAATGCGGCTCATCTACTACATTTTTAAATTCTGGAATTCTTAAAAATTGGCAGGATTCATTGGAATTTCAGTTCAACAAGTTAGAATATGAAGAGAATCTTTGTGGAGAGAATGGTAATGTAACAGAAATTGAAGACTGGTCCTTTCTTAGTTATAGTTTTTCAAACAAGGGTAAGGTTTATCTCTCAAGTTTATTAGAACATACTACAGCTAAGCAATGTGGAAACACCCTCGTTATTTATACACCAAATAATATTATCAAAGATAAATTAAATACTAATAGAAATTTAGAAATAATTATGAATAATCTTAATTCGGAACTTGGGATTGAGGTTAACAGTATTGAAATAGTTAATTTAGAAGGTTTCCAACCTAATCATCAAACCGATGATAGCAACGATATTGAGGACTTTGAAATTCCATTTTAATTTCTATAGGAGGCTTGGAATAAATATGTTTCAATATGAGATGTGTGTTTCCTTAAAAACCTCTACACCTGAAATAGAAGCAAATTACTTTGCAACAGAATTTCTTATTTATGATGATAACTTTCTATCGTTAGCTTATGAAAATTGTACTTATAAACAAATAGCTTATACTCTAGGAGTTCATACAAAACTTGCTATGATAAAGGCACAGCTACTAACTATCAGAGGTAATATAAATGTTCTTTACATACCTAATTCTATGGTTAAAACCACCGACTATGAATGAATCGGTGGTTTTGTTTTCTGGTCAAAGATTAAAAATTTTAATTACATATTCTTATAATTCGGTTATAAATCAGATAACAATACCTGCCTATTAACAGAAAATATATCTCTAATGTTTTTATGTGTATAATGCTTGGACTCGTATGATTCAACAAGTTTAATCATATTAGATACACTCATTGCTGAACCAGAAACACCAGTAGCATTAACAATATCTATAATTTGAGAATTAATATTCTTTCCAAAGCCGCCTGCAATATATGAAAAAAAGGCAAGCGGAGCACTAGAATTACTATAACGATTTAAATTTCCTATATAATTGTGAACCATTCTATTATGATGATCATTGCTAATTGTATATTTACTGTATGCCTTATTATCTATAATGGCCTGATATCCATCTTTATCAGATAAAATTAAAACATCAGGCGTAAGGCCTATAGGTCCTACATGTTTTGCTTCAAACCCAAAAACATTTTGAAATAATTGTACAGTTGCTTTTTCAAAGTCTGTAGCCTCATCTCTCCCTTTAAAAGCCATTTCAAAGTATTCTGTCATAAATGCACCAACAGACCCTCTTGGATACAGCTTCAAAAGGATTTCTTCTACCAGCTTGTCCTCAAAACCTGTCTGCTCAGCAATTTTATCTATAAGATCTGTCGTTATTTTGGTTATCGGCTGTTTTAAAGATTCAACAATATATGCTTTTTTAATCTTCTGTTCAGCAATAATTTTAGCTGTAATAGTCTTAGTTTCTGTAAGATTTCTAGTATCTTTCTTGTGCTTAGGGTCAAGGCCGTATTTTCTTTGAAAATATTCATGCTGTTCAGGTCGATCAATAAAAGGCGGTGAAACAGATAAAATCTGCTGAACTTCTAATCGTTTATCTTCAAGAATACGTACTTCACCATTATCTCTTTTTACAAGCTGTGTATATTCTAACCAGTTTACAATAGTATTTGCTAAATCCATTAAATGCCTATATGGTTGTTCAGGATTGATATCACCTTTTGAAGATTTATATTTATCAAAAAAATCTTCTTCATGAATCATATCACCGCTTTGTCTGAATTCTAAAATTTTACCTACAATATATCTATAACATTTATCTGTTTCATTTTCTGCCTTCGTAACTATAATTTTTGCAATTTCCTCTTCTGTCAAATATTCTATCTCTGGATCATTTAATAGCCTCAATAGAAATCTAAATGGTCTGATTTTAAATCTTGGGGCGACTTGAACTCCTCTGCTCAATGAAAAAGAAGATGGAAACTGATATTTTAAAATCTGGTTTTTCAAAACTTCAACAGGAGAGTCACCTGCCATTATGGCTTCACCTGCTAATGTTAACTTTATCTTTCCTGTTGATTCCTGTGTGAATATCAAGCCTAAGCTTGTAAGCCATGCCTTATATGTTCGTGCTCCTCCGCCTGTCTGATCTCTGCGTTCACCTTTACGCTTTAAACCTGCCTGCTCTAAGGCATCTTCAAAAGATAAATGAGACTCTCTCTGCCCCTGCCATTCTTGATCTAATGATAATTCGGCAAATGCTGATAATACTTCAGGAACAGAATTTAATTTTCGCTTTGGTCTTGTTACCCACCAGTAATTTAACAAACCTGCTACCCCCTATTCATTAACATTACATGGAACATTTTCATATTCAATACCTGCAAATGTTCTTAATACAGCTTCAAATATTATCTTTGCTCCTTTAGCTGGAACTGCCATCCCTATCTGCCTTCTTACACTTTCCTTTGAACCCTTAAATAAATAATCATCTGGGAATGTCTGCAGTCTTGCTCTTTCCCTATTAGTTAATGCTCTTGGCTCAGCATAATGATATATATGAGTTCCACCGCCGCCTGAACCTGTTACTGTATAGGCTGGTCTATTAGGATCTAATCTTTTATATATTTGACTTATCTTTGCCCCTTTAACATTCAATCGAAGATGCTCCGGTAAATCTGCCGTGAAAGCATTTTCTCCAGGTCTTATATATTTTAATCTCTCTGTTACTATTGCTGATTGTCTTGTCAATTCATTATTCGGTGCATCTTTCGGAATGGGTGGTACTTCTAATGCTGTTCTACAGGTATTGTCTAAGTCTTTATACGGAACCGGAGAAGGAACTTTAAATTCATATGGTAAATCTTTTCTAATACCTATAATAATTATTCTATGACGTGCCTGCGGTATACCATATTCTTCAAACTTATATAAATGAGGATATAATCTATATCCAGCCTCTCCCAAATCATTAAGTATCTTTTTAAATGCTCCACCATCATTTGCCGACTTTAAACCGCCTACATTTTCAGCAAGAAACCACATTGGTTTGAACTTTTTCAATACTTTTACCCCATAAGTATACAATGGCCCGTATTCTCCATTAAACCCTTTTTGTTCGCCTACAACCGAAAAATCATTGCATGGAAAACCAAATGCAAGGGCATCTATGGGCTGCAAAGAATCTATGTTCAACTTCCTTACATCCTGACATATAACCGATTCAGGATTATCCGGACATATATTATGTATGTAAGTATCACAAGTATCTCTGTCATAGTCATTTGCCCATTTATGAATTATTCTATATTCCTTATTTTCTATTTCTGCTGTTTTTGCTCCATAAGCCAGCCCTCCAGGTCCGCAAAACAGTTCTCCTAATTCAAATTTCATTTAAAATCCCTCTCTTGTCTATACTTTTTCACCATTTGTTAGTATAAAGTTTCTCTCAAATTTTGCTTCAACAGCTTCTGCTATTTGTTCTAATTCTGCTATTGTAAAACTTTCTCTTTTTAGTTTTGAATTAAGATTTTGAGGAGATTTTCCTAACCTCCTTGCTAATTCTGCTACACTGATATTACTTCTAACGCACAGTACTTTAATTTGTTCTGAAATTTTCATCTTTCCCACCCCATAATAAGTGAAAATCTTCTCTAAGTATAAACGTTTTATTTTATATTGTCAATTATTTTGTTTAGGAACACATGAATCAAATCAAATTTATGCATTAATACAACTAAAAAGCACATAGCCTTCCATTCTTTGTTGATATAAAGTGTATTTTGTTCATGCAATTTCATAAATCTTGCATACTCTCATACCTTCCCTCAAATCCCCGTTTTATTTCTATCTCCCAATATATATTTGCGAAAAAGTGCACCCCCGGGGGTTCAAATCCCCTCAAAACCTTAGTCTACGGAAACATAAAACACACATGAAAAAGAGGGGCAAATTGCCCCAAGCCTTTGATTTCAAGCTATTTCTTCTCTATCTTCACCACGCACTCCACGTGTGTTTTGATAGAAAGATGATACTAATACGCAGAAATATTGATTTTGCGGAAGATATCCCCTAACATATAAGAGGTTATAAAATTTAACTCTATGCTAGAAGTATAAATATTACACTAATAATCTTTATTCAAATCATAAACATTATCATTAATAATCAATTTATTGGCTTCAATTAATAGCACTGTATTCCAAATTTCAAGTAAAAAATTAGGTTTGGCAAAAATCTTTTTATTCAAAAGGCTTCCTTCAACATTTAGTTTAGCATTTGGATTATATGTTATAGACGTTAAATCCATAAAAGTCCATTGTTCAATATCACTCCTGTCTTTTCCCTGTTCAAAGGAACTATTGACCCAACTATAAGCTGTAACATCTTTAAAAATAACTATAAAAGATGTTTCTATGTTATTTTCACAGCTTTTTATAACAAGTTTAATATCATGCTCTTTCATATTTAAATCAAACTCTTCTATTATTGTACCCCACAATGGTTCTAATAGCTTATTTATATTCATACTTTACCCTCTTTACCTTGCAAATTTATCAATTATCCTACATATTTCATTGAAACTATTTTTAGTTATATCGATGTGGGTCAAAGCTCTGTCGTTAGAATAATTTTCCAAATTATCAACAGTACCTTTATTCCCTATTGAAAGTCTCCAATAATTGGTTCTCCCACCGCCTGAATTCATTATTCTTAGGGTTATTTTTTTGTATTCGTATAACCCATCCGTCACCAGCTACATTCTCTAACGTTCCTCCATAATTGTTTGCAATCTTTTGTGCTAGCTGATAATTAGGATTGGCCAATACATAAGTCATCAACATGCCTGCAAAGTTCTTTATAATCTAACCTGCAAACTACCCTAGTGCAGCTCCTCCTACCACAAATCCAGCTATAGTTGCATTTCTTTTCCATCCTGTTAGTTTATGATAATCTGCAACAGCTTTGCCAAGTAAACCACCTAATCCTGCACCTATTACTGCACCTACAACATTTACCACAACATGTCCGCTAGGACCTGCTTAAATAACAGGATTATTCTGTGCATATGTGTATTGATTTGAGCTCAAGATATCAACTTCAAACCCATGGAAAGTATCCCTTGTTATAAACCTTCCAATATTTGCATCGTAATATCTTGCCATCAAGTAGTAAAATCCTGTTGCTTCATCATATCTGTATCCTGCATATCTTAATGGGTTAGCTGATGCCACACTACTGCTTTGAAATAACAACTACGTAGTAGGTAGTATCTCTTTTATACAAGAAAGAGTATAGTTATCCTTTTAACTACACTCTTTCTGAAAATTATAATTATAGCTATAATGTTATATTTAAAATGAATTAATTTATATTAATTCTAAACCTTATTAATAATTACTACATTAATTGAAATTGAGTTTAAATTAAATTTAACGCACTTGCAACTTCCTCTGCTTTTATTCTAACTTCTTGTTCA